>Ga0316204_10004543_pt1 | contig 24687 bp, 19 predicted proteins | sample 6monrhotite_MG_2_FD_205661 | JGI IMG/M metagenome (GOLD analysis project Ga0316204, IMG submission 205661) | Microbial mat bacterial communities from mineral coupon in-situ incubated in ocean water Damariscotta River, Maine, United States -... | ecosystem: Environmental > Aquatic > Marine >... | reverse complement strand
TCTCGAACTTGATGTGTCCATGTGACTTCCCGCCAGTCCTCATTCAGTTCAGTGAGGTTGAAGTACGGGACATTTTTACCGTCATATGAATAATATGCCGCTGCGCCGAATGTCATCGGTGTGTCCGCTTTCAGCTTCATCGAAATCGTGGCCGTCTTACCTCGGATCATCGACGCGTTTGGAAGGGTGAAGCCGATACGCCAGTCGATGCCTTCAAGCGGCGTACCCGGCAGCTTGGTGATTTCCATGGTGCATGACGGCGCCTCAACCCCATCTGGACGCGTCCAACCCGATGAGTCCAACGTAATGTTCGGTGCGGTTTTGTTGATGTTGCTGATATATGCCGTCCATGGCGCCAAGCCATCTTCACCAACAGGCACATCAGCACCATCGATCACCACCCGGGTTGGGCATTTTTGCTTTAAATCCCATGGTGTATTCATCTGATCGCTTTGTTCAGACTGAAACGTCAAGGCCAGCATCAAGACAACAGCGACGCTAAACGCGACGCCAAAAAACAATTTGATTTGTTTCATATCATGTAGCGCTCCAAGAAGTGCAGTTATGGCCGACCGACCGACGCTGGCGAAACATAGCCATTTTTCATCAGAACATCGGCAATGGCATTGGCATACAAATCCATACCCCACGGCGACGGATGAAAATTCGTCGGTGACGCGTTCATCTTTTCCGCGTTCTCAAGAGGCATCGGCATGTATTGGGTCAAAGAGTGGATATTTTGTCCCGTAAGTTTTTCAAGGCTAGCCCACAATCCCTCATCATTGTGGGCTGGAATCATCTCCTTGTTTTCAATCACCTCAGGATAAATTGGAAGGTGAATGATCGCAATCGGCACACCGGTTTCTTTGACTATGTTGACCTTGTTCAAGAACTGCTGATCGGCCTGGTAATCATTGTATTCGATTTTAGGAATGCGAAAGACCTCACGCTCTCCCGAATCATATGCGTCCCCCGTCAGAACGCGCGACAGTACGAACGAATAGGTAAGAGAGTACGGATCGGGAAATGCGTAACCGGCCTCGCGGGCCATACGGCGATACTGAAACTCAAGCTGACGTATCAGAGGATCTTCAGACTGGTTCTTCAAGTTCTCTTGACACCAGTCCCAGGTCACTTGCGAATTGAGGACGAATGTGTCGTTTGCTCGATCGATGCTGGGCGTTGGATTGGCCTCATCCGTTGTGAGAACGCGAGGCTCCCCATTAATTTCAGTCACCGTCCGCCAAATACGGACGCGAGTCAGGTCATCCGTAATGAATGTGAACAACACTAAATCCGGTTTCCACTCAGAAATTTTTGCTGCGGCTAGATCAAACATTTGCAAGATGCCATATCCATCCCGTCCAAAATTGACCACATGCACATCAAGGTTCAGCCGCTCCGCCAAAAAGTCCTGCAGTCGCATGGGGAAAGTGTTCCCCCCGACAAAAAAGGCGGGGAAAGAGTCCCCAAACACCAAGATCTTTAAATCGGCCTTTTCATACGAACCGCGAATGTGGCCAATGTTACCGCGCTCATTGATCGTTTGAATATAATTGCACTGTGACACCTTTCCATCGCGAATGCCGGTATACGTAATTTCACGACCTTTCGGGTATTTGAAGCCGAAGTCTTTGTCGTATTCCCAATGAGATTCATCGTACAAGCCGAAGGTTGGGTGATCCCGATTGCGCGACGCAAAAAACTTTTCATGATTGTCGAAATTCAAATAGAACCGATAACCAATTTCCACGGCCACGAAGCTCACGAATGTAGACAAGACAATCAGAGCGATGTTCACAAGATTCTTCATGAATTATTCCGACATATTGGGCTGGTCGCGCTATTTGAGAAGGTCATTGTCGATAATCATATTGGTGATCGCGTCTGCATAAATTTTCATACCGAAAGGACCTGGGTGCAAATTGTTCGACGAAGCATCCATGCGACTGGGGTTCTCCAATGGCATTGGTATGTAATCCGTCACGCCCAGAATTTTTTTGCCTGTTGCACGCTCCAGACTATTCCACAAAGCGGCTCTTTTCGGGAAGAGGTCTGCTTCCTGCCCCATTGCCACCTCGGGTGAAACGGGCAAATGTACGATGACATACGGGATGTTCATTTGCTCTAACGCCGCCACTTTCTCTACGAAGCTTTTATCTTGCGCGTAATCATCAAAAGGCACGCGGGGGATCGTAAATTGCTCACGATCCTTGCTGTAAAAGGGATCGCCGTGGACAAGGCGGTTATAGAGAAACGAGTGCCTAAAAGACCACGAATCAGGGAACCAGTAGCCTGCTTCACGCGCCATACGTCGATAACGGTAAAACAAATCCTGCAACAACGGATCCGTGAGATGGGCATCCTCTTTGCCAAACAGTGACTGACACCATTCCGGCGTCGCTCGTTTTTCGATCACAAAGGTATCCTGGGAGCGCAAAATGCTCGGATGAGGCTCAGGATCGACCGTCGTCAAGACCCGCTTTTCACCATTTATGGATGTCACCGTCCGCCAAATACGGACCCTGTCCAGGTCATCCGTCGTAAACGTTATGATCGCGAGGTCGGGCTTCCACTCCGGCAACTTGGCTACAGCCGTGTCAAAAATCTGCAGAACGCCGGTTCCGTCTCGGCCGAAGTTCACAACATGGACAGACTTCTTCAAATGTTCCGACAGTGTATCTTGCAACTTTGCCGGAAATGTCATTCCCTTCACGATGAAAGCCGGAAAAGAATCACCGAAGACAGCGATTTTAACATCTGCGGAACCAAAATCTCCACGAATTGGGCCGATGTTGCCACGCTCATTGATCGTATTGAAACTTGTGCAACCGCGGATGACGCCAGCACTGATAAACGTCTGATGGATCTGTCGGTTTGGCGGGTAAGTATACCCCAAATCACGATCGAACTCCCAATGCGAGACATCGTAAAGGCCAAACGTTGGCAATCCGCGGTTCAACGTAAAACTAAATTTATCTGGGTTGGAGAGATATAGATAATAACGATAGCCTGCCTCTGCGGCCACGATACTTATAAGGACCGAAACGACAACAAGAATACTGTTAAACATGGCATTTTTAATATTCATCGGTACTAAGCCACCTAAAGGTTAAATGTAATCGTTAAGATGCGATATCATCGACCGCACATCTTCAGGAGAGATGTGTCGGTTTGTTGGCAGGGTTTGGTAGATCAACTCATCGTAAACCAGATACCGCCGTGGATCGCCTGCAGCCGTTTTTTCATCGACATAGCGATCCGTGTGCGGATTCAACCAGTCGGATGGGGCCTTGCCCTCCGACATGCGACGCCCAAGTTTCTCTTCACTGAGCCACACTTTTAGTCGCCGCAGATAGTTGTCCAACCCCGATGGGGGGTAGGCTCGACGCGGATGTTTGGGGCGTTCCGTTTGTCCTGAATAAACCCAGCGATCCCATACGCCTTTGACGATTTCGGCGGGTTCGTCATGAGCGATCGAACCATCAATCATGAAATCCAGTATCGTCTGATCCAGCATAGGAGCGAGATAACGCAGATGCAGCAGATCGACGATGCGCTTGCGCTTTTCTTCGTCATAAGTGCTGGCAAGATGGGTGTCGCGTGCCAGCGCGTCGAGTATCGGTTTGCGGTACGTCAAATATTCCCGGAATAGACGTTCCGGCCCCTTCGGCAACATCTCGTGCGGATGCCAGCCATCCGTGGCGAGAGACTGGTCGGTGTTGCGCGCCAGGAAGAAACTGTCGAGCCGCGCGACCCCACCTTCGATCAAGGACATGCTGGAACCGGTCAATTCCATAAACAAGAGAATGCCCATTTGCGCCGCGGTCGCCTGCGCCCTTTGCGCCACTTCGGTTCGATATACGGGATAAAAAATAACGTCATAATAGCGCAGCTGCTGCGCTAAGCGTTTCAGCGCGTTATCGCCCGCGATCGAACTGCCGGTTTGGATCGCGTAACTGAGCTTGAAAACATCTTCCTCAATGAAGTTCACGTAGTATCCGTGTGCGCCAACGTAAAACGGATTCTCATCGAGAAAATCGACGCATTCCTGAATTCTGTCCGTGAAGAGAATGTCATCGTCCGCGCAAAATGAGCAATACGGCGTGGTGACAAGTTTCAAGCCTTCCGCAAACTTAACAAAAGGCTCCATCTCAGAAGCAAAACGGGCGTAGCGAACCTTCAAATTGGTTTCAGCCAACACGCGAGCATTGGCTTCCAGCACAGCTTCTTCGCTGCTGGAATCGAGAACAATAATTTGGAACCCCACCTTGCGGCGCGCCAGATAGGTGACTAAGCGTTCAAAGTTTTCTGCTCTGTTATACGTTGGAATAAGCAACGTATAGACATCATCAATATGAGACGGCACCAGAACCTCCAAATTCAATCATCACAAATGCTCATAAAATTATTACGCATCAATCTGATGCGCCCCAAAACGCCAATTGAGCAACACCCCAGTGTTTTCCTTCGGCACTCTCAATGGCTCGAACACGCCAAAATCTCGCTGAATTGGATGTTTTAACATCGTAGCCATGAGCCAATCGCCCATGCGCGAGTTCAATGGTTTCAACCTCATGCACATTCTGCATGAACCCGTCATCGCTACATTCAACAACAACTTTCGCCACCCCCGCAACATCGGCGCCGTGCAGCACTTGCTGTAGAGTGAAACCGCTCACGTTCACGGAGTTTCCTTCGCCAAAATCGTATCCAATCCACGCGCTATTCCAGTCGGCGGCTCCCACATCGGGAGATTTCCAAAAGACAAAAGGATTGGAATCCAAAAACAGATTCGGGCCATGGCCTTCGGCATGGTGGTAACTGATCGGTGCTAGGCCGGTATAGGATTTCATATATTTGATGTCATCTAGGATATTTTCCCGGCCAGCAACATCGCTAAACTCCACATCGACAACGCCCCAGCTCCCCATCTCTAAAGGGCTAGCATCGATGACCCGCCAAAACTGAGCTACATCAGTTTCGTCGACAGCAAACGTTTGCCAACCCGTTTGACGCAACGTTTCCACCGTCGCAACCTCTTTCTGGTCCTTTGTAAACAAAGCATCTGAGGCAGACTCAAGTCTTAGAGTCAGTTCTCCACGAGTTCTCACGCCGGCGAGCCATTGACGAACACCAAAGCAACGGACTTGCATCGGACTGTCGGCATCAAAACCCAACCACTCGTGGGGGGTATTTTCATCATCTGGCGTCAACAATAGGACAGCGCCATCGCCAAGCGTCTTATGCCCCTGCGGCAATGCCCCCGCCACTTGCACCGGGCCATCCCAAAACGACATATCGATCACGCCCCACGGCCCGCCTTCCGTACCTTCAAGTGCCAGCAGACGCCAATAGCGCGCAGACTGAACGGCGGACACATGGAACTCATTGTTAAGTCGGTTATGAAACAGATGGAAAACACCAAGGGTTTTCACATCTTCATGGAAACCATCGTCACTACACTGAAGCGCAACACTCGGCACCGTATTGGATTGAAAGCCCCCGAGCCATTGGCGGATGCTAAAGTGGCTGATCTCTACGGTATTTTCCACGCCAAAATCGAATCCAATCCATGCAGTCTCAGCCACACCATGTCCTGAGTCTGGCGATAACCATCGAGACGTCATATCGCCATCGAATGCCATGCTTGGCGGATAACCTTCAACATGGTGATAACTGACCGGCGCGCTGCCTTCAAAAGCACTAGACCTGTTGATTGCGCTGCGCGGCATGATCGGTTCTAGATGGTCACTGAACTCAAGCGCAGTGACACCCCACTTGCCACCTCCCGTTTCCGCATCATCGCGGACCCGCCAATAGCGCGCGGGTTGAGACGCCACAATATCGTAGGCCTGAAAGACCATAGATAGATCCAAAGTGACAGTATCGACCAAATTCACATCGCGCACAAAACCATCGTTGCTCGATTCAATTTTAACGCGCCCAACTGTGTTTGGTCGCTGTCCATAATCCCATTGCTGAATACCGAACCGGCGAACGTGAATCTCATTTCCAGTGCCAAAGTCATAGCCAATCCAAGCCTCTCCAACCTTGTTCGAATTCATGTTCGCAGAAACCCAGAAGGTATCGTTCTTGCCGTCAAAAGCACCCGCGGAACGATGAGGCGCAGAATACCCGCTGCAAATTGCGCGCAGCCCCGTTTGCATATCTTCGGCTTCTTGATGGGCTACATTGTGATTGAAATAGAGCTCGACCACACCCCAGTGACCACCGTCTGTTCCTGAAGCCGCAAGCAGCCGCCAATAGCGCGCCTTATGAGAAGATGAGAATTCATAACTGTTTCGCCCAATAACGGCCGCGACTGGAATTTCGGTGACCGTATTGATGTCATCGCAAAATCCATCTTTGCTGCATTGAACTTGCACAGCCGTAATCAGGTTGTTGTCTTCACCTCCACACCACTGGCGAAGCGTGAATTGGCGAACAGCGATCTCTTTACCTTCCCCAAAGTCGTATCCAATGGCTGCGGCGCCTTTTACGGCCTGACCAGCTTCTTTGGACATCCACTTGGTGCGGATCCCTCCCTTAAAAGCATAATCACACACGTGTTCATCAGTATGTCCCGAAGCCAGCGCCGCGCCACCCTCTTCCGGTTCCGGCTGTGTCGAGCTATCGAGAAGGCCTTGGTGGTAGATGTTTAGAACTTCCTCAACTGCTCCGGATACAATGATTTCCCCAGCATCAAGGAGCACCGCGCGCGTACAAATCGTACGAATGATATCATCTGAGTGCGACGCCAGAACGACGATGCTAGAGTTGTCCATAAACTCGATAGCCCGCTTTTTCGCTTTTTCGATAAAGTGGGCATCACCAGCGCCAATGACCTCATCCAACAGTAAGATGTCTTGGCGGAAACTGGTTGCAATACCAAAACTCAAACGCACTTTCATACCACTGGAATAGGTGCGCATAGGCATCGATAAGTATTCGCCAAGCTCGCAAAAATCTACGATCTGCTCACGCGCTTTCTCAATTTCCGCACCGCGAAGCCCCATCAAACGGCACCCGTATTCGATGGCTTCGAACCCCGTTACATCGTCGCTCAACCCAATCCCCCCACCAAGGACAACTGATACGGAGCCGGACGTCGTCACGGTGCCCTTGGTCGGTGAATAAATGCCCGCCATCAACCGCAACATCGTCGATTTACCCGCGCCATTCCGGCCAACCAGCCCTATGCGTTCGCCAGCCTCAAGTTTGAGCGATATGTCCTGCAGCGCCCTAACGATCACCTTAGAGCCTGCATCCTGGCGCAGTTTTCCACCGCTGCTATAACGCACAAGCTGCGATCTCAGCGATTTTGCATCCGCCGACAAGACGGGATATTCGACGTCGATATGGTCGAGTTCGAGTTTAATGCTGCTCTTGTTCATAACACCTTCCCGCCCAGGCTATGATGAAGTGCTTTGGCGCTGACCAATGCACTCGCTTGCACACTGTTTTGCGTCATAACCAGTAGGCCAAACGCCGCAAATATTTTGAACCGACGACAAAAGTGACAATCATCCCAACGGCTGTGATCCCCAACACAACCATCCACGATGTCAGGGCAGGCTGATGCCCCAACATGGGTGAACGCACAATTTCAATCATATGATAGAACGGATTAACATCGGCGATGATGCCGCGCGTCCCTAACATTTCCTTACGCCAAAAAATCGGCGTGACAAAGAATGTGAGTGTCATGAGGACCGTGACCAGTTGCTGCAGGTCTCGATATCGCGTGGAAATGATTCCAAAAAGAATCGAAAACCAAAGAGCGTTGAGCTGCAACACAAGGAGCCCTGGGATGACCAGCAAGGTCCAGGGCGTCAGAGCCACCTTAAAATAAATGAAAACCAGGACCACTGCGATCAGGTTATGACAAAAGGTGATAAAGTTGCGCGACACCAAACGCAACGCATAAACGGTCAGTGGCAAGCGTCGCTCTAATATCATCCCAGCCATGGAGTAGAATGTACCGCATCCCTCCATGACGGCGGCCGAAAGGAATGCCCAGATCGACAACCCGCCCAGCAAGTACGCAAAAAACACTTCATCATCGATGCCCAAGAGTTGGGAATAAACAATACTGAGCGCAATGCCGGACATCAAAAAGCTCAATGTCAGCCAGAACGGTCCTAGGAATGTGCGGCGGTATTGCAGCCGAATGTCTAGCCATGCAAATCGCCACCAAATTCCTGGCGATTGAATAGCCTCCACGAGGTCATTATAAAAATACTTAATGTCGCTCATAAACATATTCATAGCCATCGCCAAAGTAATTGCAGCACATCATCAACGCCATTTGATGGGCTCAAGGAAATTAAGTCTCAGCGTGTCTTATAAGACCAGAATCACTATTTCGCCTCACACTATCCATTTTTCATACAACCGTGACGGTGCTTCATTAACGACACAGATTCATATTTCTGTATGAATTCAATGAGCACCAAAGCAAGCACCCGTACAATTAAAGCCCCGCATAAGAACTCAAATTGCACGGGTTTTGTTGCCGTTTTGGGATTAAGCGCGCATCACAAAGTCTTTTGACAGACCGCGAAGCACATCAATGTTATCTTTGCCCCATTCAACCATTTCCTGGAGACCTTCTTCCCAGCTGATTTCCGGCTCCCAACCGATATCAGCCTTAACCAGGGAGCTGTCCAACCAATAGCGGGCGTCCTGTCCCAAACGATCTCCGGTCACTTCACACAATTGCTCGAACGGCATACCCAAAGCATCGGCGCACATTTCGACCACACGACGGATTGAAGTCGGTTGCTCAGGGCCCACGTTGTAAACTTTACCCAAAGGCGCTTTGTCGGAAATCATGAGAATGGCACGCGCCAAATCACGATTATGGATAAACGATTTTTCAGCATGCCCGCCACCGTGCAGCGGCAGTTTTTCCCCTGTAAGACCGCAGATGATCGACTTAGGAATAACGCGATGCAATTGCTGCCCCGGTCCATAAGCGTTGGAGGGGCGGACCACGTTCATCGGGAATTTAAGATTTTGATGCACCGACATCAGGTACATATCAAACGCAACCTTGGAAGCCGCATAAGGGCTGCTCGGTTTGATCGGCTCATCTTCAGCCGTTGCGTGATCAACAGAACCGTACATTTCAGACGTGCCGATATGGATGAACCGCTCCAAATAATCGCGCTTCATCAGTTCTTCGCTCAACTTCACCAAGGCAACGCAGTTGGTTTCGAAAAAGCGCCATGAGTTTTTCCAAGACGCAGCACCTTCACCTTGCGCAGCGAAGTTGATGATGACGTCGGGACGTTCTTTATCGAGAAGCTCCATGAGGAGATCAAGCTCATAGTTGATGTGGTACGCATGGTACGAATACCGATCATCACCATCACCCACACCCAACGTGAAACAGTCGAGCTTTGGGGTATTACGACCAACGCTGATCACCTTTTCGGGATCGGCGTGATCCAACAAATATTTAGATGTGTGTAGACCAAACGACCCGCCACCACCAAGAACGACATACTTCTTTTTCATGCCTGCACTCCTCCAAAACACTTCATTTATTGTGTAACGACCCAATCTGGGTCAGATTCAATGATTGTCCAAAAATAATCGCCCGTGTACCCGGCCTTGGTAAACATTTCACGCCAAAAATCGAGATTACCGAAAGTCACGGCCGTAAGCACCCAGTCAAGAAACAAGTCCCGCTCAGATTCGTTCCGATAAGCATCGACTTGAATATACGACCGTCCAGGCGCGATGCGCTCAATCTCTTGGATCGCTTTGATACAGCGGTCACGTTCCAGATTATGCAAGACATTGATGCATAAGACCGCATCGAAGGAATTATCCTCATAGGGCAATTCGTCTGCGGTCCCCAGTATCAGTTGGCTCTTGGTTTCCTCCGGTGCATGTTCCAAGGCATACTCAGAAATATCCATACCCAGAACTTCAAGCCCGGGACATGCTTCGGTTAAGTCTTTCACCAAGTATCCCTTGGCGCAGCCGATATCGAGCACCCGGTCGCCCGGTTTTAAGCCGTAATGGCGGATGATTTCCTGAGCAATCGGCTGCCAGCGGCCATCATAAGAATATCCACCATAGCCCTGCTCACGCGTGCCATCAAAGTACTCGCGCCCAAAACGTAAGGCAGCCGCACGGTTTTCCTCTTGGCCCTTTTTACGCTCCGTGATGTTGCGTCGAGCCTTGGGATACTGATTCAAGAGGTTGATTTCAGCCATCATGTACCCTTTACGTCTTGTTCGTGGACCTTACGCAAAGCTTCTTTCATAGGTGTAAAACGGAAATCCGGAAACGCCTTGCGCAACGTGGTCACGTCGAAATGACGGTAGGTGATGGGGTTGTTTCGCTCTTGATGAAGCACGTTCGTTTGCGGCGTGAACAGCGCCGCCACTTGGTGCGCAAGGGCGTCAAACGTCACGGCCGCGCCCGTCGCCAAGTTCAACACACCTGTTGAACCGTGACGGATCACCAACGTCATCAGGTCCACCGCGTCGTCAATGAAGAGATGGTCGCGCTTTTCTTCACCACCGCCGAACAAGGTGATCGGCCCACCATCCAGAGCCATACGGCGAAAACGGTTGGCCCCATAAGAATTGTGAGTATCCCCAACGCCGTAGATCATCGTCAAGCGCAGCACCGCCAAGTTGGTCGCAGTCACGCTTTCAAACATCATCTCGCGGGCGCGATGCATCGTTCCGTATAGATCGTCAGGCTCGGCGCAAGTCTGCTCTGTAACATGGCTCTTGGACATCGGATAGACCGCATCCGAACTGATATAGACGACGTGCTGCACCGGTTGGCGTTCCAGCGCCTGGCACACGGTTTGCGACATCGCCATATTTGTCATGAACGTCAACAGACCACGTCCTTTATCAGGCGTTAACGCCGCCAACATAACCACCGTGTCATGAGGTTCCAGCATCCGCGCTAGACGCTCATCCGCACCTTCAGTCGCGAGATCCAAATCAGCTGACGTCAAACCCAATACGGGTACATCCAAGGATTCTAAGCGCTGAACGAGGTTGGCGCCGACAAAGCCGCGTGCGCCGACAACCACCACACGCTGGGGCGATACAGGCTGAAGGTGAGTGTGTTGCAACATTGTTCCAACGTCCGTAGGCAGCTCTATTGAGCTGGCTTGCCAAGGGTAATACGCCGCAATCCAGCAGCCGCGCATGTCGTCCCATCCAAAACAGCATAGGGATCAAGGACCAAGTCGCCGCGCATGGCGTTTTTGATGACAGCGGGGGCAAGGTCCTTAAACACGCCCCACGGCGTCATAATCGCCACGGCATCAACACCCTGACATGCCGCCAAAGGTGTTGTGGTATTTTGACCGTTCGGGTGCCAAGCTGGATCAAAATCGATAGCCGGGTCATACGCCTTGAGCGAGCACTGTCCGATGTTCGCTAACAACGCCAGCGACGGCGAATTTTTAATGGAATGGGTATCTTCCTTATAGGTCAGCCCCAACACACCCAGTTCGGCGTTGGGATTGTCCTGAAACAATTGCTCATGTAGGGTCCGCAGAGCCCAGTCCTTGCGATGCTTGCTGTTGGAAATCCACGCATGCACTACGCCTGCGTCGGAGCCATGTTCGGCCGCCATGTTGCAGACGCTGGTCAAATCCCGCTCCAGATTTCCACCTGCGATTCCCAATCCGGGCTTGAGGTAACTGTATTGACCAATGCGGCGGTCGAGCTTCAGTGCCGGAACGATTTCCGACCAGTCGGCTCCGATGTTTTCGCACAGCTCAGCCATCGTGTTCGCGACACTGACGGATGCCACCAGACACATATTGATGGAAATTTTAGCCAATTCGGCGCTTTCGTAACGCATCGGCAAAATCGGGCATTCGGCGGCCGCAAGCACGGCCACAAAGGCGGCCGGCAGCGGTTTGTCCGGCTCAGCACAGCCGATGATGTAACGTTCCGGGTGGCGGGCGCGCTCAATCGCACACCCGAACACCAATGTTTCGACCTGATAATAAAGGCGATCCGCGGGAAACGCCAAGCCGCGGGTAAACCCAGGCGGCACCTGGCACAGCACCACCAAGATGGCCGCATCGTTCAAATTGGCTGCCACCAGATCGATGATCGCGCGGATCGGCGACAGGTCGCTTTGCCCCCTCTCGTCGGTCGGCACATCCGGCGCAATGTAAGCCACGTCGCAACCGACAAGATCGCCCAAATCAGCTGTAAACCGAATGCGGTCGGCGTTTTTGGCCAACATCTCGTCCAACCCAGGCTCTTGAACCGGCATTACGCTATCGTTCAGCGTGGCGATCAATTGTGCGTTGGGATCGAAACAGACGACGGGAAATCCCATATCGGCAACCGCAATAGCGGAATTGAGACCCAGGTGCGTCATTCCGCAAAAGGCGATCGTTGGCTTACTCATGATTTTGCGACCTCATTCAGAGCTTCCTGCCCAAGTTGGCGAAGCGTTTTCTGCAGCCACAAATCATTGGACAAGTCTGTTTGCGTTCCAGCCAGGCATTGAGCCCTAAAATGCTGATACTCAACATCCCAGGTCGGGTCGTCCTGAACCAAGGTGACTGTTTCTTCAGGTGGGCGGCCTGACGGCAAAATACGTTTGCGCACGGTGAAACTGCTCGGCCCCCATTTGCACAAGGATCGAATGTGAGCCGTGCCCTTTTCCGCCAAAATATCGCAGGTGAAATGGTTGCGCCATTGCAGTAACGTCATTTCCAATTCGATTTTAGGCTTCGAGCTATCGCAACCGATGACCACATGATCCGGCGCCTTGTTCTCAAAACAACTGGCCGAAATGGTATGGAAATCGTCACCTAAATCGCCGAACCAGAATTTGGCTGTGTCGAGCAAATGTGAACCGAGGTCAGGCAAAACGCCATCGCCCTGATCTCGCCATTCGGATTCCCGGACCAAGCGCGCCGTGCCATTCCCGTAAAACATCCGGCAGCGGTAAATCTCGCCCAATTCGCCAGACTGAATCAGATCGCGCATGCGGACGTAATGAGGCTCAAAACGGTGATTGTAGGCTGTCATACAGTACGCGTTGTTCTCACGAGCCACCGCATCGAGCTTCGTAATATCCTCGTCGTTTTCCGCCCACAAGGGCTTCTCAACGAGCACATGCTTGCCGTTCGACAGCAAATAGTTCAACAATTCAACTTTGGGTTCGTCTGGAATGCACGCGATCGCAGCGTCATAATCGCCCAACGGCACATCTTCGATTGAGTGGTAATCCGCACCATCTTTGACCGGATCTACGGAGGCAATAAAATCTTCGCCAGCCGCTTTTTTACGCTTTGGGCCTTGAACACCCATACCAATAACGACGACCCGGAACTTTCCTGAGTTTGTCATTGGTTCTGACCATGCCCCGTATGATCAAAATTCGCGTGACGCTGAGCCCGGTCAATCTGCTTGAGCACATCATCCGGCGAAATCGGGAAATTGCCATCGACTTCACATTCGGCGGCCGCGGCCATAGACTCCAAAATCGTCGCGATTACAGACGACTTAGTGGCGATCATCGACAAGGTGGCATAAGAAAGCAAGGCGTCACCGGAACCTACGGCGTCGACAACTCTATCGACGAAACTATCGACGACAAAGAACGATTCGCTATCTTCGTGTTCGTCGTTGGTGCACGTCAAAACACCGCGATCACCGAGCTTCAGGATCAGCGTTTTACACTTACTGGCGTCATACAAGGATGACGCCAAAGGCCGAATGCCGGAATCTTGATCCGCCAATGCAAACCGCGCCTCACGCTCATTCGGCGTGATCAGGTCGAAGCCTTTAAACTCGGTGATGTTGCCCCAACGGCTCGCGACTTGACTGTCAGCGACTTTGAATGCATTTTTAGGCGCGGCCTCCAAGAACGCAGGTATCGTGCGCTTATTGAAAATACCGTGGCGGAAATCGCTGTACACGAGCGCATCGCAGGATATTGCGGTTACGCGCCCCGTGATTTCGGACAAAATTTCATCGTTGATCGAATTGTTGTCCAAGGTATCGATCTTCAACAGGCGATATCCGCCCGCGACAATCGCATTTTTGTTGGTGGTCGGACGCGTGCGATCGATCACCGCATTGCACTTGACGCCAAATTCCGTAAGACCATCAATGACGAAATCTTTAAATTCGTCGTCACCCAATACCGTCGTAAAAGATACTTCTGCGCCAGCAGAGCGAAGATGCTTGGCTACGACCCCAGCGCCGCCGATATAATCCGTGCGCCCTTCATAATGAACGCTCATCGTCGGCGTCTTGGTCTGGCCGCCAATCATCGCCGTCTGGGTATAGCTATCGACAATCGTATCCCCGACGACATGAACCTTGAGGCCCGTCATTTTCTTCAATGCGTCACGTAAGCCGTCGAAGGTTAGATTGTTCTTCTCCATCAACGTCATAAGCTTTTCCGTCTTAATCGACGGAGGCGCCAAATTGATCAGTGACGATGAAGAATATACGATATCGCCCGGCGTGAAGATCATCTCCCCACCGTACGCATTGAGGATGTCCGCTTCTTCCTGGGTTTTCTGCGGCAAGCCGCCCGATACGTATTCGTATCCCTTGGCGAAAAAGTCCGGCTGCAGGTATGCCATATTCTTCAACGGCTTATCTTCATGATCGACAAGCACGTAATCAATCAACTCGAACGCCGCTAAATTGAGAGCGCGAAGATCTTCTGGCACATGTGGGCGAAACTTACCCTTGGTAATATGTCTGTCGGCGGTGAGACTCGCGACGAGAATATCAGCTTTGCTTTTTGCGTACACAAAATGACGAACATGGCCCGGATGCACGACGTCAAAAACGCCATGGCACATGATGACTTTCTTGTCACGCGGATGGGGCCCCAGAATTTCCCGGAGCTCTTCTGCTGTCTTAATTTTATGTTTATACAGGTCGTTCAGGGAAGCCATAGTCATCACTTTGCGTCTTGATCCGGCGTCATATACTGAAACCAAGTCTCGGTCGCCGTTGCTATTGAATCAGGGTCCCAAAGAGGAGCCTCTTGCCAATAATCGATATTGTCGAGAATACGCTGCACGCCTTCCTCAAAAGAAATCTGGGGTTTCCAATCTAATAACGAGGTGATTTTCGTAATATCCGCCCAAGTGCAATCGGGCTCGCCTGGACGTTTCGGAATATGGACTTTTTCCCCACCCAACAATTCCACCAACCGGTTCACAGACTGAGGCTTGCCGGCGCCAAGATTGAAAACTTCGCCAGTAACGTCCGTGTCCGCCGCGCTCCAAAACGCTTCAGCGACATCGGTCACATAAAGAAAGTCACGCGATTGCTCACCGTCGCCAACAACCGTATAGGGCTTATTGGCCAACTTTTGGCGTAAAAACACACCAAACACAGCGCCATAAGCGCCAGACGTACGTGAACGCGTGCCGTAGGCATTAAAAATGCGGATTGAGTTCACAGGTAATCCATACACTTCATGCCAATGGAACAAAGCTTGTTCCCCCTGGTATTTGCTTAAAGCGTAAGGATATTTTGGGGTGATCGGGTGATCTTCCCGGGTCGGCGTATCCGCCATGCCATAACACGACGATGAGGCGGCGTAGACGACTTTTTCTACGCCCGCATTACGCGACGCTTCTAACACATGGACCGTGCCCTGAACGTTGGCCGACATGTATTCCATTGGCTGTTCGATCGACGGAACGATGTCGCCGATCCCGGCGAAATGGAAAACGTACTTCGCGCCTGCAAACAAACTGTCGTTTGGATCAATTTGGCGAATATCACGCGTATCCAACGTTACGTTCGGGTTGTTTTGATGGTGAGCGAGATTTAACTCCCGCCCACCAATCAAAGAATCGATAACCCGGACTTCAAAGCCCCGCTCGACCAAAAGGTCGACCATGTGCCCGCCAACAAATCCTGCGCCGCCCGTAACAACGGCAATCGGCATATCGGTCATTTTGCACCAATCGCCTGCATTGTGCGGATGTTGTAGTATTTGTCGTCATCAAAGCTATTCGGCAGTTTTCCGGCCTCGAACGCCTGACACAAATCTCGCACGGCATCCTCAACCGTGTGCTGAGGTTTGAACCCCAACTGAGTTTTAATTTTTTCCGAATTGATGTGGTAAGAACGTTTGTCATTGCTTTCCGTAATCACAATCGGAATGTCACCCTTGTCCGGGTAAGTTTCTTCGACGACGGCTTTAACCGTCTTGGCGATGTCGATGATGGACATGTTCTGAAAGCCAACATTGAAGCGCTCGTTGGCGACTTTTTCAGCTGGCGCCGTCATGAGAAGCTTGCAGGCGTCACAATAATCTTGGATGTGCAGGTTGGGGCGCATTTGCTCACCACCGAACACCGTGATTTTACCTTTGTTGATGGCGTGGTTGGTGAGAATGTTCACCGACACGTCGAGACGCTGGCGCGGGCCGTAGCCGCAAACCGTCGCCGGACGGAACACCACGCCGACGAAGTTATCGTCGGTGTGCTTGAACAACAGAGGTTCGCACATGCCCTTGAATTTGTTGTACAGCGATACCGGCAACAGAGGGTGATCCTCAGTCACGTCAGGCTGGTCGGACACGCCGTATACCGAACTCGATGACGCAAACACGAAACGTTTCACGCCTGCGGCTTTTGCAGCAATCACGATCGGTTCAAATGAATCAAGGTTAACCGTCGTCGATAGCGCTTCGTCAAGATCGAAACTGGCATCGTTGGAAATGCAGGCGAGGTGCAAAACGGTGTCTTGCCCCTGCAGAGCCTCGGCGACCTTAGCGGTATCGCGTACATCGCCCTGGATAACCTTCAAGTTGGGGTTGTCCAACGGCAAAAAATCTTTGCCATACCACATGATATCAAAAACCGTGACGTTGTAGCCTTCATCAAGGAGCTGAGGGACGAGAATACTGCCGCAGTATCCTGCGCCGCCAATAACAATTACATTTTTCAAGAATTTAGTCTCTCGTACTGAAGTTGGTGCCAACGAGACCGCCTGGCCTCAGGATTCAAATATTCACTTACGTTTTCGACGTGTTGATTTTGTAACCTGCGGCCACAGCATCGTCGTAAAACATCTGTACGGTTTCCAACGAATAGTCAGAAAGTTCTTTGCCGACCAAAGATAGCTTTTTCAGCACATCGTTGGTCGCCGTGATGATGTGACAACCGATATCATCCGCCTGGAAAATGTTCAACAATTCCCGTGGGCTGGCCCAAAGTAGTTCCGCTTTGGGCCGGGCAGAAATGATATTCAAGCACTCGCTCATGAAGGGGATCGGATCAATGCCTGTATCAGCGATACGCCCCGCAAACACGGAAATGATCGCCGGGGTATCTTCAGAAAGGTTTTCCGTAACAGCACGCACTTGATCCAGGGTCATGATCGCCGTCAAATTGAGGCTTACGCCCGCTTCTGAGAGGGTTTTGATGAGAGGCCCGGAAAATTCACCTTTGGTGTTCGTCACAGGGATCTTGATGTTGACGTTGTCGCCCCACGTTGCGATCTCTGAGGCTTGCGCCTTCATTTCATCGAAATCGTCAGCAAAGACTTCCAGTGAAACCGGCCGGTCAGGGACTGCAGCAAGAACTTGGCGGCCAAAGGCTTCGTAATCCGTGATGCCAACCTTATTCATCAACGTTGGGTTGGTGGTAAATCCTTGAATCATCGGATTGGCATACATTTCTTGAATACCAGCCATGTCGGCCCCGTCAGCGAAAAGCTTCACTTTCAACTCGCCCAATGCCTTAGAATTTTTGTCCAGCACTCTACTCACATCCCCAGCCATAATCATTATAGACTATGCACCCCCGCTCGAATGACCAAGAGTGCTGTCAATGCCACCATGTCTATAGTATCTCCATAGCCGAAGCAAACCTTTTGCGGTCATTCAACCAACCTCACTCCCCTCCCCGATCCTGCCCGATTACCCGCACAAAACCTCACGGAGTCATCCATAACGCCGCCATCGATGGCCACCGCTTTGACACACCCATTACTTTTGCAAGAATTAGGCGATGCAACACTATGGAGGTAACAGCTAAATGAACTCTATAGATCCAAGCTCCAGCCAAATCGCTTGGCGATCTGGAGGGGGATTTGCGCTGTCGCACGTTCTTGCTGATCCGGCGTTAGCGCGGAGCGCCATTCATCGATCAATCCGGATCGAAAATGGACGTCGCCGTCCTTTTTGAGCACAGGCGGAATGAACCGCGGCTGGGGAATTCCATAAAAGTCCAAAATGTCTTGCGTAAACGCTTCTTCATCACTGACCAGATCTTCAAATCTGGTGAACTTCACTGTCACCTTATCCTGGCCTTCGGCAAACTCAACCCATTGCGCGGTCCATTCCACCAACAATGGCAGCCAGTTATCGACACCCCAATCAAGCCTGCTCTCGATCGGTAATTCGAAAAAATCATCCGGCAAACGCGGATAGATAAGTGCGAATGTATCGTCCCCGCCCTTAAACCCTTCAAGATAGTGGATGTACGAAAGCATCGCCTGACGCGGGTCGCGCAGATGGCAGACCGCGCGGTCGAAGAGCTGAGAAATGAAATGCGTGTTGGTGGGCGACGCCGGGAAATGATCCTGCGTTATATAACTGCCGAGGGAGGCTTCTTTTATTTCTGAATAGCGAATGGCGTCATAAGGGAAATACTGGTTTGAAATAATGCGGGTCTTGCAATGCAGGCCCTTGCTCAGGTGATTGGATATATAATACGTACCCGACTTCGGCATCGTCGATATAATGATTGAGGGCAGTCGATACGCATCCCACCGGGCCACCAGCTCATCGTATTTAGCGTCACTGATCTGCACCGCGTGGATCATGGCGTCGCGTTCATGCGTAACATCCGAGAGCGTTTTTGAAACGGTTTCCAACTTCTCCGAAACGGCGTCGGCCTCTTCACGAAGCGATACGTACTTGGCCTCAAGGGCGACTCTCAAAGTATGTTGCTCGGAAATTATTTTGTCTGCGGCATCAACGCTTTCTTGAAGGGCGGCATTTTGCGCCTCAACTTGCTTTGATTTTCCCTCCAACTCGCGCAACGCAACAATTTCGCTCTTCAGATCATTGCTCTCATCATCCAGGCTTTGATTTTGGGCATTCAAAGCTTGATTCTGAGCGTCAACAACCTGCAACTGCTCTGACAAAGTCGCCAACCTTTGCTTCAAGACCCGCTCACGGGCCTCGAGCGCATCGCACTCGGCAGAGAGCTTGGGGAATAAGCGCCGAACCATTTTTGGAATGTGCATGGCATTTTCGTTGCTCAATTCGTCACCTTTCCAATAGATTTCGAGCTACTTTTCAGCATGATTAAGCTACTTTATGACACGAGGCATTCGAAGATCAAGAAGTATAGGGCTTATTTTTCAGTAAACTTAATACGAGTGCTTCCCCGTCCTTGGTTACTTTCTCTTTTATTGAAAATCATCCACCAACAAGCCTAATTTTAAATAAATTAATATGAATTTTATTTTCGAATGCATGCCAGATGCCCGTCACACACCTTTGCAATTCATCCATGACCGCCACCGCCTGGACTGTGATCTAGAGCAAAAAACCTATGGCTGTATTTTAGCCCCTTTGTCATATGGACCTTGCTCTTGTAGTGGTGTTATAAACTGCCAAACGGCTATAGGCGTTCTACAATTGTTTGTTAAAAAGACAGGACCCGTTCATGGATCATTTTTTACCCGTAAATATTGCACTCGATGTTGCTTTAGACGTAAATGAGGCCAGCTACTACAGTGGCGATGGGACATACCTCGGCAACAGTATTATCGAAAACTTCATTATGAGAATTTTCGATGACAAGGGAACGCTGTTATTGGAAACTGGCGACACCCGGGAGAAAGAAATTCACCTTATGAGCGTCGATGCAAAAGACCAGCGCCACTATGCAGGTTCCGCCCACATCAAAGATGGCGGGATGGAGTTTTACGGTGATCAAGGCAACTATCTTGGCAGTTTGACCGTTAAAAAATTCATCGGCCGTCATTATTTTGGTCCGAGCGGCGATAATATTGGCACGGCGAACGTTAAAGTCGATGGCATGCATTTCTATTCGGCCGACGGACAATACCAAGGCAACGCAGTCATTAATGGCACCTTCTATTAAGAACGCGCATATCCTATAAACACGCTTGTCGCATCGCCACCGACCAGCGTGCTGCGTTTCCCATACGTGCTGATCGTGCCCTATATGACCTTGCCGCACTCAGAGACACTGCAATGAACAATTCCGGTTCCAAAGTCGCAAATATATTGCTGGTCGTATTCAGTTTGGTTTTCAGCACGGTCGTTTCGGAGGCTGGCTATCGCGCATACCTCAACGCCACGCAGTCGGATAAATTTATCCAGACGGCCAAGGAGGGTGAGCACCCGTCGGTTTGGTATTTCAACGAAAGCCCGTGGTCTTTTGATCGCGAATTCGGTTACGCGTATCCTCCTGGGGTTTTCAATGGCGGCAGCATCACGGATGGCCGCGTCGTCAGTTGCTGGGACTGGACCACCAATGCGCGGGGAAATATAGGCCGAATCAAAGGAGAGTATGACAGCGCAAAGTTGAAAGTACTCATTTTCGGCGATTCTTGGACCGCCCAACAACGCAAACAGTCCGATGGCGCCGTCGTAGCATGGCCCAATTTTTTACAGGATAAACTTGAAAAAGAGCTCGGCATGTCTGTTCATGTCGTAAATTTTGGCCGCGATGGCACCGGTCTTTTGCACATGTTCGACCAAGCCAAGGCAAAAATCGCCGAATGGAAACCTGACCTTGCGGTGTTCGCCTTCATCACCGACGACCTGACTCGCGACCGTTTTTGGCGCACGAAAACGATCCTCAACGGCAAGGATCGCATCATGACGACAACGGTTGCCGACCCCGACCCGGACTATACGGTGGCGACGGACACGGCCATCATGCATACCAAAGCGACCAAAGAATGGTGCCTGTCTAGAATGGCGGATAAGGCCATCGACGACCCGATCATCCGAGAACTTGAAGAGCTTTATGTCGAGAGCCGCGAACGCTCTTCGTTGCGGGCAGATCCGTTCAGCTTTAAGCAATCGTTCCTACTTGACCGCCTTTTGCACGGCAATTCCTTCCATTCTAACTTCGCCCTGGCAAAGCCGTCGCAAAACCCGCGCCACACGATGCAAGATTTCCGTGAAGACGAACGCGTCAAGCAAAGTGTCGAAACGATGAACAAGCTCGGTGTCCCATGGGTTGCCGTACATTTCGCCATTTACCCTGAATTAAAAGCCGATCAGGAACTCATTGGTTCAGACCAAGACAAGGCGCTTTTGCAAAGTCTGCGTGAATTGAACGATGGGCGGACCTATGATACTCTCACCCACGTTGAACAGCGTCCGGTTCCAAACCCAGAAAAATATTCTGGCAGCTTCCCGTCCGACCATCATCCATCGCTCGCAGGGATGGAGTTTTATGCAGATGTCGTCGCCAAGGCACTTACGCGCAATGGGCACTTGGAGGGGAATTGAGAACAATGCGCATATGTGCACCAGCCCCAGTGCAATTCATCCAAGGCAACACTATTCAGAGGATTCTTGAGTGGACCCCAAACGCAAAGAGCGCATTGACCAATCCCCCTGGTTCCAACCCGAAAGCGCCAGGCCCAGCATCAATCTTTACATTGACTCCTTCAGTCACTGTAATTTGAGGTGCCCGTCGTGCGCCGTTGGCAACATCGAAGGCAACAACACCGTCACCAAAGGCCTGCTGACCCCAGAATTGCTCGCAACCATTTTGGAAAAAGCACTGGCCGAGATGAAGCTGACCAGCGTCGGCCTTTACAATTGGACAGAACCGTTCCTCAATCCTCACCTGCCTGATTTGATCCGCGTCGTAAAAGATTACGACCAGTGGTGCGCCTTGAGCACCAACCTGAACGTTCTACGCAACCCCGATGAATTGTTCGAAGCCAAGCCAGACTGGCTGCGCGTATCCGTGTCCGGCTTTGACCAAGACACGTACGTCAAAGCCCACGTCGGGGGCGACATTGAAGACGTCAAACGGAACATGATCTTACTTGCGGAAAGCCGTGACCGCTGCGGGGCGACGACGGATATCGAAGTCTTCTTCCATAAATACGTCGACAACCAAGAAGACGAAGAGATGATGAAGAGGTTTTCCGAAAGCCTCGGGTTCAAGTTCGTTTCCGCATGGGCCTATATGATGCCCGTCGAAAAAGTACTCGCCTACGTCGATCCAAACTTCACTGACATTACTCTCAATGATGCCGACCTGGGTATTTTCGATCGCCTTGCGTTGGAAACCAACGAGGCCGTCGCCGTGTCATCGTCTCACAAACTCACCTCGTGTTCTTTGCAAGAGGAGATGGTGACGATGGATGTGGAAGGTAACGTCATGCTGTGCTGTGCGGCTTCCGGGAAGGAAAGCAATATCCTGTGCCGTTTCCTCGACCATTCATTTGCCGATATCCAAGAGATGAAGCACAACCACAGCCTTTGTGGTCCGTGCCTAAAAGTCAGCCTGCCAGTTTTGTACGGCCACATGGATTCACGTTTTGAAGAAATCGGCAGGCGGGTGCGCAATGCTTGGCGCACTGCTCATAACAAGCCGGTGATAACCGAAAACGTCGCCTCGGCACCCGCACCTCAACCGCCCATTTCTACGACTGAGCAAAAGACCTCTACACTCAGAAGCTGGGTGAAAAAATTGAGTTTTCGGTGAACCTGATCCCGCATTCAATTGATCCGTTTCACACCGGCAGCCCCGTCTGATCGCACTGAGCTCCCGTCCACTTTGTTGATGAGCCCCGCCATGTCCCTGAATGATGCGCAGACCTCCACCGCTCCGTCGTTAGAAATCGCAGGCACATGGGTGGTTCAAAACCCAGATTGTGGCGAAAACTTGCCAAATGCCGACAGCCGGTTGCTGACCGGCGGAGGTTTTACCATCTCCCCCAATGGTCAGGTCGCTGCGACAGCCGTGCACCGCGATGGCACCGGCAACGTATATGAGAGCACTTACCGGGGCATTGCCGTTTTGCGTAGCAATGGCGTCTATCTTCTTGAATACGACGATGGTCACTCAGAAGTATTCGCCGTCACCGATACGCAGACCCTGACCCGCCAATCGACCTCCCGGCCCACGTTGGAAGCGGCATGCGTCCTTAATCTCATCATCGTCAGCGCACCCGCGGTCACGGTCCAGCTACCTGGCATTTTTCTCAACACCATGCCGAAGTCCGGCAGCATCTACATTTCGCGCTGGCTGGGCATGGGGTTGTCAATTCCGGAAATGAAAATCGCGGTTTGCTTGTTCCCAGACGATCTGATCATCCGCAACAAGCTGAATGTCTTGGCCCAAGGCAATGCCATTTGCCAGCAACACGTCCCCGCCAAGGACATCAATCTACGCTTTATCGCAAATCGCTTGTCGCACATGGCCGTGCATGTGCGTGATCCGCGCCAAGCCACATTATCGTGGACGCATCACCTGGACAAATTTAATGACCTTCGAGACAGCCAGCCCGACTGTGTCCTGGGCCTTGAGTCCGTTAACCCGGCTCTGCCTGATGATTATTTCTCGTGGGAGTTTGCGCAAAAGCTGGACCACCAGATTGATACCCATCTACCGCAATTGCTGGAATGGACGGACGGCTGGCTGGCGGCTTCGTTGAGCAACGCCTATGACTTAGACATCATGATGACCACATTTGAAGACTTTGTCGCCGAACCCAATGCCTTTATTCGAGCCCTGCTTGATCACTTCCAAATCGATCCGGGCGCGTTCGATTGGAGCAAGGTTCCACAAAAGGACGGAGGCCAGCACTTCCGCCGCGGCCTTAAAAACGAATGGTGCGAGGTCTTCACGCCCCAGCAAATCGAAAAAGCGGCAGAAATCGTTAACACCCCTGCCGGTAGGCACTTCGGTTGGAGCGTGTAGCCCGCCAACGCCCCCGCAAAGCTTTGTGAGGAACCTTTGAAGCTCCCCCTCATTATTCTGCTTAACGTCGTGACCATTCTGGCTTTGCTGGAAGGCATGTTGCGCGTGGTGGCTCCGGTGCCGCTCACCGGCTTCCAGGTCCAACCGTGCATCTTCGTCAACGACCCGCAGTTGGGGTATCGCTACAAGCCTGGGTCTTCGGGGCGGACCGAACGGTTCCACGAAATCGACAACCTGGTTCAAATAAACGACTTAGGCTTTCACGACATTGATCGCCCAGCGCTGTTAAGCGCTCCTCAAACAAACAGGCCGTTGCAAACAAACAGGCCGCTGCGCGTCTTGGCGTTCGGCGATTCCTTCACCGCCGCCATTCAGGTCCCCATTAAAGATGGCTGGACCCGCCTGCTGGAACGACAGCTCACCGTCAAGGGCAAGGCTGCTGCCAGCACGCGCCCCATTGAAGTGATCAATTTCGGTCTTGGGGGCACGGGCACGGACATCCATCTGGCGTTGATGAAGGAATGGGTAGCCAAGCTAAAGCCGGACCTGGTGATGCTGGCATTTTTCTTTAATGACGTCGGCGACGTGTGGCGCAAGACCGCTCATTATTCCTGTTACAAAGGGTTCATCTTGAACCACCAGTTCGACGAACAATTGGTGGCATTACAAAAAACCGTCGATGAAAAATACCCCTACCCCTGGCTAACGGAACTCACCCGCGCGTCTTTCGTGCTGCAAGCATTCAACCGCCA
>Ga0316204_10004541_pt1 | contig 24700 bp, 23 predicted proteins | sample 6monrhotite_MG_2_FD_205661 | JGI IMG/M metagenome (GOLD analysis project Ga0316204, IMG submission 205661) | Microbial mat bacterial communities from mineral coupon in-situ incubated in ocean water Damariscotta River, Maine, United States -... | ecosystem: Environmental > Aquatic > Marine >... | reverse complement strand
ACGCCGAGAACCGAGAGATTTGAAACGCTCCGGGGACTTCTTGCGGGTCGTCATGACCGACCATTGTCACCCGACCCATGCCCTCGATCCCGCGACTTCGATGGCTGTCACCCGGACGGACACGCCGGCACATGTGGCGCACGTAGCTCGGCTGCACCGCGTTCCCGTTGAACGTGCAGAAGACCGGCCCGCGGGGATCAAGGCCGAGACCGGCCCGAAGCTCGAGCCAAGGCTGCAACGCCTCGAACGAATCCGGGTCCATCCCCGCGAGACGCGGCTTGCCCCCCTTCCCTCGCCGCACCCAGACGCCGCCGTCCTTGGACCGCAGGTCTTCCATGCGCAGGTCGAGCGCTTCGCTTACCCGAAGCCCGGCCCGCCACATCACCACCAACAGCGCCCGGTTCCGCGTCCGCGTCTTCTCGTTGCGCCCGAGTGGCCCATCGAGCAACCGCTGCACCTCGTCCCGCGTGTAGACCTCGGGCGGCAGGTCCCGCCCCGCCTTCTCCTCCACAGAGGATGGCATCCCGGGCGCCCTGCCCTTCGCCGACGAACCTCGAGGACGCACCGGCGCGGAGAAGTCGATCGCGAGCTGCGTCATCACGACCATGATCGCATCCCGAGATCACGATTAACAAGGACAAAGGCTCAGTGAAGCTCCGGGCGACCCGCGACGACCCAAGCCTCCTGCGCGCGACGAAGCTCCTCGATCGCGGTGACCAACGCCTCCAACGCCGCCAGCTCATCCTCGCTCATCGGCTTGAACCCCGGGTCGGCCGGGCCCTTTGGACCACGCCGTCGAAACGCCAGCTCCTGCACCCGGTAGTACCGGTCCATCGCCTCTCGAAGTCCTTCCGAGACCTTCTCCATCCGACGACGGTACCGCCCTGCCCCGGCCCTCGACCAGGGCGAGCGCGTCGTCAGGATTCGGCCGGCTCGCCGGTCGCAACGACGACCACGACCGCCTCGGCTTCGATCACGCTTTAACGCCGAAACGTGACCGAAGCAAAGAGCGGCTTCGGCTCAACGCGAGGAACGGAGCGAGATTGGAGCTGTTGCGGCGGCCGTTTGCCGGGCGACGTTCGGCGCCGGTATGCTCGACAGATGTTGAAAGCGGCGTACTTCGGCAAGGTCCTTCTTCTGGCCGCGCCTCTTGAGTCGTCCGCCCCTTCGACGGGGTTCCATCAAGAAGTCGTTCGAAAAGTGGTCCGCGCGGTCGATGCCGCGTGCAAGACGACCATTTGTGACGGGCTCCCCAGGCTCGTGGTACGGCCGAACTTCGACGCCCCTGACATCGCGCTCTACGTGCCGGCGGAGAACGCTATCGTCTACAACCCGTCGGCTCTCGGCTCGTGGCAAGGCGATGAGCAGCAGTCGCTTCTCATGCATGAAGTTGGGCACTTTTTGGACGAGCACCTCCACCCGCTAGTGTATTTCCGTGGCAAGTGGGCGATCGAGCTGTCGGCTGACGCGTGGGCGGGTTGCAGCCTCGCAAACGCGGGGATGTCGACGCGTCCTTTTGAAAGGATGCTCGCGAAGATCCCTGGAAGCGCCCCCTTTTACCCACCCGACCACCTCCGACGAGCGGCGCTCAGGGATGGCTACAAACGCTGCGAGAAAAAGTCGCGTCATGCTCGCAAGCCAAGCCGCCCGCGAAAAAAGAAGTCGCAGGGAGCCCCGAAGGACGGACTCGAACATGTTGAAACACTGGTTGAAGCCGCAGACCTGCGGCTGGTTTCGGAGCATTTCGTCAAATTGAAGCGGGCAAACGCGGAGACGAAGTTCGCTTCCTACACGACAGCGATTTTCTTCGGTTTTCGATCTGGGGAGCCACGACCATGCTCGGCCTATCGCTCGAGGAGCGGCCTCGGGATTAGTTGTAGTGCGTGGAACTTTGAGCGAGCAGACTACCGACGGCTCGTTGCTCGCGTCGAAAAGCGCTTGGCGCTGGCATCTTCTGCCTGGACCAAGAAGGAGACGATCAGTCACCCCCGCGAAGGCAGGATACTTGAGAGGCTTAGCTACCAAGGCCTTGACGAAGATGGCACGCCCGATGGTCGCCACATCTCGATCACCTTCGACGAAGACGCTGAGGACGACAATCTCACCGAGGTCACGGTCCGTCACAAACCCGTGGCGGAAGAGTGAAGAGGTGGGGCCGGGCCAGACCTGGGTCACGTTTCCCCCCAATTGCGTGACCGAGCTGGCGACGCGTCGTCACGTCGCTCACTCGATCGTGACCTTCGCAATCTGCTTCCCCTGCTCGGAGAAGGCATCGAGCAGGCAGAGCAAGGTGTCCCAAGCCGCCTCGGAACCGATAAAGCGGGGCACCTCTATCTGTGCCGTGTGCCGGTCGAACATCACCGTCTGACCAGCGATACACTCGACCTCGTCGGGGAAAGCCTCTGGCAGCGAAAAAGCGTTGGCTTCGACCAGAGCCCCCCACGCCTCGACCGGGAGAGCCAGCTCAGTGAAATTCGCATGGGTGAGAGCTCCAGCGAACTCAACCAGGACCACCCGAAACTTGGAAGGATCCGTATCCGGCCAGGCCACCTGGAAGCCACAGGAGGGAGGCGGTCGAGGCTGAGGGTATGCAGAGCCCTCGTTATCATACGTGACCAGGGGCATCGCAGTCCGCGTCAACACCCCCTGACCCGAGGCTTCGCGAACCTGGATGTGTCGCGGCTCGACCCCCCCAAAGTCAAAACCAGCAACCATGTGCCGGAGGAATTGAAAGGCTCGGCGATCCACCGATGACACACCTAGCAGGACCGAGAGCACGTTACCGCCGAGCACAGAAGGCCCAAGAGCATCAAGCCTCGACAGAGCCGGGGATACGCCAGCTGCGGGGTACCCCCCCAGCTTTCCGGTCTCGACAAACGCCGCGATACGCTCCTCGGTTGCCTCCACAGCCTCCGAAGACCATGGGTCAGAGAGCTCGATGTCGACCCTAACCTTCCCCGCGGGATCGCTCCCGGCCACCCACAGCGTCAGTGACGGAACCTTGCTCATCAGGTGCCAAAGCGCCTGTACCAGGCCTCGGTCCGGTCGTCAGACCCGGCGCTCCGAAAGAACATGAACCACGGAGAAGCCTCAGCAGTCTCTTCCGCCAACGGCGCCACGTAGGCGTAAACCTCTCGGTATGCAGGGAGGTCATCCTTGCGGTTGACGTCCCCCACCGCAGGAGCGGCGCCTGCCTGAAGGATGATCCCGCCGGGTATGGTCAAAACGGAACCGTGCTCGAGCGTCGGAGGTCCACCGAGTTCCGAAACAAAGTCATCACACAGCATCGTCAGCCATCCGACGTTCCGAACCCTCGTCCAGCCAACAGTGTTCCCCTCCGTACCGTTCTGGTGATGGACATCGAGACCGGGATGGCGCATCGATTTGGGAACAGCAAACTCATGGGCGGCTTCAACGAAGTACCTTGAGTGCTCGAAGGCATAGCCCGCCTGACCACTCTGAAACGGAACCTGTCCGCACAGCTCCTCCGCTAGCGCCAGGGCTTCGTCTGCTCGCTCCCCCCAAGAGAAGGGCAACACGACGCGCAGCACACTCGCCGTTTTCACCTCCACCTCTTCCGCATTCCAGACGCCCTCCATCCCAAAGAACGCAAAGCGAGAACGAGGGGCTTCGTTGAAGACATCGACATCGATGAATTCGATCCCGTAATCCTCACTCGGTGGAGCATCGGGTCCGAACCAGTCCGCTGGCATCGAAAGCGCTCGCTTCGTCACCTTGCGATGTTTCCGCATCGTCGCCGTCGAGTAGAAGCGAAGCGCATCGTCCCCCATCAGCGCGCGGTAGCGGTCGAACGCTTGAAGCACCCCATCAGAGAACTCCGAAATCGCCTTGTTCGAGAACAGCGTGATGCTGAACGTCGGGCGCGCGACCACGACCCCCTCATGCTCGTGCTCAAAGTCTTCAGGCAACTTCAACATGATTTTCCCGCACAGTCTGCTCCGTTGTTGGTCGCGGCCTTGGCGTCTGAAGGTGTCTTCGCCACCGACTTCTTGACCCCTGGGATCTTCGTGTACTGGTTGAGTTCCTTGTCGCCCATGTACGATGTTCCCGACTTCGTGATGCTTTGATAGGCCCGTGTCGCCGTCCCCGAAGTGAACCCAGGACCAGTCCCCGGCGGCGTGTCACTGGGGCCGTGCACGTCGCTCGTTTTGCACGGGAACTTCGCATCGATGACCACGTTTCCCGCGATCGTATCCGGGATGAGGGTCTTTCCAGCGACGACGCCCGGATATCGCGGTGCCGCGTAGACGTTGGAGAACTTGTTCGTCTGCGTCAGCTTGCCGTTTTTCTTCTCGCGCAGCGCATGTGTCACGCACGAGTGCTTCCGGTGGGCGAGTCGCTGGCACGTCTTCCGCCCCCCTCGGGTGTTGGGAAGCTTGTAGGCCTTCTTGTCGCAACACTGGATGGCGCAGAGGACCTCGAGTTCGGCGTCAACGGCGGCCGTCGACCCGGGTTTCTGATTGAGACCAAGCGCTGGGTTCGCAGAGTTCGCAACCATCGTGTCACTCGTTGTTCGTTGTGAAGTCGCCCAGGAGCTGCACGTTCTTACCCTCGATCTTGACGTTCATCGAACCCGGCGCCACGAACTTGGCTGTGCCGTGGGTCTGCGCCGACACAAGCCCTCCCCCGGTCCCCTTGCTCGCCATGTCGCCCATGCTCTTGTAGCTGCACCCCTTGATGCCCACCGGGTTCCCCTCGACCTTAACCTTCTTCGAGTAGCCCTTCGGCGAGTCGCCCGACTTCCCCATGTTCGGCAACGGGGTCGGCACGAAAGGAGCCGGGGGACCGGGCATCTTGCAGACGTTGGGAAGCGTGGCGGCCGAGATGCCAGAGCTGCCCTTCGTGACGGGTGTTTTTGGGGGGTTGACCGAAACCGTCATGGAGTCCTCAGCGAAAGTAGAGCCGCACCACGTAGCCCCGACTCGGAGCTGCACCACACCAAAGAGTAGCGCCCGCGGCTGTAACGGCGCAGCCCCGATGCTATCGCAAGACTGATCAGCAAGGGCCCTGTTGCTGCTCCGACATCGCCCCAGCAATCCGCCGGAGCAACAAAGGCCGTCGGGTCGGCGATGGCCCCCGTCGGCACCCGCAGGCTCGCGTAGGCCCACTCACCGTTCCGGTACCGTTCTCCGTTGATGTCGCAGTACACCGAGCTGACCACATCCGTCCCGAGGGTTCTCAATACCGGAGTCACCGCAGCTGCGAGCCCCTTCCCGATACACGGCGCTTCCGTGCCGATCGTCGCCTCCTCCAGAGCCGTCTCTACAGCCTGAACCTGGCCGAGGTCTTCGAGGCGGTAGGCCCGAACCGTCGATGGCAACGAGAGGAGCAAAGCACCCCCGCCCTCGCCTGGTGGGTAGCCCCACCTATTCGTGGCGGACGCCAGCCGGGCCCTATCGTCCAACTCCTCGAGGAAGTCAGGATCGAGACGGGAGTCGGCCCCAACCACAGCCACGATCGAGCTTTGACGCTGCTGAAGCAGTGCCGTCGCCCTCTGAAGGGCAAGCAACCCCGCGGCATTCCCCCCGGGTACGACGAACACCGAGGCCGAGAGATCTGGCGCCACATGGTCCGCGATCCTCTCCCCGATCCGCCTCCCATCCTGCTCGCTGAACCATCGCCCGAACTCGGGCAACGCGAGATAGACAGGCAACTCGAACCCCCTGGGCAAAGAGGCCGCCCCCAGCGCCTCTTCGAGAGCCATCTTCGCCATCGCGAACACCCTCTCGATTCGATCGGGCTCTTCCATGGTCCGGTCCATCGCGACCATGTAGGGCTCCCCCGCCTTATCGACCATGTACGGGTGCTCGCCGAGCCGAGTGATACCGGCTCGGATGGCCGCAGCGGCCGAGGGGGCCGATAGCCCCACGGGCGTACGAGCGCCCACCCCTACGATCGAGACCAAACTAGACACGCCGCTTCTCCTCAACCAGCGTCTGGTCGATATCGTCGATCGCGTTGCCGCAGGACAGCCGCGTGTGCCAGACGAGACTCACCCGCGGGAAGTCGGGCTCAATGATGACGGTGTGAAGCTTCGCCCGGTGTTCGACAGACGGACGCTTCGTGTACGCGCCGAAATGTGTTCGGAATCCGAAGTAAGGATCCGGTAGCCGAAACCCGAGCCTCCCCGCAGGAGTGAGTCCGACCAGCATCACGTCGACACCGCTCGGCCGAAGATGCGGCTCGATCTGCTGGTCAACAGGCGCACACATGTTGACCCTCGGGTCGTAGTCAAGCGGAAGGAGCGGCTTCTGCTTTTCGATCCACGCAGCATCGTAGGCCCCCTGGTACTGGCGCCGTGGGTCCCAGTAATTGCACAGAGGACCGAAGCCCGGCGCAGCACTCTTCCGCACCCGGCCGTCAGGAAACTCGACGTTCGCAACGGGCTGGCCGATCAGGTTCGACGTCTTCGCCGCAACGCCCGTCCCCACAGGATTGGGAAAGAACATCTTTTGACGCTGGGGGTTGGGGTCGGCCTGGTCGAACCCTCCGTGCGCTCGTTCATAGACGATCGGCATCTCCAAAAACGGCACAGGGTCCGAGACCACGGGCAGCCCAGCGATGTTGCGCTCGTAGACCCTGTCACCGAACACGGTCAGCGACTTCTGCATCGGCCCAACTCGAAGACCCACGTTCATCTTGGTGCACGGCTTGCCCTCCGGCGCACGGGCGGTCCCGAGGACAAGGACGTCGGTCCCAGGCTTCTCGTCGACCAGGTCAGCTTCGTACCGGAGACTCGATGTCCCCGGATCGCCGAAGTATTCGGGAGCCAACAACGGCTCGGGTTGCTCGTCGGCGACCTCCGTCGACCCGTCAGGTAGGATCGAGAAAGTCGCCTTGACCGCCACCACCCAATGTCGAGCGCCGTACTTGTCGATGACCGCCGTCGAGCCCGCGGCAAAAGGAGTCAGGTTCCCAACGGTCCACATCCTGCGTCTCCCATCGATAGCTACCACGTTCACCACGACCCCGTCGCCTGCCATCGGTGGAAGCGACTGAGCGCCAAAAGAGCATGATGAAGCTCTGCCTCTCCGCCATTTTTTCGCAGCTCGTGGCAAGCCAGGTCCAGCGCCTCCGCGAGCCTCATCGCCACCCACGCCACCCGCTCGCTCAACTCGACCACCGCTCGCTGTGGGTCTCCGTCTCGGCCGAGAAAAACAGAGTCGTGGAACCACGACCCATCAGGTTCTCGTCGCAGCGGCCCGCAACTGACGGTTCCCTTTGGAACATCGCACGGCATCACGGCATCAGCACCCGAAACCGGGACATCACTCCGTCAACGACAACGGGGTCAACAGGACTCTCGGACAGCGCATCCAGCAGGCCCTTCATCGCCTTGTTGATGGGACGAGCCCAAGTGTCGGTTCCGAGCCCGACGAAGATCTCGACGAACCCCCGGACCTCCTGCCAGTCCCTTTCAAACGCCTGGGCGAGCCCCAACGCGACTTCCCAGTCACGACGACCGACGGCGTCTTCGAGCTCCGCCCATCCCTCCGCGGTCTTTCGTTCAGCAGCCACGCGCGCCCACAATTGCCTGCCTGATCCGGCGAAGCGCATTTGCTGCCGACTCACCGCTTCCCACAGACATTGAAAAGGCGACCCGGATCGCCAGATCCTCGGCCTTCTTCAGACAACACCGAGCGACTCGTCGCCCCCCTCGAACCAGAGGCCCTACGCTGCGTTGCTTCATGCGTCCGACGAACACACCGACACACAGAGCAACTCTCGGTCCGCAACAACCGCCTGTGGGAATCCAGGCACTTACGGCTTCCTTCGGGGAAGAACGCTTCCTCCGGGGAAGAACGCTTCCTCCGGGGAAGAACGCTTCCTCCGGGGAAGAACGCTTCCTCCGGGGAAGAACGCTTCCTCCGGGGAAGAACGCTTCCTCCGGGGAAGAACGCTTCCTCCCTACCGAGCGACTCCAAGCCTCTTGAGCAACTCCAAGAACCCCCGCTTTGAATAGTCGGCGATTTCAACCGCCTTCTCAAGGTTGCCCTCGGTGAACCGCAGCAGATTCTCGCAATACTCGCGCTGAAACCCGTCGGTAGCGCAACGCAACGGAAGCAGACCGCCACTCACCCCATCACGCGTTCCCACCTCCCGATCCCCAAGGCCTCGGAGCGCACTCGCTGTGATCTCGTCGCCATCAACCAGGTACGCCGCACGCCGCACGACCGCCTTGAGCTGCCGAATGTTGCCCGGCCACTCCAGCTGTTCTAGCTCGTCGACCGCATCTTCAGACAGCATCAACTTGCGGCCGTTACCCTCAGCGTGGGAGCGCAGGAACAAGCTCGCCAACCCCGCGATGTCATCGCGACGATCTCGAAGGGCAGGGACTTCGATGCGCATCGTCGCGATCCGATAGAAGAGGTCCTCGCGGAACCTCCCCTCCGAGACCATCCGCCCGAGGTTTTGATGCGTCGCACAGACGACCCGAACCTCCACCTTTCGAGCCTCGTGTTCGCCAATGCGGGCAACCTCCTGCTGGTCAATGATGCGAAGGAGCTTCGGCTGTAGATCGATGGGAAGTTCCCCAATTTCGTCCAGAAACAGGGTCCCACCATCGGCTGACTCGAAAGCCCCCGCAGACTCACTCGCCCCCGTGAAAGCCCCCTTCTTGTGACCGAACAGGACGCCCTCTGCGAGCTCCCTCGGCACCGCCCCACAGTTCAACGCCAGGAACCGCCCTTTCCGGCCAGAGAGATCGTGAAGCGCACGCGCTGCTCCTTCCTTTCCGACCCCTGTCTCGCCTTCGATCAACACCTCGAGATCCGTAGGCGCCAGTTTTCTCAACAAGGCAAACAGCCTTCGCATCGCGACGCTGCGTCCATACATCCCACACAGCGAATCGTCCCTCGCCACAGAGACGTTCCCCTGCTCGATCGCCATCACCCGAACCCGGCTCTCGCCGACGAAGAACGAGGCGCCCTCACGGAGTTCGACGGCCCCCAGAAGCCGCGCCCGCCCCACCCAGGTTCCGTTTCGGGAACCAAGGTCTCGAAGAGCAAGCCCTTGCTCGGACACCCTTAGCTCGAAGTGGGCCTCACTGACCAACGGATCGATCAGTCGAACATCCTGCCCGGCCCCCCGACCGCCCGACACGACAAGCCCATTCAAGACGAACTCCGCTCCCGCATCAGGCCCCTCCTCGACAAGCAGCCGAACACCCGTAGCGAGCGTCTCCACGCGATCGAACGGGCTTTCGTGATGCTGCGTCACCACGGGCACGCGCATGGCTCCAGAGGGCTGCGGTTTCAACGCCATGAGCCAACATTACTGCGCGAGAAAGTGGCACGCATCCTGCTTTGACGTTCGGAAGCATGCGCGAGATCCTCACCGACGGCCGGATGCCATGAAAGATGTGACCCCAGGCGCCACGATCGGCCCCTACAAGATCGGTCCGCAGCTCAACACTGGGGGCATGGGCATGGTTTTCAAGGCCCACAAGGTCCTGGACAACGGCGAGGCCATCAACGTAGCGATCAAATTCCCGCGGCTCGCCGTCGTCCATGATGACGAGGTTCTCCAGGGCTTCCGCAACGAAGCCGAGGTGATGGCGAAGTTTCGGTGCAGCCGGATTCCAAAGATCGACACGTGGGGCATCCACGAGGGCCTCCCGTACGTCGTCATGCAACTGCTCTCCGGGGTCAGCCTCCGCCAGTTCCTCGACGAACTCTCAAACAAAAGGAAGCAGCTCGACTTCGAGCTCGCCGCGCACATCTTCCGAGAGGTCGCACTCGCACTCAACTACGCCCACGTCTTCACCTACGCAGGCCGCCGCATGAACGTGCTGCACCGCGACATGGCCTCCAAAAACGTCATGATCGATGGGTCGGGTGACGTGTACCTCATAGATTTCGGTATCGTCCGATCCGAAGAAACTCTCCAGAGGGGAGCAAGCAGCGCAAGCATCATCAAGGGCACGCTGAACTACTTAGCGCCCGAGCATGCCGCCGGGGAGCCCTGCGCCGCCTCGGACGTCTTCGGGCTCCACACCATTCTTTGGGAGATGCTGGAGGGCCGAACCTTTCGCACAGGGTTCGGCCAGCAACAACTCTGGGCAGAGGCCATGCAGGGCAACGTGCCCCCCCTGACTCGCGAGAACGTGCCTGGATTTCTTCGCACCCTGATCGAGCGAGGCCTTCACCCCGACCCCGAGGAGCGAATCAAGCTCTCGGATGTCCTCACGCTCCTCGAGGAGCACTCAAAACCCCGGAACGTCGCCCTAAAGGCTCTCTTTACCCGCCACTTCGAGCTCCTTGCCCGACGCTCGGGCTCGACGATCGTCGACGAAGGCTTCGAGGTCCCCAGCGAACTGTTCAAGACCATGGCCGCTGCAAAGGCGGTCCACAACCCTCTCGGCCCTCCCACTCTCGACCCCGCAGATATCCCGCCTGATCCGGACCCCGCCTCGGTCCTCCCAACAGTGAAACCACGGCGCCCGCACACCCCATCGGGTCTCCCCGTGGCACTTGCTCGCGAGGAAGACGAGCGGCCTCCACCCCAGGCAGCACCAGCACCCCAGGCGAACCAGCCAACACCGATCCCATCGACAGAACGCCTCCGCCTCCACACAACAGACGCAGAGGTCCGTGACGAGCGAGGCTACACAGTCCCGCTCATGCAGGCGATCGAAGAGGTCGAACCTCCTCCACACCCGAGACCGGCAACCGAAATCCTCCCCACGCCGCCCGAGCTTCCCACCACGACGGCCAACACCACGACGGCGGAAGACACTCCTGTCGAGCGCACGCTTCGACGCTGGCCCCTTGTCGTCGCCGCCACGATCGCGACAGGAGCCCTCGCGGCACTCACAGCCTTCGTGATCATCGGAAACACCTCTGAAATCGAAGGCCATCGAACAGCATCGCCGCCCCGGGAAACCGCACCTCAAAAGCCCCGGCACGCACCACCCGAGCAGACAAGGCAGAAGGAAGCACCATCACCCCCCCTCGAGATACCGGACCCCGCAGAGCCACAACCCCAAGAAGCTCCCGCCCCGATAGCCGCCCCCCAAGCAGCACCGGCACCAGAGGCACCCACAGCAGAAGAACCCCCTGAACCAGAAACCGCTCCTGAGCAGAGCAACCCCACTCCCACCGCCCCTGGCACGAGCAAGCTAACGCTCCGCGCGGGCTTCAGCCGAGCCGAGATCCAGGTCAGAGGCAAAACCATCGACCTCTCATCAACGAAGACGCTCAAAGTCCGCGCGGGCTCCGTCAAGGTTCGATGGAGATTTCCGCCGGACAAAACGTGGTCTCAGAAGCGGATCTTGCTCAAACAGGGGCGCTCCTACGTTGTGCAGGTCGAGAAATCAGGCCTCCGACTCCAAGAGGGACGCCGATGATCCAAGAGGAGATTCGGCCCGGCACACTCGTCCTCGATGGTCGGTACGAGGTCATCGCCTGCGTTGGCATTGGCGGAAGCGCGAGTGTCTATCGATCCCGGGAGGCCAACGGACAAGAAGTTGCCCTCAAGGTTCTTCTTGCCGCTCGCGCTCGGAATCTCTACGAGGTCAAGCGACTCGAACACGAGTTCAACTTCGGCCGAGCGCTCCGCTACATCGACGGCATAACGCCTGCCCTCGACCACGGCACGCTCCCTGAACTCGACCAGCGCCCCTACATCGCGTTCCCTTTTCTCGAAGGCGAAGAACTCGACTACAAGCTCACGTCCGGCCCGCTTTCTCCTCAGCACGCCTCGTCTGTGCTCGTGCAACTCGCAAGGGTCGTCGCCAAGGTTCACGAGGCCGGCGTACTGCACCGCGACATCAAGCCGTCCAACATCATGCTCGGACACGACGACACCGTGTCGCTCCTTGACTTTGGACACGCCCGACGGATTGGCGAGCAGCAGCCCCCCCCCTCATCGAGCAACCTGACCCGCGCCCATGAGCTACCAGGCACTCGGCACTACATGGCCCCCGAGCAAATCCTCGGAGGCCTGCCATCTACCTCTTGGGACGTCTACGCGATGGGAATGACGCTTTACGAGGCCCTCGTAGGCGACTGCGCCTACTCGGACCTGTCTGCCCGCGAGTCCATCCAGCGACGATCCAAGCCAGACGCCAAGCCAATCGCCATCCGCTGGCGCCGACCAGGTCTCCCGGGACCGCTTGCTGACTTTGTCGACCGATGCCTTGCCTACGCACCCGAAGATCGGCCTCTCACAGCCGCTGCATTTGCTGACGAACTCGAGACGGTCGCCCCCCTGAAGGACGAAGACGAGGCCCCCTCTCGCCCAAAGTCCACCAAGGCAACACAGAGACCGCGCTCGGGAATGCAACTCGGCCACTACTCGGTCATCTCCCAGATCGGCCGAGGTGGCTGCGCGACCGTCTACTCAGCTCACGACACCCGAAACGACACGACCATTGCACTCAAGGTGCTCATCGAGCGCTACAAGGGACGCCCCGAACGAGAGGCTTTATTCGAGCAAGAAGCAAAGGCTCTGCGCCGCATTGGGCCACACCCGAACATCGTTGAACTCATCGAGCACGGGCGACTTCCCGGGCTCGACTGGCCATACCTTGCACTCAAGCAAGTTCAAGGAGGGAGCGTTGCAGACCTCATCGCTGACACTCCTGTCTCCGCACGCCGCGTCACAGATATCGCGATGCAAGTCGCACTGGCGCTACGCGAGTGCCATCGCGCAGGCGTCATCCACCGGGACATCACGCCCTCGAACGTTCTGGTTGACGATGAAGGAAGACGAGTCGTTCTCATCGACTTCAGTCACAGCGCATGGTCAGACTCGCCCAGAGTCCCCCGTGGCCACCCCGATAGGCGAACGCGCCACGGAGAGGTCGCTGGAGCATCACAGGCGATGTCCCCCGAACAAGCTCGAGCCGAGCCCGCAACCCATGCGATGGATATCTACGCGTTCGGCGTCCTCGTGTTCCAGATGCTGACTGCCCGAGCGCCCTTTCCCGAGTACATCGACCGAGACATCTTCATCGCGCTGCAATCTCGAAATCACCTCGATGCTCCCCTCCTCGCCTCAAGCAAGTTTCCCGACGCTCCCGCGAGGCTCATCGACCTGGTGAACGCATGCATTCAGCCCGACGCGTCTGAACGCCCCCCGCTTTCCTCTGTGATCCGCACGCTGGAAGAATCCCTCGCCTCGATGGCCATGCCGATCCCTGCGATGACCGAGGTTTTCGAGACTCCAGACAGCATCCTCGCAGAAGCAAGCGCTCCCGCTGACACACCAGCTTCCCCGCCAAAGCATAGGCCATCCCGCACCCTGCCCTACGCTGTGCTCGGCGTCGCTGGGCTGCTCCTCGTCGTAGCCCTCGTGAAACTCATGATGCCAACGAACGTGCAGCCAACCCCGGTCCTGAACCCCGGCCCCCCATCCCGCGCCCCCACTCAGGCGGCCCTCATCTCCCCAGCGGCAACAACGGAGCCCCCGCCTGCGTCCCCCCTCGCCGCCCCGGCTAAGCTCGATCCGCCTGCGCGCCTCAAAACACCCCCCGAGCTGCCCCCGTCCGCCGCCCGCACCATTCTCCCGGAGCACCCCTCGACTCCTTCCGTACGCCCACCAGACCCCGTCGAGGCACCGAAGACGGGTTGTTCAGGACGCAGCAAACAGGCCCGTGCTGCGACCAAACGCCAAGACTGGAGCGGAGTTCTGCGAGCCACCAAGAACGCCTCCTGCTGGTCCGACCAGCAGGAGCGCCGAAAACTTCGCCTCGAAGCACTACGAAACGCCGGCAAGTACACGGCGTGCGTAGAACTCGCGACCAAGGTCGGCGATCATCGCACCGCAAAGTTCTGCAACAAGCGAATCTCCCCCTCTCCCTAGGACCGCCCTGATGCTCCTCCACAACCTTCTCGCCACCAGCATCGTCGCTGCCGCCCCTGCGGAGGACCCCGAGGCGCTGTTCCCCAACACCCGCCTCGAGATCGATGCATCCTCCATCTCCGAGCAGAGCAGCACCGAAGATGCTTCGCTATGGGAAGACATCATCGCAACGCGGCTTGGCGAAGAGTTCCGCGCCTACCACATCCCTCTCATCACCATGGGGGAAGCGGCGACGTTCAAGGCGACCATCTCTTGGGCGGGTGGCGACGACAGCACCGACATCCGCATTGAGGTCGAAATCTCGAAAGCCGATGCACCGGCCGAGACGCGCTCCTTCATCTGCAAGGACTGCGAATTCGCCCCAGGGGCAGCCGAACGCATCATCGAAGAGATGCCGACCCTTGTCCCGCTGTTGGAGCAACCTGCACCGAAGGAGGAGGCCCCGCCGCCCCCCGTAGACCAGACACCAACGACAGAGGACCAGCCTCGAAAGAAGGCGCTCTCAGCGGTTGGATGGAGCGGGGTCGCGATCGGAGTCGTTGGCGTTGGTCTCGTCGGAGGCGGAGCATTTTTCCTCACACGCGAGGAAACGAACGCAGCCCCGGACACGCAAGGCCGTCGCTCTGGCACCGACACTCACCCCATGCGCACTCCCGGTATCGTACTGACGGCGGCAGGCGGAGCGGCGCTCGCCGCCGGCCTGACGATGGTCATCGTCGACGCCCGGCGACAAAAGAAGCGAGACAGCAAACCCAGCGTCACTCTCGGCCCAACCTTCGGCACCACTGGCATCGTGCTCACAGGAACGTTCTAGCCATGCACCGTCTCGCTCTACTTCTCCCCGTCCTTGCCCTCGCCGGATGCTCCGACAAGACGTACCTCTTGCCCCACTACTGCGGCAACAACGACGGAGACGCCTACTGCGCCCGCGAAGACCCGGAGCACCCCTACTGCGTCCTCGGGTTCGATGAGTGTTTCGAGGCTGCAAACCTTGGCGAGTTCAGCAACGGCTGCGTCGCCGAGGCGCCTCCTCCAGAGTGTTCCTCGCCGTGCGGCGTCGACAACGGAGACGCTTGCGTCGATCCGACCAACCCTACTGAGTCCAGCAGCAGCGGGTCGACGACGGACGAGCCGAGCTCGACCACAGAGGACGAGACGGAGACCGACGCCGAGACCGACGACCTCACGACCACGACGGGGCCCGAGTGCATGGGCAACGCCGAGTGCATGGACCCTGCCCTCCCCTTCTGCATCGAGCAGATGTGCTCCCGCTGCTCCTCGTCGGTCGATGTCTCGCCCGACGAGGCCTGCGCTGGACTGGATGAAGCCACACCGTTGTGTGTGGACGACGCCTGCGTCCAGTGCACCGCCGAGGATGCGAGTGCGTGCGGCGACACGACGCCTCTGTGCGATGCGGAGAGCAATACGTGCGTCGCCTGCTCCTTCCACGAAGAGTGCCAGGACATCGGCAGCCCAGCCTGCAACCTCACCACGGGCGCCTGCTTCGACCCCCAAGCCGTCACCGAAGTCAGCCTCAGCTCTGCCAACGCCCTCCAGAACGTCATCGACACCGTGGCCGACGGAGCCGAGCACGCCATCGTCATCACGGGCGGCTCGGGCCTCCACACCGCAGCCGTCGACGGCGGCAAAACCATCGCCATCGTCTCCAACTCTTCCGCAGTTCGCAGCATCCAAGGGAACAGCGGCTCTCCAGGCCTCACCGTGACGGGCAGCGACACGACCGCCCTCCTTCACCGCGTCGCTTTCACGCTCAACGGCAACGACGTAGGCATCGCCGTCACCTCGGGCGCATCGCTATTCGCGGACAGCACCCAGGTCGCCCAGAACGCCGGCGGCGGCGTCACCCTCGCCTCGGGCACGTCTGCCCAGCTCAGGAACTGCATCATCGGCCTCAATGGAAGCGGCCTAGCTGCAACAGAAGGCATCCAAACCGCCGGGGACCTAACGCTCCTCTACTCGAGCGTCATCGCCAACGACGGAAGCGGCCCTCAGTCTCTGACCTGTAGCGGAGGCTCTGCTCTGGTTCGAAACTCTATCCTCGTTGGCCAAGATGCCAGCTCCGTTTCGTGTGGCGTTATCGATGCCTCTAACAGCGCGTCAGACGGAGTTCTTGCCGGCGCCGAAAACGAAAACGTCGGACCTCTCAACACGGGTTGGTTTGTGAACGCCGCGGGAGGAGATTTTAGACTGAGCCCCACAGGTCAAACAGAGTTCGCCGACATCGCCGCGTGGCTTATCGGCGACCCGCCGTTCGACTTCGAGGGCGACGCTCGCCCGAACGTCGACGGTACAGCCGACCACGCTGGGGCAGATACCCCATGAATACGATCGCGCTCTCGCTTCTCCTGAGGGTCGTCCAACCCTCCCCTGCGAACGAGGCCTTTCCAGAAGCATCGGCGACATCGACGGCCGTCACGGTGCGGGTCACCTCGGCCCTTGGAGCAGAGGACGACGACCAAGTCCGAAAGGTGGTCACAGAACGGGTGGCGACCGTCCTGGCAGACGAAGGGTTTTCGGTGGGAGACGGCGGCTCTCCGAGGCTCCTTTTGATCCGAATCGGAAGGTCCGAGAAGAGGCCGACCGACTACGAGGTTCAGCTCTCCGCTGCCAGAAACACGGAGTCCGCACCTAAACGCGTGGAGACCTTCGAGTGTTCGTGCTCAGCTCCCGAACTCCTCGACGAACTCGATCGGCGACTCGCAGCACACCTTCCGGCGATATTCGAGGAACCCGAACCAGTACTCGAGCTGGACCTGCCTCCTGAACCGCCTCCGCCCCTTCCTGAGCCCGCCCCTCCCGCAGAACCAGAGCCCATCATCGTTGACGAGCAAACCTGGCCAGCACACCAGGACACGTCTCTCTTTGCCGGAGGGATCGCCACCATCTGTGTTGGGGGCAGCATTTTGTTTGGCTCCGCTATCGGCCTTCCCGTCGCCATCGCCAACGACAGCAACCGAGTGCCGAACATTGCCTACGCAGCACCAGCACTGGGCGTCGCAGGCATCGTGACGGGGGTGATTTTGCTACGCGTCAACAAGAAGCGGCACAACGCTCGTCTCACGAACCTTGCGCCGCTCTCTGTCCGCTTCTGATCTGACGAGTCTCAAGGCAACTGCGGCAGGTAGGCCTCTAGGGCCTTCTCGAACAACTCGAACATGTGGCAGCCTCCCCGGACGGAGGCGAGCTTGTACGTCGTGTGCAGCTCCTTCGAGATGTACGTCGATGCTTGTCGACGATCGCCTTCTTTTTCGGGCTTAGGAGCAGGTTTCTTCGCTCGCTTCGTCTTCGCTCGCTTCGTTTTCACCTGCGCGGGGTTCTCCGTTTCCGGCTCTTCTTGAAGAGCTGGCCCAGGGGCGGGAACCAGGCTAGGCGACGCTGCGCTGGCCGGGATCCCCAGCCGCTGCTCGATCAGCGTCTCGACATCTATCGTCTTCGGGGCGATCCGTGGTGTTGCTGTAGCCATCTCGTTGTTCCAGAATTTCGTCGATCTCTTGGGCGAGGTTCAGGAGTTGGTTCTTTGCGGCCGTGTTTCGGCCGTACGTAAGGGGCGTCTCGCCGGCGGTCTGCGCCTCGACGTAGACCGTCTTCGCGTCAAGCTGAGTTCTCAGGAGCGGGAGCCGGGAGAACTCCTCCATGGCGCCACGGTGGTCACGACCAATTCTCGTCGACATCGTCACGCCGTTCAGAAGAACCCGCGTCGTAAGAGACGGGTTGATACTTGCTGAAGCCATTTCGATCAGGGCGTACGAGGCCTCGACACAGTCGAGGTCGGAGCCCCCAGGTCGAACCGGGACAAGAGCCAGGTCGCAAACGCCCAACGCCGCCAGGGGGACCTCGGTGGAGTTGGCAGGGGTGTCGATGAGGACACGATCGTACCCGCTCGCCACGTCACGGGCCTGCCTTGCGAGAAGGCGCCATTCGAGGATGTTGATCACCGTCGGAAGATGCGTGGCACCGGTAACAACACCTCTCGCTGCCCATCTGTCGACGGTCTTAAGCGTGTCGGTATTGATGACGAGAACCCGTTTTCCGGCGAGCATCCATGCCACCGCCAGGCTCTCGACGACGGTGGTCTTTCCAGACCCGCCCCTCTGGTTGAGTACGGTGACGATCACGAGGAACCACCTAACCTAGGCAACCCGACCAACAAAATTTCCAGCAAGTTTTCAAGCTGGACCGCTGGCTCGTCCTCAAGCTGGACCGCCGGCTCGTCCTCAAGCCAGACCGCCGGACCGCCCTCAAGCTGGACCGCCGAACCGTCCTCAAGCTAGACCGCCGGCTAACTCTCAAGCCAGACCGCCGGACCGCCCTCAAGCTGGATCGCTAGCTCGGCATCAAGCTGGACCGCCAGACCGCCCTCAAGCTGGACCGCTGGACCGGTCCTCAAGCTGGACCGCCGGACCGTCCTCAAGCTGGACCGCCAGACCGTCCTCAAGCTGGACCGCCGGACCGCCCTCAAGCTGGATCGCTAGACCGTCCTCAAGCTGGACCGCCGGACCGCCCTCAAGCTGGGACCGCCAGACCGTCCTCAAGCTGGACCGCTGGACCGCTGGACCGCCCTCAAGCCAGACGACCCAACTTCAAGTTGAACCACTCAGTCGGGCATCTCGCGTCCAAAGCAGGCCTCGAAAGCTTGCCGCACGAAGGTTTCCTCCTGCAGCGATGCAGGTGCCTCGTCATGCTCGAAGATTTTCGCGGAACCGACCTCGTCCAAAGCCCGCGCTCGGACGCAAAGGAAATGCTCAGGGCCCGATTTGTCGCCGGATTTTGTCGTCAAGTCCGGATCCTGGGAGTGGGGTGGTGGCTGTTCGAGGGGGGGGTTGTTCCGAGAAGGCCGTTTTTCAGGAGGAAGCCTAGGCTCGGTATAAACAAATTTTTCCTTCGGTCTTCCCCTTCGGGATTGCCGACCGGAAACCGGACGGCAATTAACCAATTGGGAGCGGGGTTCCTCCAAAACAACTCGACGAACACCCCGAATCGAGGCGACCTCTCGCCGCAGAGCAGCCCCTTCGGGTTCCCCACGGTTGGCTTGGGTCACCTGGGCCACAGCCGCCGCCTCGACAGCCTCCGAGGACCGCACGGGCAGCTCGGGGGCAGGGGGCGGCTCTCCGAGCGACAGGCCTTCGAGGTCGCCCATCAGCAGGGCCCGGGCACGCTGCTTGCTCTGAGCCTCCACCGCCGCCTCTTCCTCGGCCAGGCGAGCGCGCGCGAGCACCTCGGCCGCCCGAACCACGTCGGGCGTCGTCGTCACCCGTGGAGGCAGGCCACGGTGCCGCTTGCGGTTCCGGTCTCGGTTCACCTCGTTGCGTCGGCGCCTTCGCGCCTTCCGAGGCGCCAGCGTCTTCCGATGCGCCGCAGCAGCGGCGGGGCTGTCCTCTCGGCGAATGCATTTGTTCAGCAGCCCGAGCGCCTGTTCGAGCGGAGTCGTCCCGCGCTTCGGCGCGCCGGACCCGTCCTTTTCCCCTGCGGTCCACCACGGACCCAGGATGTACAGGTTCGTGCTCCGCTGGACCGGGGCCGGCCCGTGCTCACCCGACTTCACCGAGCGCATCCGCTGCAAGATGCCCATCTCCTCCAAGCGAGCCACCGCGGCCCACCATGTCGACGCCGCGCACCCCTTGAGCGTGTAGGCGTCCGAGGCGGACAGACGCAGCGTCCACCGGCCCTTGACCAGCATCAGCTCCAGCAACGCCACGATGTACAGCGCCACCGCCGACCGGCACCCCTGCGAACGGAGCACCTCGGTCAGCATCGCCGAGACACCCGGTTCGGGTTGCCTGAGACGCGGCGCCGGGCTAGATTCCGCGTCGGCCGAGGCGGCCACACTCGAGACCACGACGACGCTGCAGACGATCGGATGCTACGACGCCGGCACCTGGACGGAGAGGGAAGCGAGGCGTTGGGCCTGGAGCACGTGCCAGTCCGGGCACATGCGCCTTACCGTCCCCGCAGAAGGCAAACCTTGTCTTGAGCCGCACGCTTTCCCTCAAGACAAGGTTGGCGACGGCAGCGGCCAGAAGTCCCGGCTCGTTTTCAGTGAGCCCTGGCAAGCACCGCGCGCGGCCGACATCCGCAACGTCGAGAGCACCGCTGCTGTCGGCTCCGACCATGGCGCCCGACGCATCCGCCCTCTGCACCGGTTCCGGCACGCCCAGCACGAGCAGCACCGCCGCCACCCACGGGTCGCCAATCTCGGGCATCTGGCCACGTACCGCCCGCCCAACATCGCCCAACCTGTCCATTACGCACGTGGGACACGCGGGCGAGCAGGCGGTGTGCGGCGGCAGGAGCAACGGGCCGAACGGGGTCTCGTGGGGACATATGTCCGGATGGGTCGTCCGGGCGTTGCTCGCGCTTCTCTGGCGGACCAGACAAGAAAGCCGAGGAACGCTTCAGGGCCAGCGACCAGAAGCATCTTGTCCTCGCAACCCAAGACCCGACAGACCCCACGCCACTTCGCTTGGCTCGCAGAGCGCATCCTACATCACGACACCAGGACATGCCCGCAGCTTCCGGCTCGGCGCGACCTGCGGACCCTTTGGCACGAAGGTCGCACCGAGGCAGAGGCGGAGGCGGAGGCGGAGGAAAAAGGCTCTCCTGACCATTTAGTGGGTCGCCCAAACATCCCAAAGGGCTTCTTAGGCGGGTTCACAGGTCGCTGCCGTCCGAACCGGGGTCCAGATGGCATGCCGGAGCCTGTTGCTGTTGGTTGGCCTCAGGAGGTCGCAGGATCCGCTACCTGCGCGTCGTTTGACACACCGTCCTGAGCCTTTCGGCCCTGTACGCGACCCACTAAATGGTCAGGAGAGCCACGAGTGTTCCAGGCCGGAGTCAGTTCTCCGCTGACAACACGGCATGCTTGAGTACGCGCAATGTGGCGTCATGGTATGCGACATGGGCGGCGCCGTCGACCAAAGAGAGACGAATGCCCTGACCTGCGCGGGGGGCGAGGTCGATTGGCAACGACCGCCAACTGTCACCTTGTTGGCGCCCGTAGTACGCTCTCTCTTGGACGGCGTCGTAGTAGACAAGGTGTACTCCTCCTTGCGGGTCGACCTGAAGGTCGAACGACCGCTCGGCGAACTCGTCGTTATCCGAGAAGACCGGCTCGGTCTCCCAGGTCGCGCCGTCCCAGACGGCGTAGTAGTATCCATCATTCTTTTGAAGGGCGGCATGAAAGGATCCGTCGGGCCCAATGCGCAACCTGTGCAGCCTCCAATCCTCCCAGGTGCTACCGGGTTCCGCCGTGGGAGGGGGGCTAACGTCCCACTCTGGCGGCGCACCAGACAGCAGCCCCTCCGACGACAGCCAATATGGCGTGTCGTCGACTAGGATGAGCGAGACGACGCCGCCACTCGAGGAGCGCCCATGCTGATGGAATGTCCACTCTCCCCCTTCCCCGATGAGATATCCAAGACCTGCGCTGTTGACGAACCGATTGTCCGGGAGGGAGAATGCAGCATGAATTGCGCCACCGCTGTCGACTTGCACCGAGGGTTCGATCGCGGCGGTGGATCCAAAGGTGAAGTCATCTGGCAGCGTCCAGGTCTCCAACGGCGAGAAGCCGACGCCGCCAACAGCAGAGTACAGGTGAAGCTCGTTCACCTCGCCGCCGGCCGATGCCGGTTGGCTTGCCGCGACCACATACTCGTCGTTTGGCCCGATCGCGAGTTCGATGCCCGCGGGCGCCGCCCAGCCAGACACGGCCACGAAGTAGTCGATGGTCTCGTACGCCCACTCGCCCCGCGACCCCGCCGCAACCCTGAGCTCGGAATCGGCCCGGTAGGCGACCCTCGGGGCTCCGTCCTCACCGATCGCAAGAGCCGGGTCGCGACCGACGTCCTCGCCATCCGCATCAACGATATCCACATGCCAACTACAGCAGGAGTTTTGGCAAAGCCATTGCTCGTCCGAGCAGTCGGGTCTCCCCTCCGAGCCGGTGCTGTCGTCGTTGGACGAAGTCGTGTCGGCGGAGTCCGTACTGCTCGAACCGTCCTCGGATCCCCCGCCGACGGTTCCTCCTACGGTCGGAGTCGAGGCACCCGTCTCACTTGCCCCCTCAGACCCGGGGTCGGACGTCCCGGACGTGTCCGTCGCGACGGCTGCAGGACCCTCTTCCGCGCCGCAGCCGAGGGTCAGGACCAGGAGGGCTGCAGTGCTGTGCCTCATCACAAGGGAAGACGCCGAAGAGCCGGCGAGGTTGCACCGTTCGGCTCCGCGCGGCGAACCTCGCCGGGTCGGTTACGATGCCCTTCGGGTCGCCCTCCTCAGTAGACTCTGGAGCGCCTAATTAACTGAAACTAGGTGGAAAAACCCGGCCGCGGCATGGGCGCAGAAGGCCGGAGACGAATGACGAGCAAGACGGGCGGCGGCGGTCGGAGCCAGGAGCGGGGCCAGGAGGACTGAACCGGGCTCACCGAGGGCCGGATAGGGGCCTGAGGGACCCGCGAGAGCCTCGGCGGTTTTGGTTCCGATTGTGATGCCCATGTTCGTCCCTTGTCCCTTGTCCCTTGTCCCTTGTCCCTTGTCCCTTCAGACTTCTTCCGTGCTGGCGAGGAAGGGCGAATATCAGCTCGACGTCGCTCAGCTCCAACATAGCGGTCAGGCAAGCTTGGTTCCGGAGTTCGTCATCCGGGGCCAGCAGAAGCGATGGGGAAGCTGCTGCCGTGCCGGCACGCTCGCCGGTCAGGTCGAGGGGCGGATCATCCGGGCGACGTCGAGTTGCACCCCGACCTTGCGGAGGTAGCTCGCCGTTGTGGTGAGCGAGTGGTGCCCGAGCTGCTGTTGAATCGCCAGCACGGGCACGCCGGCGAGCGCGAGGTCGGCCGCGTGCGTGTGCCGAATCCCGTGGGGGTGAACGCGCCGCTCCAAGCCGGCTCGCTGGGCCAGTCGAGGCAGAAGATGCCGCGTGTAGCTCGGGTCGGTGGGTGTCCCCTTGAGGGTGCAGAGCAGCGGAGCCCCCTGCCCCACGGCCTGCAGCTTCCCGCGCTCCTCGAGCCACCGCTCAATCAACGGCAGCGCATCGAGGTCCGAGAGCACCGTCGTTCGCGGCTTGAGCCCCTTCCCAAGCCGCACCCGAACCGTACCATTTTGGAAATCCACGTCGTGTGGCCGCAGCTCTAGCGCTTCGGAGATCCGAACCCCGGTCCGCCAGAGAATCGCGAGCAACGCCCGGTTCCGGTGTCCCGTGATCCCGCGAGTTGAGCACGCGCCGATGAGAGCCCTGATCTCGCGCTCGGTGAGCACCTCGGGAGGCAGGAGCTTGCCGCGGGTCGGATGGGGCGCGAGCTCGGCCGAGGCTTCTTTGGAGCACTCCCCTGCCCTGGGCTCGACGTCGTCGAGCCCAACGACGACCTGGTCGAGCTCGGGCTCGATCGCGGAGGGTTCCTCAATGCGGCGGTCGAGCGTGGGGGCCTTCGCATCGACCTCCCCCCTGCCATCCTTCTCCAGGCTGGGCGGCGCCGGCTTCAGAAACGACAGCCCCGCCGCGCTCTTGATCGCCGGCGCGTCAGCCCTCCTCTGAAGCCGAACCTCGAGCCCTCTCTTCGAGACCGAAGGTCCCCCCGCCCTCACCGAGGCCGACGTTCGCCGACGCTCGGGGGGCGGAGTTCTGAAGAGCGCGAGCTGCATCGCCTGGACACCCTGCCACGGGCGATCGCGGGTTAAAACCGAAATCGACCTGTCCCCGGAAGCCAGGGAGTCACACTTTGTGTAATTTTCTGTGACTCTATTGCAGCCGATGTGAGGTGCCGCGATCGATTTCGATCATCGAAGGCGACGCATCGATTTTCTCGATCGCCAAGGGGAGGCTCAGGTTTCGTGACCTCGTCGACGGCCGTCGGTGCGGCGACACGGCCCGAGACCGGGCGGGTCGCTCCTTGTCGCCCAGCCTTGAGACCCGTTCGAACCGATCGAGGCGTGGCACGGCGCATTCAACCGTGGCCAACGGGTAGTGCCCAGCCCAAGGCGAACGATCACGTTTTTCTTTCATTTCTTTTTCTCCAGTTTTCGGAAAGCGAACCCGGGATTCCGGCGTTCCAGGAGACATGGCAACCCTCCGAAACATCGTCACCACGGCCACGACCATCGCGCTTGCTGTCGGCTGCTTCGCAACCCCCAGGGCTGCGCACGCTGGCCTCGGAAAGTGGTTCAAGAAGGAGCTTGTACCGAGCATCACCGGTGAGCGCCCCCTCAAGATCAAGCCGTACGTCAGCCTCAAGCACAAAGGAAAGATGCGACTCAAGCTGGGCACGAACTCGGCGTACATCCAAATCGCGGGAGTTACCCTGAAGACCCATCAGCTGAGGAAGCGGCTGGCGCAGGCAGGGTGCGTCATCGAGACGGGTGGCAACGTCATGCTCTGCGCGCCTGACATCGTTCATCGAGAAGTGCAAAACCTCGCGCAGGAGGCTCGACGCTCAGGGGTCCGCGGTACGGGTGGCCATGGCTCCGGAGGGGCGTTGCCGCCACAGGGGGTGGTCGGCACGGCTCAGCCGATCGGCTGGACTCGCTGGGTCCCCAAGATCGCTGTCGCCTGTCGTTTCAATGACGGCTTCAGGATCGGTGTTTCTGCAGATGGGTACCTGCACGCGGCATCTCCCGCGGGGTACTCCTCTCCGGTCGGAACGGTTCGTGGATCGTTCAACCCGCACGTCCGCTTTGTTCTCCAGAACGGACGTGGATACGAGTCACCCGTCCTTCACGACGGCACCGTGCTCGACCAGTCGTGTGCGTTCGGGTGAGTGCCCTTGACAGCGACGCGGAGCGGAGCGGAGCCGGCCGACTCAGGAGGATTCGCGGCGTGCTTTCCAGCGGTGCGGCATCATCTCGGGCACGTCGACACGGCGGATCT
>Ga0316204_10004540_pt1 | contig 24702 bp, 26 predicted proteins | sample 6monrhotite_MG_2_FD_205661 | JGI IMG/M metagenome (GOLD analysis project Ga0316204, IMG submission 205661) | Microbial mat bacterial communities from mineral coupon in-situ incubated in ocean water Damariscotta River, Maine, United States -... | ecosystem: Environmental > Aquatic > Marine >... | reverse complement strand
ATATTTTCAAAATTGCCAATATGTGCCGGGGCTATTGCAGTGATAATCGCCACATGAGGGCGGACCAATTGAGTCAGCCCAGAAAGCTCACCCGAATGGTTCATCCCCATTTCAAAAATACCATATTCTGAATCAGTGGGCATTCGTGAGAGGCTAAGGGGAACACCGACGTGATTGTTATAGCTTTTGACTGAACGATGCGCTTTGCCAAAACAACTTCGGTCCAATGCCGCATAAAGCGCTTCCTTGGTTCCGGTCTTACCGACTGATCCTGTCACGCCAATAATCTTTGCATTGTTACGATTGCGCGACGCGATAGCAAGCCGGTTTAAAGCATCTGTTGTATCGGAGACCAGAACATGAGGGCCATGAGCGGCCTCGTTGACAACTGCTGCACCACCCGCCTCGTAAACACCTTCAAGATAGAGATGGCCGTCGCTCTGTTCGCCCTTCAGGGCAAAGAACAGATCACCTTGACCGATTTCGCGACTGTCAAAGGCTACTCCGTTCACATCAAAATCCGTGTTGGCTATTCCGCCCACAGCTTGTGCCAATTCGGAAGATGTCCAAAGAGGCATTACGCCACCTGTCCTTCCGCCTGAGAGCGCGCGCAATCACGAGCAACCTCGACATCATCAAATGGGATTACGCGATCGCCAATAATCTGGCCCTGTTCATGGCCCTTCCCGGCCAACAAGATAATGTCATCGGCACCGGCTATATCGATAGCCCCGGCGATGGCTTCACGGCGATCACCGATTTCCTCTGCACCTCTTGCATCCGCCATGATATCCGAGCGTATCGCCGCAGGATCTTCTCCGCGCGGATTATCGTCGGTGACAATCACCCGATCCGAAAGCTCGGTTGCTACCCTACCCATTTCAGGGCGCTTTCCTTTGTCTCGATCCCCACCTGCACCAAATATGGTAATCAAAATACCTTTCACATGCGGCCGCAATGCTGCAATCGCGGCGCGCAGTCCATCGGGTGTATGTGCATAGTCGACATAGACAGGTGCCCCAGCTTTGGTGATTACCGCTCGTTCTAGGCGTCCTTTAACAGGCTGCACCCGCTGCATGTGATCCATGATGTCTTCAATTTGTCCACCGGTATTCAGCGCAATACCCGCCGCACATAAAATGTTTGCCGCTTGATAGGCCCCAATCAGTGGCAGGGTGATCTGGTGCGTATTCCCGTCAACCTCGATCGTGAGTAACTGACCGAGCTGGGTCGGGGTCCGTGAAACCAAGTGCAGCGTTTCCCCTTGCTCCCCCACTGTCACAATTTTGAGCCCACGATTTCTCGCGCGTTCAACGACCTTGTCAGACCATGTGTCATCCGCCCAGATAACGGCGGTGCCATCGGGATCAACCACTTCATCAAACAGCCGCATTTTCGCTTCGAAATAGCTATCCATATCGCCGTGATAGTCGAGATGGTCGCGGCTGAGGTTGGTGAAAGCAGCTACCTGAACCGGCAAACCTTCCGTTCGATATTGTGACAGACCATGGCTGGACGCTTCGAATATCGCATGACTGATACCTTCCCGTGCCAAACCAGACATGTTCGAAAGGAAGGTAACAATATCGGGCGTGGTCAAACCGGTTTTTACTTGCTCGTCAGACGTCGTTACTCCCAGCGTGCCAATGGAGGCGCTGTTCAATCCAGCCATCCGCCACATTTGACGCGTCATTTCGGCAGTGGAGGTTTTTCCGTTGGTTCCGGTTACTGCGGCCACATATCGGGGAACCGGCACAAAAAATTGCGCTGCCATGAGCGCGAACGTCCGCCGCGGCTCTTCGTTGGCGATATGAAGCGCGCCTTCCACCTTGGCATCTGGATGCGCGACGATAGCGATAGCACCGGCCTTGATTGCTTCTTCGATAAAATCTTCGCCGTTGAACTTTGCACCGCGAAAAGCACCAAAAATATTTCCAGATGCGATCTTGCGATGGTCGATGGCGAAGCCAGTGACCAGCCTGTCATCGCTTCCAATGAAGTCATGATTGTTCAATCCATTGACAACCTCACTTAGCTTCATTTCCTATCCCTTCGGAGACCAAAGGAGCGGGGTTAGCTCGGAAACATCAACATCGCGATGCTCATCGGGTACAACACCAAGCATTGGACCAACTCTGGGCACGACAGCCTTCACCACGGGAGCAGCAGTCCAACCAGCGGTTCGTTGAAAACCTGTTTCTGCCCGTCCGCGTGGCTCGTCAAGCATCGCAATTACGACATATCGAGGGTTATCCATTGGAAAGGCTGCAGCGAATGTAGATACCAGTGATGTCTTATTGTATCCGCCTTCTGACGGCTTTTCTGCTGAACCCGTTTTTCCGCCGATACGGAAGCCAGGGGCATCAGCCTTCTTGCCAGTTCCACTTGTTACAATCATCCGCAGCAATTGCCGCATTCGAGCGCTGGTAGCTGCCTTGAACACTCGTCGTCCCTTTGGTTCCTGGCCTTCTTCGATTTTCAACAAAGTTGCAGGACGCCAGATCCCGCCGTTGACCATGGCAGCATAGGCACTCGCCAAATGCAGCGGTGTAACGGCAATTCCATGACCATAAGCGACAGTCATATTTGTGACTCTGCCCCATCGTTTTGGCCAGAGCGGTTTGCCGCGTTCGGCAATCTCAATATGCGGACGTTCATCAAAGCCCAGCCGCCTGATCATGTCTTCCATGCCTTCTTTGCCAAGATTGTCAGCAATACGGGCCGTAACGATATTGGAGCTGTGTACCAGTGTTTCCGGGACGTTTAGATAACGGTTCTGTCCGTGATCATCTTTGATCGTGAACCCCGCAACCTTAATCGGTTCCATCGCATTATAACGAATGGCCAGATCAGTGACCGTGCCTGCATCTAGCGCTGCGGCTATCGTGAAAGGCTTGAAGGTAGAACCCAATTCGAAAACACTCTGAGTCACCTCGTTGATCTGGTGCTTCATGCTCTCCTTGCGGATCTTGTTTGGATTGAAAACCGGCAATGATGCCAGCGCCATCACTTCACCGGTATGCACGTCCAGGATCACACCCGCTGCACCGCGCGCCTCGTTGGTTACCATGGCGCTGTGCAGTTCGCTTTCGAACGCTGCCTGAACCCTGCTGTCGATAGACAAAGTAGAAGGCGTTCCACGCAGGCTTTCGTCTTTCAATTTTTCATTAAGTGCGCGCTCCATGCCCATGACGCCTTCGCCGTCGGCATCCACATAGCCCAGAATATGGGCTGCCAGATCACGCTGAGGATAAAGCCTCTCATTTTCTCTAGGAAATTCAATGCCAATTTCACCGAGCGCATGAACCTTTCGCACGTCACCTGGCAGTGCGCGGCGACGCAGATAGGTCGGACGACCGCCAGTAAGCTTGGCAAGGAATTCTTCTTTGGTCGTATCCGGAAAGATTTCGGCAAGCTGCCTGGACAGCAATTGCGTGTCTCCCAATATCCTGTCGGGAACAACACGAACAGCATATCCCTTCATCGTTCGCGCCAATGCCACGCCATTACGATCCACAATGTCGCCTCTTGCCGGCACAAAGACAGAAGTGGAGGTACGATAGGGCTTTACTTCTTCCAATATGCTGAAGCTCAGCAGTCGACCTATGATCACCGAAAATCCAGCCAAGAATACCAGCAACAGGATCATCAAACGGAAATGGGCGTTGGTTGTTAGCTCTTTATGTTTCCCCGAAAATGCTACTTTTCTGCGATTGGCGAGCAATGTTGTCATTGCGCACCATTCCCGGTTGTTTCTTCTTCGGCCTGCCTGTTGAGTTCTTTAATCACTCCGTCATCAAGCAGCTTCTGCTCCAGGCTAGCGACACGTGTTGTCCGGCTTTTGCTAAGCTCGGCATTGGTTGGTTCCCGACCTTCTTCGGATGCAATAACCGGTGAGTCATCAGAAGGAGCAGAAGCGCTGCCGTCAGGATTGCTGTTTTTCAATTCAGCCTTTGCAAAAACTGAGCCGATAATTCCCGCTGGCCTTACTTTATCCATTGTGCTGATCACCGCAACCTTGACAGGTTTGCGCAGGTTTGCATCTCCCAAGTTTGCAAGCGCCCGCTCGCCTGCCAGATATTGCGATGCTTTGGGTGCGGCATAACCAAATTCCATCTTGTTCCAGTGTTCGAGTTGCCGGAGATTGGCGCGAGCACTAAACTCCGTTTCCAGATATCGAATCTCCTTTTTGACGGAAACAATCTGCTGGTCTGTCCGAACGAGATCGCTTCGCAAGGTCGCAACGCTGAGCGAGAGCGGATAAAGAAGAATGGCAACCAAAAAGACCAAAGCCAGCCATCCGATCCCTTCGAGACGTTTGGCGGCGAGTTTCATTGCACTCCTCCCGCCGCCCAGACAGGGGCAGGCGTTCGGATCGCAGATCGTAGGGTGGCGGAGCGGGCACGGGGATTAGTGGCCTGCTCCGCCTTAGCCGGGCGCACCGCTTTGGCTGGTTTTTGAAAACTGGGCGCGTTCCGGATCTCTGAAACTTGAGGTAGATGACGTGAACCACCGGGCATTTGCCCACTGCGTTCACGTAAAAAATTCTTTACTATGCGATCTTCCAGGCTGTGGAAGGTAACAACGGCGAGGCGGCCGCCGGGTTTGAGCAGCTTTTCGGCAGCCTTCAAACCATCTTCCAACTCGCCAAGCTCGCGATTTATGAAGATGCGTATCGCCTGAAATGTCCGCGTGGCCGGATCTTTTTTGTCACCGTGCTTTTGACCCAGTGCTTTTCGAACCACATTGGCCAGTTCCAGGGTTCTGGTAAGCGGCCGGGCGTTGACAATGGCGCGAGCTATGCGTCTTGACTTGCGCTCTTCGCCATAGCGGTAAATGACATCGGCAATTTCTTCTTCTGGGGCATTATTCAGAAAATCGGCTGCACTCTGGCCATCCTGTGCCATTCGCATATCGAGCGGACCATCCTTCTGGAATGAAAAACCGCGCTCTGCCTGATCCAGCTGCATCGAAGACACGCCGATATCCAATGTTACACCGCTAATATCTTCATCGGAAAGTTGCTCAGCCATTCGGGAAAACTCGACTGCATGGAGATGCAGCTTACCATCCTTAAACTCGGTCAGTTTTTTGCCCGCTGCAATGGCGTCCGGGTCGCGGTCAAAAGCATGCACGGTAGCACCTTCCGCCATCATAGCCTTGCTATATCCTCCCGCACCAAAAGTTCCATCGACATGCGTTTCGCCCGGGGTGATGGCGAGAACGTCAATGACTTCAGAGAGGAGAACGGGGTTGTGGGGGGCATCCACAGAAGCGGTCATTTTTTCTTCCCCGCTTCCTTGAGGTGAAATTCCACCAATTTCTTGTTGACCGGAACGTCATCTGTTGTGTCCAGCAGAGTTTGGGGATTCCACAGACAGAATGTTGAGCCATTGCCATGGAACATCACGTGTTGAGACAGATCTGCCACAGCCTGCAGCATTGGAGGCATAATAAACCGGCCACTGGCATCAAAGTTAAGTTCCTGCAGCGAAGAAAATTTCCGGGCACCTGCCGCGTCACGATCATAAGGCTCATTTCGCGCGATAGCGATGTCCTCTTCCCTATCGATCTCAGCCAGCATTTCCGCTTTTCGGCTAAGGCCAAAGCCAACCAGGCAGTCCCATTTCTCATGCGTACCAAGGCATAAAACACGGCCATCGCTGCTGCCGATTAAATCTTTACGGAGAAAAGAAGGCACCGACAGACGACCTTTGTCATCTATCGCGGATAGTGCAGAGCCTGAATATACAAACGCGCCTGACACAGCCAAAAAATTCCCTCGCCCCAACCGGTGTACAACCGGGCCTTTAGGGCAAGACTTTCCCGCTTTCAGAAGCGCGAAAATAGCAGCTTCCGAAACTACGAATCCCAAACAGGAAACTTACCCCGATAAGCCGGTATCGTTATCAGGGGTGAAGCGGGGAGGAAAGGGGATTTTATGGGTAGATCGGGGTAATTACTTCTATCTTATTGTTTTTTATAGATATAATTTTTTCATCCAAATGTAAAATATGCTATTTCATCGGTTAGCCCTTGGAAACATTGTTAAATTGACCAATCAAAGTGTCGACAAAACGCATTGCATCGCTTTCGCCGCTCTCCTGCCATTGATTATCATTTGTCCAAAGTTGCTCGTGCAGAAAATCGGCATCAGCCACCAATATGACGCGCCCTGCCCCAATCTGGCACTGCGCGATGAACCCGGTTTCGCTGAATTTGCAGGCCACTTCATTGGCAACATCCAACTCCAAAACTTCAAAGCCCCCTATGCCTACAGTCGCGATTTTATGATCCGCATATTCCAACTCGACCGCTGTGGCCGGCTTGTTTTGCGATACAAGCTCCAATCCCCAATGTTTTAACAGTGGAGAGAGTAACCCACTGGACAAAGGCCGCTGCGGATCGCCAAGCGGCAACGCGCTCGGCCACAACAAGTCCGGATCGGTCATGATGATCGCATCCCCGCCTTTCCTGATCCAATCATCCAGATCCGCAAGATCGGCGGGAGCCATGGCCCGGGGTTGCACCAGCATAACGATGTCTGTTTCACTGCTACTCAATCCCTCCAGACTATCAACCGCTTCCATCTCATATCGATCCCGCCAATATTTATAGATGGGAGCAGGTTCGGAATCGCCCGAAAGGATGTCCTGCATTGAACCGCTCTCCCCCCATATAATCGGAAGACTAGTCATCATCTTTATGGAGACAGAAGCTTCGACGCCGGAATTTTGTTTAGATGTCGAAGCGGGAGTACATTGTGCAAACAGCAGCAGCATTATTGCCAATATTGAAGATGGGGCTGGTTTGACCAGCAAGAGCTATGGCTCCTGATCCATTGGCGCTTCCAGCTTGGGATCCGGCTTCAGATCAGGAACCACCTGTCCTTCAGTTGGAATCACAATATCGGCCTCACGAGTCGTCTCCTCTTCAGGAGCTGGTGCTGGCGTTATGCCGATATCTGCCAAAGGTTCTGCCGGCGCCTCTTCCTGGGCTTTTACCGCCCCCCCGGTGCTATCTATTGCTTCAGCCTGAATTTCTTCAATCGCCGATTCTTCGTCGCTGGCGCGCTGAAAGACAAAATTTACCACGCTCACCAACAACAAAACAGCGACAAGGCCGATGACACCAACTTGTATCCGCTGCATACTGTCTTGATGATCGCTCATATTCTATTCCTCTTGCAGCCAGGGAAAGACCGGTAAATTCTTTTTCTTCAGCCATTCGGCGTTATATAGAGAAGACAAATAGCGAAAGCCGGTGTCACATAGTATCGTGGCGATCCTGCTACCCTTGCCCAACTCTTTACCAAGCGCGATAGCACCTGCTACATTAATACCGGATGAGAGGCCGAGGCAAAGCCCCTCTTCCTGAAGCAGCCGTTCAACCCACTTCAATCCTTCCTCATCGCTGACACGAAATTGCGTGTCGATGGGCGCGCCCTCAAGATTTCCTGTGATCCGGCCCTGCCCTATCCCTTCGGCTACGCTGCTGCCCTCCGACTTTAGTTCGCCATGGGCATAATATTCATAGAGTGCGGCACCATGCGGGTCAGTCAGAGCAATAGTGACTTTCTCATCTTTGGCTTTTAATCCCATGCCGACGCCGGCAATGGTACCGCCGGTTCCAGCTGCACATGTAAAGCCATCAATCTGGCCGTCCATTTGCTGCCATATCTCTAGCGCCGTGGTTTCAATATGCGCTCGGCGATTGGCAACATTGTCAAACTGGTTGGCCCAGACCGCACCTTCGGTTTCCTCTGCCATCCTGCGCGAGGTGTGGACAAAATGACAGGGACTGGAATAAGGAGCCGCGGGCACGGTAATCAACTCTGCGCCCAATGCACGCAAGGTATCCATTTTCTCGCGGGACTGGGTTTCCGGCATGACAATTGTCGATTTATACCCTTTGGCATTGGCAACCAGCGCGATCCCGATACCGGTATTGCCCGCCGTACCTTCAACGATCCTTCCACCCGGCTTCAGCAGTCCGCGTTCTTCTGCGTCCTGCACGATATATAGGGCCGCGCGATCCTTTACCGATGCGCCAGGATTGGCAAATTCACATTTGCCATAAATATCGCAACCGGCCTCTTCACTGGCAGTTTCAAGCCGCACAAGAGGTGTATTGCCGATCAATTCAATGCTGTTTGGAATAATAGTCATATCAAACAAATAGACCTCCCAACCTCTCTCGGCAAGGTGTGAAGAATTGGGAAGCCCAAAGTTGAGCTTTCAATGAATGCGGGAAAAAGAGATATCGGAAATTGCTAGTGCGCAGTCCAAAGAATCCGTGCTAGTCAGGATGAACTATCAGGACAATGTAAAACAGGAAGAAAAATGGCCGAACCGAAATATGAGTGTTTTGATGTCGAAATCGAAAACAATATCGCCCACATCCGGATGAACCGCCCGGAAAAACTGAACAGCATGAACAAAGCATTTTGGAACGATCTACCCAAGATTGTGGAAGATATTGATTTGAACGCCAAGGCAAGGGTGATCGTCATAAGCTCCACTGGACGGCACTTTTCCGCAGGCATGGATTTGTCGGTCTTTGCACCTGACCCAAATAACAAAATGGAGGGAGCGGACCGCCACGTCGTCGCGGAGATGTTCCGGTCAAATGTGAAATCTATCCAGCACAGCTTCAGCGCTTTGGAGGAAGCACGTGTCCCAGTGCTGTTTGCTTTGCACGGTGGTGTAATTGGCGGCGCCATTGATATGATTACAGCAGGCGACATTCGCTGGTGCACCAAAGATGCGTTTTTCTGTATTCAGGAAACAAACATCGGCATGACTGCGGATGTTGGTACTTTCCCGCGTTTACAGCGATATATTCCAGAAGGTTGGGTCAAGGAAATGGCCTATACCGGACGCCGGATAGATGCTGCCACGGCCAAAGATCTCGGCCTGGTCAATGAAATATTCGACACACAGGAAGAATGCCTCGCCCATGTGATGCAAACTGCCAAAGAAATCGCATCCAAATCACCACTGGCGGTGACCGGCTGTAAAGTGCTAATCAATTACGGACGCGATCATAATACGGCGGACACGCTCGACTATATAGGTGTCTGGAATGCCGGCATGTTCCCACCATCCCATATTCAGGAAGCCGTTGCCGCGATGGGTGAAAAACGCGAACCAGATTTCCCCGATCTTCTGCCGTTTCGCAATACTCCTATGTAATGTGACGCTAAGCACGCACCAATGATAGCGTTTTTGCAGGCGCTGTTGCCGGTCATTTTGATAGTGGCCGTCGGCTGGGGCATGGCTGAACGCCGGTTCATACGCGAAAACGTATGGCAAGCGCTGGAACGACTGGTTTATTTTCTATTTTTTCCAGCCCTTATCATCAGCGTCCTGGCCAAAGCGTCTTTTGACAAAGTTCCCGTCGGAATGGCTTTGGGGCTTGTCATCGCGCAAGCCGTCCTCGGGATAATCGGCATTATTGCCGTTGATCCGCGCGGCAATCAACAGACTGGGAACCCGGAAAAAGGATCGATCATTCAATCGAATGTTCGTTGGAACACCTTTATCGGCCTGTCCATCGCCGGGGCGATGTTCGGCGCAGACGGTTTGGCATTAATGGCTTTGGCGGTCGCAATCCTAACCAGTTTTGCCAATGTGATATCTGTTTGGGCGTTGACTCATTATGCCGAAAATAGAGCTGGTCAGAAGCCACGAGTCTGGTTGGATATGTCGCGGAATCCGCTAATTCTTGCCTGTATTGCTGGTATTGTGTTGAACATCCTCGGCATTACGCCGACTGGCGTGGTAGAATATTCGCTCGATCTGCTCGGACAGGCCAGTATTGCTTTAGGACTGCTAATTGTCGGTTCCGCCATTAATGTGCAGTCTTTTCGTCGCACCGGATCGACAACGCTGATCTGGTCGGCCGTCCGTCTGCTTGGTTTACCAGCCGTCGCAATCACTGCTGCACTGTTTCTGGAGCTATCGGATCTGGAATGGGCGATCATGATAATAGCCACTGCCACGCCCACGGCCAGCAGCGGTTATATACTGGCTCGGCAGCTAGGCGGCGATGCCCAGCTTTCTGCCAACCTGATTACTGTACAGACAATTGCTGCCATTATCACCATGCCAGCGATCTACACATTGTATCTGACGTTCATTGGCTGAGATCAAACTTCTCCGGTACTATCTTTGCTAGCATTTTTTCGCATGCCGCTCGATTTCGCGCAAAGCAATCATGGTCCTTCATCATTTCATAATGCGCAACCAAAGCCGGCCAATTTTTTTGGTCCGGGGTCCCCGCCAACAAATCTGTTTGAAAAATCTGGCAAGCAACCGCGATGTCGGCGATGGTGATGCTGTTACCGATAAAATGATTGCGGTCATCAAGATATTTTTCAAGATAGTCCCAAAGCGGTGGGAGCTTTTTGTTCCAGGTTTTACGCGCGGTATCTAGATCTGGCTCTTTGCCTTGAAACAGATTGAAAATAATTGGCCTGAACAAACCCATCCCGCCTGCGGATGCCATTCCTGTATCGGCATATTCCTCCAACCAAAGTGCTCGACCGTAATCGAACGGATCCTCAGGATATAGTGACGGATCTTTATGCTTCTTCTCAAGGTAACCACAAATCGCTGAGCTGTCAGAGATGGAGCCTTCTGCTCCATTGGAACCGATCGATGGATCACGAAGCGATGGAATGCTGCCCAGCGGGTTCATTTCCCGATACCAATCCGGTGGTCCCGGAATGGAGACCGCCTCACATTCATAGTCGAGTCCTTTCAACGCAAGCACCGCTTCTACTTTGCGTTGAAAAGGTGACAGCGGTGAGCCGTATAGGATGTAGGGTTCGGTCATAGGAATATATTCTCCGCTATTTTGATCATTCCATCGATCATTCAACTAGTAACTAAATTTCTGCCCGACAATTTCTTCCGACACTGACCATAGAGCTTCTGCTTTTGCCGGATCAACCGCATAAGAACGCACGCTGCCCGTTGGATCGTCATCGTTGACATCTGCGATATGGCAGTCTTCGAGATAGACTCCGCCCTTACCTTCCAATTCTGGCGCCGTTGCAGCAAAACAAGTCGTTGCCGCACCTGCCTCGACAGACTTTAACATCGCGCCCTCGCCGCTGGACTCTTTCATTCGGGCCATCAACTCTGCGACGTCCGCTTCACTCAAATGCCGCCCGAGATTGGTTACGATACCGCCCGGATGTACGGCATAAGCATGGACACCCTTGTCTGCCAACCGCTTCTCCAGACCTACGCTAAACTGGACGTTGGCGGTTTTTGCCTGCCCATAAGCTTCCCATTTTTCATAGTCTCGATTTTTGAAGTTCAAATCATCGAAATGCACTTCATCCCGGTGGTGTCCGCGGGAAGAGAGGTTGACAATTCGCGGAGAATTGCCCCGCAACACTGCCGGCATCAACAGGTTGGTCATCAAGAAATGTCCGATGTGATTGGTGCCGAATTGCATTTCCAATCCGTCTCTTGTTTCCGCATAGGGGCAGGCCATGACGCCGGCATTGTTTATGAGCAAGTCAATGCGATCATGTTTTTCCAGAAAAGCATCGGCAAAGCTTCGAACACTGGCCATTGAACCAAGTTCCATTTCAAAAACCTCTATGTGATCGTTTCCGGTTGCAGTCTTGATCTCCGCTGCAGCGCTTTCTCCTTTTTCCAGATCTCGCGCCGGAATCACAATATGCGCACCCTTGGCCGCCATGGCCCGCGCGGTTTCCTTGCCCAGTCCAGATGCCGCGCCGGTGATCACTGCCAGCCTGCCATCCAGGTCGATACTATCAAGCACTTCGTCCGCAGTGGTTTCAGCGCCAAGATTGTCTCTACCCATGTTGGATTTCTCCCTATTTCTATTTCTTTGAATTCAATATCAAAATGATCAATATTTTATGCTGACACAATTGGCAGCTTTTTTGGCCAAAAATCGTGCCGAATCTGTATCAGGGCTCATTGCCAACACTACGCCCATGCGCCGATAAGGCCGCGTTACCGGCTTACCAAAAATCCGAATGTCTGTTTCCGCTCCTTCTTTTCCCAGAGCGAGCGCATCTTCGATGCCATCAAAGGAAAATGCTGAACTGTCCCTGTCCGCGAGTATAACCGCACTGGCACTCGCGGGAGCGGTTAGCGCGATATGCGGGATTGGCAGCTCCATAATAGCCCGTGCGTGCAAATCAAATTCGCTCAGATTTTGCCCAATTAGCGTAACCATTCCGGTATCATGTGGGCGCGGGCTGAGTTCAGAGAAAATGACCTCCCCTGCTTTGGTTACGAAAAACTCTACACCAAAGAGACCATGGCCACCCAAATTATCAACGACTTTACGCGCCATGTCCTGCGCGTCAGACAGCGCAGCATCCGTCATCGTCGCGGGTTGCCAACTTTCTTGATAATCACCACGCTCCTGCCGGTGGCCAATGGGCGGACAAAATAACACGCCTTCGCGTGTACGCACGGTTAGCAGAGTGATTTCGTAGTCAAAATCAACGAACTGCTCGACAATCACACGCGCCCGATCACCACGCATATTATCAACGGCATAGTTCCACGCGTTTTCCAAATCTGCCTCATTCTCAACCTTACTCTGGCCTTTGCCCGACGAAGACATAACGGGCTTGATAACCAGCGGCAGACCGATATCGGCCGCTGCTCTGGCAACATCCTCAAAATTCTCGGCATAATGATAACGCGAAGTGACGAGACCAAGTTCCTTTGCTGCAACATCCCTGATCGCATCGCGGTTCATGGTCAGTTGCGTTGCACGAGCAGATGGCACGACGTTAAAGCCGTCTATTTCGACCTCCTCCAGAATTTCGGTCCTGATGGCCTCAACTTCGGGAACAATCAGATCGGGTTGATGCTTTTTAATTGCTGTGCGCAGCCGGTCTCCATCAAGCATCGAAAAAGTTTCGCTGACATCGGCCACTTGCATGGCCGGTGCATGTTCATATGCGTCACAGGCAATGACATATGCGCCCAGGCGTTTTGCAGAAATAGCGAATTCACGGCCCAGTTCGCCAGAACCGAGGAGTAGTATTTTTTTGGTGAAAGTCATGATCCGGGACCCTAACGGAACGATGACTGCTCGTCATCCTGAACTTCAATCAGGATGATGAGCAAGATCGAAAATTATGCTTCCTCGGCCGCCATCATCTCAGACATTCGGTTGTTCATCTCTTCTTCCGAAACATCCTCAATATGGGTTGCGATGGTCCATTCATGACCAAATGGGTCTTTCAGCCAGCCCGAACGATCTCCATAAAATTGATCTTCTACAGGCCGGGTCACCTCGGCGCCTGCTGCGACAGCTTTCTCAAAGGCAGCGTCAACATCCGGCACATAAATCATCAAGCTGGACGTTGATCCCCCGCGCGATTTTGGTCCCAACTTATCCATCTCCGGAAACTCATCCGCCAACATGATGTGCGTATCGCCAATGATAATATCCGCGTGACCTATTTTGTCGCCCATCGGCATTCGCATATGTTCGGCGGCGCCAAATGCTGTTTTATAGAATTCAATCGCCGCTGCAGCATTTTCGACTGTCAAATAGGCGGTTACGCTATGATAGCCTTCTTCTTTCCACTCGGCCATATTTTCTCTCCTCTTGGATATGGCTCCGATTGTAGCAAACTTCCACCAGTTTGACGATATTGTGAATTTAGGGATTGATATAACATTACATTGACTATACCTAGCTTTGAAATTGTTTCCCAACACCGTGAGTATATGATGAAAAACAGATTCCTCCTTTCTTCTGCTAGCCTAGCATTCTTGGCCACCCCAGCCTTCGCCCAAGATGAAACACCCCCATCCGATGACTTCCACAATGATGACATGATCGTGGTGACAGCACCCTATGTGGATCAACTCGACATTTTGGCCGGCACATCCGCTCTTTCTGGCGAGGATTTGGCTGAAAATCTGCGTGGACAAATAGGCGAATCGCTCACCAAGCTGCCAGGTGTTTCCGCAACCAGCTTTGCGCCGGGATCGTCGCGACCCGTACTGCGCGGTTTTCAGGGACCGCGTGTACGGGTACTAACCGACGGTATTGGCACATTGGATGCAGCCGCAAGCTCGGTTGATCACGCCACACCGATTGATCCTCTCACAGCCCAAAGAGTGGAAGTGTTGCGCGGTCCCGCCGTTCTTCTCTTCGGCGGTGATGCGATTGGTGGTGCGGTTAACGTGATCGACAAGCGCATTCCACGGGATATACCCGATGAGTCTATTCACATCGACGCCTTGATGGGTTTTGGCAGTGCTGCAGATGACTGGAGTGCTGGTGGATCAATCGATGTTCCGCTTACCAGCAAATTGGTTTTCCATGTCGATGGCAGCTACCGTGACACGGGCGATGTCCGAATTCCCGGATTTGTAATCGCACCGGAACTGCGCGCTGAGCTTCTCGAGGAGGCCGCAGAAGAAGAGGCGGAAGGCGAATTTGAAGAAGCCGAAGAATTTCGTGAGGCTGCCAACCAGAGTGGGAGGATAGGAAATACGGCAACCCGAACCTGGACCGCCGGCGCCGGTCTCGCATTCATTGATGACGGCGGAAATCTGGGTTTTTCGGTTAGCTATTATGACAGCGACTATGGCGTGCCAGGTCGCCCTGGCGCTGGACACCATCGCGGTGAGGAAGAGGGCGAAGAAGAAGGCGAGGAAGAGGAAGAAGAAGGTCCAGTCACCATCGGGCTGGAACAGATTCGTGTCGACTTGCGTGGCGGTGTTCAACTGGACGGATTTTTCGAAACATTGAACTTTCGTGCCGGATATTCCGATTATAAACATACAGAGTTTGAAGGCGCAGAAATCGGCACACGCTTTTTTGTTGAAGGCATTGAAGCCCGGGCTGAGTTGGTACAAGCCGAGCGGAATGGCTGGCGCGGTGTGATCGGCACCCAGTATCTAACCCGTCAGTTTAACGCGGTTGGCGCTGAGGCCTTTGTACCCAAAAATGATGTCGAAAGCATTGCATTGTTCACGATCCAGGAAGTCGACCTCGGCGATATTGAGGTTGAAGGCGCCCTGCGTTTTGAAAACACCAATATTTCCTCAAATGCGGTAAATTTCAATCGCAGTTTTGACGCCTTCTCAGGAGCCATTGGCCTGGCTTATTCTCCCGGAGATGAAGCATTGAAAATCGGTGCTAACCTTACTCGCTCAGAACGAGCGCCTTCGGCAGAGGAGCTCCTTTCCAACGGCCCGCATATCGCAACCCAGGCCTTTGAAATCGGCAATCCGAATTTCTCCACCGAGAAAAGCTGGGGCGGTGAGCTCTATGCCCGCTGGAACAGCGATAAGGTAAGCCTGAGCGCTACGGTTTATGCGAATTTCTTTGATGGCTTCATATTTAACGCACAAACTGGCGCCGAACAGGATGATTTACCAGTTTTTCAGTACTTTCAACGGGATGCAACCTATTACGGGATAGAGGCTTCTGCGGAAGTGACTGTGGCACAATCCGGTGGATTTGACTTTGTCGTCAATGGGGTCGCTGACTATGTCCGTGCGAAAATTGACAATGGCGGCGGTCCAATTCCCCGTATTCCACCATTGCGTTTGCTTGGTGGAATCGGAGCGGAGAGTGATGCGATTGACGTACGCGCCGAAGTCGAGTGGAATGACAGTCAAAACCGAGTGGCGGCCTTCGAAACGCCCACGGATAGCTTCACGTTCGTCAACGCTTCGGTTGCCTGGCGACCACTAGGCCGTGAAGGCGGCGTGACTTTACTCGCCTCTGCAAATAATATTTTCGATGTGAGTGCCCGGCGTCATGCGTCATTCACCAAAGACTTTGTACCACTGTCAGGACGAGATTTTCGCGTCAGTGCGAAATTCAGTTTCTAAGGTGAATAGACATGCAAAAATGCATAGCCACTGCTGCAGTTATATCCATGCTGCTGCTAAGCGCCTGCGCCACTGTCAAAGGTTTGGGACGGGATATTGAATCTGTAGGCCAAGCGGGTCAGGATGCGATTGATTAAGCCTCTTCGGTTTTGATCTTCTTGCGATCTGTGAACCACATGATCGCAAGCGAGACTTCATAGAGCAAAATCAACGGGATACCGAGCATGAGCTGCGATATGACATCCGGAGGTGTCAGAATCGCAGCCAATGCAAAGGCCGCGACAATCATATACCGGCGCAAACCTTTGAGTTGTTCGCGTGATACCAATCCTGCGCGATTGAGTAATAACAATAAGACAGGCAACTGAAAACACACCCCAAAAGCCAGGATGAACTGCATGACAAGTGACAGGTAATCCCCCATGGCAGGGAGTGCCTCTTGTGTAAGGCCGCCCACTTCTCCTTCAAATCCGATAAAAAATCGGAAAGCGGTTGGCATCACAATAAAATAGGCCAGTGCAGCGCCCGCCATGAACAATAGTGGGGTGGCAACCAAAAACGGCAAGAATGCCTTTTTCTCGTTGCTATACAGCCCTGGCGCAACAAAGGCCCAAAGCTGGTTGGAAATGATAGGGAAAGCGAGGAAAAAAGCCGCAAACATCGCAACCTTAATCTCCACAAAGAATGCCTCGTAGAGCTTTGTATAGATGATCTTGCCCTCACCTACCGGAAAAGCAGCTGTGAGCGGCTTGACGAGAATTGCGAAAATTTCATCGGCAAAAAACAGGCTGAAACCGAAAGCGACAACCAGCGCAGCAACTGCCCAAAGCAGTCGTTGCCGCAACTCGATCAAATGCTCGATCAGCGGAGCCTTGCTGTCATCAATTTCGGGAGTGCTCTGGTCGTTCATGACTTAGCATCATCAGGTTTTGATTCCGGAGCATCGGAAGATGCAGTCGGTGTTTCTTCCTTTGCTTCCATCTTCGGTTCTTCTTCACGAGGATCGGGAAGCGCTGGATGCTCTTTCATAATCCGTTCGTTTTCGGATGCCCACTTCTTTTCCATCTCCTGAAGTTCGGCTTCTCGAACCATTGCATCCAGACCGGTGCGAAAATTTGCCATGACTCCGCGCGCTTTGCCCATCCACTTGCCAGCCGTCGCCAAAGCGCGTGGCAATTCAGACGGCCCAATCACGATCACGGCGATCATTGCAATAACCGCCATTTCCGGGAAGCCAATATCAAACATGTCAGAGCGCGAACCGCTTTACAAAACGGGCGGGATCAACCAGCCGTTTTATCAGCAGTCTTGGCCTCATTAACGGCTTCAGGGGCTTTGCTGTCGATTTGCGGAGATGGTTTGGAAGCAGCAGCTTCCTCTTCCGAAATTCCCTTTTTGAAAGACTTAATGCCTTTCCCAACATCGCCCATCATTTCCGAAATACGGCCGCGACCGAACAGGATCAGCACCAAAGCTGCTACAATTAAAATTTGCCAAACACTCGGTTGCATTAAAAATCTCCTGACTACTCGGTTCTATTTAAGCACTTTCAGGTTCGTTTTCCAGCAAAACAGAGTTTTGTTCACCATTCTCGTCAATTTCTTCGGCGTGGGATGTTTCGGAAGCTGCTTCACCATCCGGATCTTCGTCCTCACCTTCCATTTCCAATTTTTCCAATGCAAGATCGACGGGGTCCAGCAATCCTGCGGCTTTCAGGTCGTCGATACCTGGTAAATCCTTGCGACTGTGCAGACCAAAATGAGTAAGAAACTCGGCCGTTGTGGCATAAATCAACGGCCTTCCCGGCACCTCACGTCGACCGGCGGGTCGCACCCATCCAGCTTCCATCAGCACGTCCAGGGTTCCTTTAGCCACCTGAACGCCCCGAATGGCTTCGATTTCTGCACGACTGACCGGCTCATGATATGCAATAATCGCCAGCGTTTCCATGCCAGCTCGGCTGAGTTTACGTAGTTCCTGACGCTCACGGCGAAGCAGGTGAGACAAATCATGCGCTGTCTGAAAGTGCCAGCGATTGCCGGTCTTCATGAGCACGATCCCACGATGTTGATAGTCTTCGTGAAGCATAGCCAAGGCTTCTGCTACATCTACATCTTCACCGACATAGAGCTTTATGTCAGCCACTGTCATCGGTTCTTCCGATGCAAATAAAGTCGCCTCGACTGCGCGCTTTGAGGTTTCCAGGTCCTCCACCGCGCCTTCAATCAAGCTCTCATCTTCCAAAATCTGTTCAACCATTTCCAGTTGCCTTTATTTTCAAGGGCGCGAAGCTCTCTTCCTGCTGGAGCACCAACTTACCCTGACGAGCCAGTTCCAGCGATGCCAGAAAACTGGATGCAAGCGCAGATTTACGCAATTCAGGCGCAGCGCCGGGTGGCAAGAAATCACGGATATCCATCCAGTCAATCGCTTCACCCAACATCATCGATACTCGTGCCAGCGCGTCTTCCAGCGTCATAACCATACGCTGTTTCACCACATGAATGGCGGGCGCATTGCGAACCTTAACCCGCGAGTACGCGGAAATCAGATCATAATATTCCGCCTGCCATTGCCGGTTTTTCAAAACTTTCAGACCTTCCGGTGCACCGCGTGCAAAAACATCACGGCCAATACGGTCACGACCAAGCAAACGGGCTCCAGCTTCGCGCATCGCATTGAGTCGCTCCAGCCGCATTTGCAAACGCAAGGCCAATTCTTCTGGCGATGGGTCAATCTCTGGATCTTTTGGCAACAGAAGCCCAGATTTCAGATAAGTTAACCACGCCGCCATCACCAGATAATCGGCTGCCAGCTCGAGTTTCAATACCTGGGCTTCGGCAATATATTTCAGATATTGCTGGACCAGTTCGAGAATGGAAATCTCACGCAAATCAACCTTCTGATTTCGCGCCAGGGCAAGCAACAGGTCAAGCGGCCCTTCCCAGCCGTCAATGTTGAGTGTCAATGCTTCATCATCGGCAACACTCTCAGGCGGAAAGAAAAAACTCTCTGGCGGGGTTTCGATATCCTGATCCATCAGGCCGCAGCCGCCATTAATTCGTCGCGCTTGGTTACAAGCTCGGAAAATGGTGGGACATTGTCCGCTGGATCAGCGATGGTTGCCATCGCATCATCCAGCCGCTGCCTTGTTTTATCCGACATAGGAGCCAGTTTTTCGGCGATACCCGTCATATCGTCCATTTTCGCCCAGCAATTCAGTGCGATATCACATCCTGCCTTTTGCGCCCGCTCAGCGCGCTCCGGAACCGTTCCGGACAGTGCTTCCATATCAAGGTCATCGGTATAAAGCAGGCCGTCAAACCCAATCCGATCGCGGATAATACCTTTGATAATGCTTTCAGAAAGCGTCGACGGCGTTTCAACATCCCAAGCTGTAAACAACAGATGCCCGGTCATCCCCATGGGCGCATCATTAAGTGTCTTGAATGGTTGTAGATCCATTTCAAGCTCTGCGTCGCTCGCTGTTACGGTCGGGAGAGCCTTATGTGTATCCACGCTGGTTCTGCCATGGCCCGGCATATGCTTGACAACGCCAACCACGCCGCCTTTTTGCAACCCATCCAAAATTGCTCGCCCCAAGGCAGCCACCCGCATTGGCTCGCTTCCCAACGCACGATCACCGATAACATTATCGGCATCAGCCTGACGTACATCCAAAAGCGGTAAACAATCGACCGTAATACCGACTTCATTGAGACTGACCGCCAATGCTTGTGCATTTAACCGCGCTGCTTCAATCGCAGTTGCCGGGGCTATTTCATAAAGCTTGTCAAAAACCTCTCCGGCTGGGAATTTCGGCCAGACGGGTTCCGTCATCCGCTGCACCCGGCCTCCTTCCTGATCAATCAAGATAGCCAAATTATCACGACCATGAATATTGCGTAGATCATCGGTCAAGGCGCGCAATTGAGCTTTGCTTTCGATATTTCTACCAAAGATGATGTAGCCGGAAGGATCACTTTCTTTGAAGAATGATCTTTCTTCAGTGGTCAGGCTCAATCCCGACAATCCGAAAACAGCTGGTGTCATTACGCGCAAATACCCAAAAAACCCACTTCTCTGCGAATATCATGCGCAAAAAGCGAATTCCGGTAAAGGGAAAAGCACCGTTATCCACAGTGCGTCCCCCATTGATACGAATTTCACCGGTAAAGTTTAGCGAACCACCATGCAGCTCTCGCCGGCAGCTTTCAAACCATTGCAAATCTGCTGTGCAGCTTGCGGATTGGGAGCGACAGCATTCAAGCGATAGATAGTACCGCCTTCAACCGAACCAGGAACAATCTTTTTGGGAAGATTTCCAATCGATTCAAAACGCCGCGCATAGCCAGCCCATTCCCGATCTGCATTGGTAGGCGAACTAAAGGCCCCCAATTGTATCATTGTACCGGTGCCAGCATTGGCTTCCGTGCTTTCGAATCCCGGCGCCGCTTCTTTACGAACCGGTGTTTCCACAGGTGCAGCAGTACCAAGTTTTGCTTCTGTTTCCTGGCCTTCGCTGGCGGCAAAACTGGCATCACCCTCGCCTTCGAATTGTTTGGATTGGGCATCATCCGGGCGCACTTTATAGTCGCCTTCCTGAGCAGCGATCAGATCACCACTTCCGTCGACGCCGCCATCTCGATTTTGCATCCAGTAGATACCGCCAACTATGGCGCCCAACAGCACCAAGCCTGCAAGCACCAATAGAGCTATGCGGGTTGGAGAATATTCTCCTTCTTCCTCATAATCATCCGCAGATTCCAACCACGGAAGACGATCTTCATCGTCCAGATCCAGACTATCTCGCGTTGTGTCCGACATATTACGCTCCATCTACATCGATTCTGCGGCCTCAACCCCCATTAGCGCAAGGCCGTTCTTGACAGTTTGCCCGATATTCTTGGCTAAGAAAAGCCTAGCGGACGTGGTCTTATGATCATTAACCATTAAGATCCGCTTATCAGGCCGGTCATTGCCCAAATTATAAAATCCATGAAATGCCGCCGCAAGGTCATTTAGGTAGAATGCGACTCGATGCGGTTCACGCGCGGCTGCTGCCGATTCGACTATGCGCGGGAATTGCGCTGCCAGCTTTATGAGGTCGAGTTCCTCTTCTCCGAGCACCGATAAATCAGCATCAGACGGCTCAATACCCTCGTCGGCTGCCTTTCGGATGATCGACTGAATCCGTGCATGCGCATATTGCACATAAAATACCGGATTATCACGCGATGCTTCCATGACCTTTGCAAAATCAAAGTCCATTTGCGCGTCTGCTTTGCGAGTGAGCATAGTGAAGCGCACGACATCCTTGCCGACTTCTTTCACAACGTCGGCAATGGTTACAAAATTACCGGACCTCTTTGACATTTTGACAGGCTCACCCTCGCGAAGAAGATGTACCATCTGAACCAGTTTCACATCAAACTTGGTATCCCCTTTGGTCAAAGCCTGAACGGCAGCTTTTATACGCTTTACGGTTCCGGCATGATCCGCACCCCAGATGTCAATAAGCTCATCAGCGCCCTGTGCTTTCTGGAAATGATATGCGAGATCGCCTCCAAAATAGGTCCATTTGCCATCTGATTTCTTGATTGGACGATCTTGATCATCACCATATTTTGTAGATCGAAACAGTGGCAGTTCAACCGGTTCCCAATCATCAACGGTCTTGCCCTTGGGTTTTTCCAATACCCCGTCATAGACAAGATCGCGTGACCGTAATTCCGCCTCTGCGGCATCGGCCTTGCCTGCTTCATGCAGCTCTGCCTCTGATGCAAATACATCATGTTTGATACCCAACATCGCCAAATCGGCACGGATCATATCCATCATCGCCGAAACGCTGGCTTTACGGAATGTCAAAAGCCACTCTTTTTCAGGACTGTCTTTGTATCTATTCCCAAATTCTGATGCCAATGCTTCACCCACAGGCTTCAAATATGCGCCGGGGTATAGCCCTTCCGGGATTTCACCAATATCTTCGCCCAAGGCTTCCAGATATCGCAAATGAGCAGATCGCGCGAGCGTATCCACCTGAGATCCGGCATCATTAACATAATATTCGCGGATCACTTTGTGCCCGCCAAACTCGAGAAGATCCGCAAGCGCGTCGCCGACTACAGCGCCGCGGCAATGCCCCATATGCATCGGACCAGTCGGATTGGCCGACACATATTCCACATTGACGGTTGTACCTTGCCCTTTGTCAGAGCGACCGTAATCTAGCCCCATTTCGCTAATTTGCTGAAGTTCATCAATTAGAATTGCATCAGAAACGCGCAGGTTAATGAAACCCGGGCCGGCAATTTCCGCAGATTTCACATCATTCAGAGCGCTTAGTTTCTCAACAATCTTCTCAGCCAGGTCACGTGGCTTCATACCGGCTGCTTTGGATAGAACCATGGCCGCATTGGTTGAAAGATCACCATGCGAAGGATCTCGCGGTGGTTCGATAGTAACGTTGTTACGGTCAAGATCAGCTGGAATCACTGCTGCGTCAGCAAGGGCATCCAGAGCCTCATCGATATGTTTAGTAAACGTTGGAAACAGCATGGTTTCACTCTATTCTAAATATGAAGATATGCCCAGCATAGGCACGATCATTGTTCAAATGGCAACTTTACGCTGAAATTCAGCGTGTTGCGTTATATTGCAACTGGGCAGAAGTCAGTTGAAATCCAATCAACAACTCAAAAGTTGATCGATTAACCTGGGCACGAATGCCGGGATCCGCCAATGGGTCCAAAGCTGCGTCGGGGTCTCCCGGCTTACGTCGTCGGGTCAAGCGCTCGATCACCTCTTCGGGTAGCCGTGCTGCAGCCGCGTCAACATAGGAACCGGCTTTTGCCGTGGTAGCAGCACGATATTGTCCGTCAGCAAATTGAAGGGTTACGGTCTTTACGCGTTTGGCAACAACCGCCGTACCGCCTTGCAATACAGTTGAGAAATAGGGAACCGTTACGGTTCGAGATCCACGGGGATTGGACCGCACTCCATAAATATCAAATGTCGCTTCCGTATAAATGCGAGCGCCCTCACTGTTACAAGTCGACCGGACGTTGGTGATATTTGCCACCACGTCAATGGCGCTAGCATCAGTACTGTTAGCTGGATTAAAAACCGTAATATCACCTGTATGATCGGGTACGGCAACGGCGGGGCATCCAGATCGTGTAACACTTACTCCAACCCCAGAGCTTACGTCCAAAGCGCCATCCTTGGCACATCCAGAAACAGCCAATATGGTCAAACCTGCCAACAAGATTTTATTAAACCGCACAATCAAAATTCCTTGCCTATGCTCGAACCAGCAAAACATTCAGCTTTTGTTGGTTCTGAACTTTCAATTTCTTGAACATCCCTTATCTAGGCCTTTAAAGGCGCGCAACCGTCCACAAGATGAACGGAATATCTTTTCGCAACATAGGATTTTCACTAAGGCGATTTTCATGAACCCGAATATCCACGAAAAACCCCCTATTTCCTTGCTTGTCGCGGCTCCACGCGGCTTCTGTGCAGGGGTAGATCGAGCTATAAAAATCGTTGAACTGGCAATCGAAAAATATGGTGCCCCCATCTATGTGCGCCATGAAATAGTGCATAATAAATATGTCGTTGATGAATTGAAGGCCAAAGGCGCCATTTTTGTCGAGGAGCTAGACGAAGTTCCCGATGGTGTTCCCGTTGTCTTTTCAGCACATGGCGTTCCCAAAGCGGTGCCTCACAAGGCGGAAGAACGCGGTCTTGAATATCTCGATGCGACATGTCCGCTGGTATCAAAGGTTCACCGGCAAGCAGAACGTCAGGTCGAGCATGGGCGGCACATCATCTTTGTCGGCCATGCTAATCATCCTGAAGTTGTTGGAACATTTGGCCAAGTAGATGATGGTCAAATGACTCTGGTTGAGACTCTGGATGATGTTGAAGCACTCTCTCCCGAAGATCCCAATAATCTAGCATTTTTGACGCAAACCACGCTGTCAGTCGATGATACGCGTTCTATTGTCGAAGCATTACAAGATCGCTTTCCCGATATAGTCGGACCAAAGGGCGAGGATATTTGCTATGCGACTTCCAATCGTCAGGATGCGACAAAAAAAATTGCTGCAGCCAGTGATCTGGTTTTGGTAATTGGAGCGCCAAACAGCTCGAATAGCCTGCGTCTGGTTGAAGTGGCCGAGCGCGAAGGAACAGACGCCTATTTAATTCAGCGGGCTGACGAAATGGACATGTCTTGGTTTGCGGAAATCGGAACCGTTGGACTAACTGCTGGCGCTTCCGCTCCTGAAATACTTGTTCGCGAGGTAGTTGCCAAGCTGGAGAAGCACTTTACCGTCCATGAAGAAAAAATCCGTACCGCCAAGGAACGTATGGTGTTTAAGCTTCCCAGAGGTTTGGAAACTGCCTGATGGCTGTTTACACAAAGGTCAGCGCAGAAGAAATTGACCAGTTTCTTAAACGCTATGACGTGGGAACCTTGATATCCGCCAAAGGTATTGCTGAAGGTGTTGAGAATAGTAACTATCTAATCGAAACAACGCAGGATCGCTTTATATTGACACTCTATGAAAAGCGTGTCGATCCAGGTGATCTGCCATTTTTCATTGATATGCTTGATCACCTGGCTGCGAATAACTGCCCGGTCCCGCCAATGATTGCGGATCGAGTCGGAGAAAAAGTTCAACAGCTATGCGGTCGTTTTGCATGCCTCATAACCTTTTTGCCGGGCGTTTCAGTAACCAACCCAACCAGTGTACAAAGCAGGGCTGCGGGTGCCGCGCTAGGCCGCATGCACCAAGCTCTGCTCGATTTCGATCAATCAAGACCC
>Ga0316204_10004539_pt1 | contig 24705 bp, 21 predicted proteins | sample 6monrhotite_MG_2_FD_205661 | JGI IMG/M metagenome (GOLD analysis project Ga0316204, IMG submission 205661) | Microbial mat bacterial communities from mineral coupon in-situ incubated in ocean water Damariscotta River, Maine, United States -... | ecosystem: Environmental > Aquatic > Marine >... | reverse complement strand
GCCGTGCGCGTGAACCAGCTGAGCATGCGTATTGCCGTGGTGGGAGTAGGGGGGTGATCACTCCGAACCCGGGAGGGGACGCCTGCTTGGGCTATGGCGTCGCCCTGGATTCGTCCGAACTCGCCCTAACGATGCAGAGGATGCGGATCCGGACCCGGAAAGCTAAACGCAGCGCAGCTTCAGGCAACCAGCGGACGGAGCTTTTTCGGCTCTGAGAGCCGGTCGCAAGGACCGCGCTCCGAGCACGTGCCGTGCACCGACTAGTTGTTCGGGAAGCCCTTCGGCTTCTTCGGACCGCTGCTGGGCGCGCCGAAGCCGCCGGGCTCCGGGGGCGTCGGCGGGCCGCCGCGCATGCCTTCGAGGGTCCGCTTGATCTCGTAGAAGCCCTCACCGAAGTGGTAGGCCAACCAGATCAGGTAGCAGTCGACGTTCTCAACGGGATCGTCGACCTCGAAAGCCGCCTTGCAGGTCAGGTCGCAAGGCCGCTGTTTGTCCATGAAGCAGAACTTCGGCATGTGTTCGTTGGGCCCTCGGGGCGCGCGGGGATCCTACTCGACGACAAGGCGGCGAGCACGCGCCCCGGAGCAATACGGGCCGTGGAGCGGGGAGCTCCAAAGCGCAGCGCCGCATCGGGAGAGTGGCAGCACCTCGAGCGCGCGAGCGAAGGGTCGAGCGCGGGCGGCGCCTGCTCGCGCGAGCGCCATTCGTTCGGCCCCGAAGGCCGGGGACTCGCCGCGCGTCCGCGCGTGGAGCGCCGGAGGTCGAGGCGGCGCCGGGCCGGGCACCGGGGGATCCCGGCCGAATCAGCCCTGGGGCCCCCGCCAGCCTCGTTTGAATGCAACATAACGTACATTATCCGACGTACGGTATCGGAGTGGCCGTGGAACTCCAGGGACCACCCACACGGACCTCCCGCAGGAAATCGGACCCCGGGACCGACTTGAACCTGGAACGGTCCGGCCCAGCCCGCAAGCTGAACCGGCCACCTGCCGACAAGGACAGCGCCGCTCCACTTGCCCCGACGCTCCCCATGCTGACCCGCCTCTCGATCACCGTACTCCTCGGACTCTGCAGCGCTTGCTTCGTCACTCCCGACAGCGACGCCACGGACCAGGACACCAGCGCGCAGACCGACGCGCCGATCCCGCAGTACTGGCACACCTTCCAGCCGGACCTCCCGACGAGCCAGCCGCCGTTCTCCGAGGTTCACGCCAACTGGAAGCAGCGCATCGACCAACCGTACGTCTACGTCGAGTTCGTCGGCTCCTACACGGAGACCGGCCGCTTGCTGCCCATGGTTCACCGCTCGATGCTCGAGCAGGGAATCGAGCCGAGCGGGCCGCCGTTCGCGCTGTACTTCGACGATCCGGGCCGGACCCCCGTGGAGAACCTGCGCTCCCGCGCCTGCGTGCCTGTCGACGGCCGCGTCACTCCGGACGGCGGGCTCGACTTCGATCTGCTCCCGAGCACCACCGTGGTCTACGCCTATGCGTCCGGGCCGTACCCGGAGGTTCCGCGGGCCTACGCCGGGATGTACGGCTACATGAGCGACAACAGCTGGGTCGAGAACGGGCCGATCCGCGAGACCTACCTGGTCTCCCCGGGCGCCGTCACCAGCTTCGACGAGCTCCTGACGGAGATTCAGATCCCGGTGACGTACGCCCGTTGAGGCGACGCCTGCGCCCGCGCCGGACGCGACTTCGCCCGCTCTAGTATCGCCCAATTGGGTCGGGGCGACTTCGCGCTGCGGGCTCCTCGTCGGGCCCGAGGCCCCAGCATCGAGCTCCGACCTCAGACGGTGCGCTGCTTGAGGCGCGCCGCCTCCGGCGGATAGCAGCGCCCGATGCGGAAGGTGCCGTCGTCGAGCGTGTGACCGCGGAAGAGATCGCCCGGCCGCAGCGCGGCGACGACCTCGGTGTTCGCGGCGACCTCGCGCTCGAGGTTCGAGGCGTCGCGCACGAGCGCACCCTCTTCGGTGACACCGACCAGCTCGAACAGTTCGTCCTGCTCAGGGTCGGCGACCTCGAGCAGCGCGTTCGCGGCAATCGCTCGCGCGAGGCTGTCCCGCAACGGTTGCAGCGCAACGGCCAGCTCGGCGTCGACGAGCGCAACCCCGTGCGTCTCTTCGGCCCAGATCGCGAACTCGTTCAGCGCATCGACGAGGTCGCGCGCTGCAAGCGGGTCTTCGACTGCGCCGCTCTCGGGAAGGCGAAAGGTCAAGAACCCGAGAACGTCGTTGGGCCCGACGTTCTCGAACACCCCCACCGACTGAAGCGATTCTCCGAACAGCCGCAGGCCCTCGAGTCGAGCGCGCGTCTCCGCGCCGTGCTCCACCTCGGTCTCCCAGAGGAACTCCTCGACCATGGCACCGACAACGCCGGGGAAGTCCGGCGCCGCATCGCCGGCGGCGTCGTCTTCCTCATCCAGTCCGAGCCGTCGCTCCAACGCGTCGAACGAAGCCTCCACGTCCAGTCCCGCCGCGCGGTCCCGGTCGAGCTCTTCGAGCGAGGCCGCCACTTCCTCTGGCGGCGCCGGCGGTTGGCTGCGGCGCGCGTTGGCCTCCTGGGCTCGTTGCACACCGCGAGCCGCAAGACGCGGCCACGCAAGGAGCAAGTGCTGGCGCGCGGCCTCGAGATCGAGCTCTGTCTCGAACGCGAGCTGCTCGAGCAGGTTGGCCACGACGTCGTCGACGCCGGCAACGACGCGACGAGGATCGAACGGCGCCCGCGAGAGGACGCGCTTCCAGTTCTCTATTGTCGCCGGTGAGACGTCCCCGTTCTCCAGGAAGCGCTCCAGCTCCCCCACCGGATCTCCGGGCGCTTCGTCGTGTGCGCCATCCTGGGTCGAGGCTCCCGCCGCCGCGCCCTCGTGCAACGCGGCGCTCGCGTGCGTCGCGCCGCCGTCCGTCCAGAACATCCGTTCGAGCTCGAGCTGGCTCAGGCGCAGCAGAGCGTGCGCCCGGCCCTCGCGAAGGCGATCGAGGTCGCGCTCGAGCGCTTCGAGTATGGCTGGACTCCGCACGAGCGCCAGGGCCGGCGTTGCGCAGTGAAAGCCCTCCGTGAACGGGAACAGCCGGCCCACCAACAGGTCACCCGGCTGCGCAGCCTCGATGGCAGGTACCGATGCGAGCTGGATGCGCGTCAGCCCGGCCATCTCACGCAACTCCAGGCCACCCTCCTCGGCCGGACCGAGGACGGCGAAGACTCCGGTGATCGATTGCAGGTAGAGCTCCTCCGGGTAGCTGAGCTCACCAGCGGCGCTCTCGCGCCAGGCGTCGAGCAGCTCCTCGGCCGGCAGGCCGCTCGTGGGCACGTCCACGGCCTCGAACAGGAACCACTCGAGGCAGCGCCGCGCGTGCCCCTGACGCTCCTCCTCCGAGGCGTCCGCGGGCGGCGGGCCGAAGCGCGCCTGGCTCTCGACGAAGGCAGCGCGCAGCCGCGGATGGGCCTGAACCAGCTCTCCGAAGAGATCGAGGCCCAGGGTGAAGTCGTGGAGTGCGTCGGCGGGGCTCATTGGAGTTCCGGTGGAAGGTTCCGACGCGACCTCGACGGACGCGCGGCAAGCGTGGCATTCTACTGTGGCGCCCCACCCAGGGGGCCGCCTTTCGCCGCTCGCGCCTCGCCACACCACCTTTCATGCTGCACCTCGCCACCCTCGTTCAGGACGCCGTTCAGGAGGCCGTCCAGGAGGCTCCGTCCGAAACCGGACTCCAGCTGAGCTGGATCGACTGGGTCGGGCTGGGGTTGTTCAGCGTGTTCTCCGTCCTCGGCCTGCTGCGGGGCCTGTGGTGGCAAGTCGTGCGCCTGATCGGAATCGTCGCGGCCGTCGCCCTCGCGAGGACCTTCTCCGCGCCGTGGGGCGACGCGCTCGAGGCGAAGACCACCTGGTCCCATGAGATCTCCACCGGCGTCGTCTGGGTCGGCCTGTTCGTGCTCGGCCTCGTCGCCACGGCGTTGATCGGGACCCTGGGCAAGAAGAGCCTGGAGGCCATGAAGCTCGGCCTCGCGGACCGCTTCGGGGGCCTGCTCGCCGGAGTCGCCACGGGCGGGCTGTTGCACGTCGCGTGGCTCGTGGTCATGGCCCACCTGGGACCGCAGCCCTGGACGGCCGATGCCCTCGACGGCACCTACAGCCGGAACCTCCTTCAGGCGGTGACGACGCGCTACCCCGTGCTCACCCAGAAGGAGACCTACGCCTCCGACTCGATGATCCAGTGGCTCGGCGACAGCCCGAAGGCCAGCGCACCCTCATCGAGCGGCGCAGAGTCCCTCAGTCCGTCATCGAGCGGCTCGAAGGTGCGTTGAGTCCGTCTCGGCGTCGCAACTCCGGATTCCCTGGTTGACAGGTCGGCTGGCCAGCGACACGCTGGCTCACTGACAACTGGTTCGCGAACCCGGTCGGGGAAGCAGGTGAGATTCCTGCACGGTCCCGCCACTGTGAGTCGTTCGCCGCAGCGCCCACCGCCGAGCTCAGCCTCGGCAGGTCACTGGGAGGTTCTCCTCCTGGGAAGGCTCGGGCCCCGCGGAATTCAAGCGACGAGTCAGGACATCCACCCGGTTCGTGGAAGGACAGACCCCGTGGACTGGGTCCTGCTTCGCTGCGCACCGTGTTGCCGTTCTCGAACGGCAGCGGCCTTCCGCGACCGGAAGGCTGGCCGTCGATCGACGGCCGGGCGCGGGGTTCGGGACGGGTCGCTGCCAGGATGGCGGCGTCTCGCTACGGGGTCGGTCTCGCGTGAAGACCCTTCTGATCCGATCCGAATCCCAACATGCAATCTTTGCTCTCCGCCCGCGTCATGCGGGTGACGGCCGCGCTCGCCGCGTCCTCGCTCCTCGCCCTCTCCGCCTCGGCGCAGACGACCGTCGGTGACGGCTTTGCCCAGACTGGGCTCCAGTCGACGCCCGTGTTCTTCGGGTCGTACGAGACCTTGCCGAACGGCAACCGCGTCGTCTTCGACGGCCTCTCGTTCGACCTGTACGACTCGAACAACGGCTTCCTGCTGAACCTCGGCAGCCTGCCCGGCTTCGTCTTCAACTCGTTCATCGAGGTCGACCCGACCCAGACCTTCGCGATCATCGGGGAGAGCAGCAACGGCGACCTCTTCAAGGTGCAGCTCGACGGCAGCGGCTTCACGACGCTCGCCAACCTGAACTTCAACTTCGACGGCGTGTTCGAGTCCCCGAACTCGATCCTCGTCAGCGCCGCCACCTGTGGCTTCGGCTGCGGCAACGACGTTCACCGCGTCGACACCAACACCGGCGCGACGACGCTCCTCGCCAACGTGACCGGACCTTCGGGCCCCGTCGCGATGGCCGACAACGGCGACCTGTACTACGGGCTGGTCGACCTCGTGACCCCCGACAACGACAGCGTCGTCCTGTGGACCGAGGCACAGCTGAACGGCGGTGCGCTCCTCTCGCAGGCGGACGCCACGACCGTGTTCGGCGGCCTCGCGGGCATCAGCTCGATGGACGTGGATCCGGTGTTTGGCAACCTGTTCCTCGCCGAGAGCGTCTTCGGCGGAACGAGCCGCATCCTCGAGGTCGACCCCGCGGGCACGCTCGTCGACGTCGTCGTCGAGAGCACGCTCTGGCTGTCGAACATCGAGCTCATGCAGGACTCGGGCGACGGGCACTTCCATCGCTACCAGCCGTCCGACGGCGTGTACCTCCATCACTCGGCGGGTGACTTCAGCACCATCGACGACGTCGCGACGGTGCGCGCGCAGCAGCCCACGACGAGTTTTGCACAGGTCGGTCCGGCGGCAACCGTCTCCATCAGCGGCGGCGAGCCCGGCGGCGCAGCTCTCGTCCTGTTCACGCAGAACGCGTTCTACGACCCGAGCCTGATCACCTCGATGCTCGGCGGCACGGACTTCCAGTTCCACGCCGCCGCCCCGCTGAACCGCCTTCGCCGCAGCGGCCCCCTGCTGCTCCCGCTGGACGCGAACGGCGCTGCGGACTTCCACTTCTTCGATCCGGGCAACCTGGCGGGAACGCTCGCGTTCCAAGCGCTGATCACGGACAGCGCTGGCCGCCCCATCGGCGGGAGCACCGCCGTCCAGAACTGAGCTCAGCTCCCCCCGCTCCCGACCGAGCCTCCCCAGGCGACGTCGGGCGCAAGCGGCGCGTGCCCTTGGGTGCGCGCCGCCTTCGTATCCGGAGGCAGTGTCTGCTACCCATGGCCTCCAACACGACTGACTCCCCGCGGGCGTGAGCTCATCCGCGACGCTAGGCTGATCCCATGATCCAACGATGCAAGCGCGGGCAAGCCGTCGCACTCGCCCTGCTGCTCCTCGGCTGCGCAGGTCAGGAAGCCGCCGAGGCGCCGGAGGGCGCCCGACCCAACGTCGTCCTGATCCTCGCCGACGACCTGGGCTACGGCGACGTCCACGCCTTGAACCCGGGGTCGACCCTGCCGACTCCCTACCTCGACGCGCTCGCGGACGAAGGGCTGCTGTTCACCGACGCGCACTCGCCGTCCGCGGTCTGCACGCCCACCCGCTACGGACTCCTCACCGGCCGCTACGCCTGGCGCACCCGTCTGGAGCGCGGCGTACTCGGCGGCTACAGCGCTCCGCTCCTGGAGCCGGAGCGGCCGACACTGGCGACTCGCCTCGATGCGCTGGGCTACCGCACGGCCGCCATCGGCAAGTGGCACCTCGGCATGCAGCTGCCCTTCCTCGACGAGTCCACCGCCGACCGCACCCCGTGGAACGGCGACCCCGGCGTGGACTACGAAGGCACCATCACGGACGGGCCGCTGCAGCACGGCTTCGACGAGTGCTTCGGCGTCACGGGCTCGCTCGACATGCCGCCGTACGTCTTCGTCCGCGACGACCACTTCGAGGGCCAACCGACCGACGAGCAGCCCGCGCAACCGTTCCCGCACTTCGTCCGCCGCGGTCCCCGCACCGAGGACTTCAGCACCGAGGATGCGCTCGACCGCGTCATCACCGAGGCGCGCGCCTTCCTGACGCGCGCCGCCGAGGAGGACGCGCCGTTCTTCCTGTACCTGCCCCTGACCGCGCCCCACAAGCCGACGCAGCCGCACCCGCGCTTCCGCGGATCGACGGCGCTCGGCGAGTACGGCGACTTCGTGCGGCAGGTCGACTGGAGCATCGGACAGGTCCTCAGCGCGCTGGAGACCAACGGCCAGAGCCAGGACACCCTCGTGATCGTCACCTCCGACAACGGCTCGTACATGCGGCGTCTCTCCGACGTCGAGGCGCCGGACCACGTCGAACGCTCGAGCGTGCAGGCCTACCACCCGACTCGGCACCGCTCGAACGGACCGCTGAGGGGAACGAAGGCCGACATTTGGGAGGCTGGGCACCGCGTGCCGCTGCTCGTCCGCTGGCCCGGGCACGTCGCCGCGGGCGGCACGAGCTCCGAGGCCGTCTGCCTGACCGACGTCTACGCCACCGTGGCCGACGCGTTCGCCTTGACGTTGACGGACGCCGAGGCCGAAGACAGCCTCTCGTTCCTCGGAGTCCTGCAGGGAGAAGGAGCGCCGCGCGGGGCTCCGATCGTGCACCACTCCGTGGCCGGGATGTTCGCCATCCGCGAAGGCCGCTGGAAGCTCGTCTGCGGCAACGGATCCGGTGGACGCGAGGCGCCCAAGGGGGCGCCGTTCGCCGAGCCGTTCCAGCTCTACGATCTCGACGCCGACCTCGGGGAGACCACCGATCTGGCCGCGGAGCATCCCGAGGTGGTCAGGCGGCTCTACGCCAAGCTCGAAGAGCTGCGCTCGGAGGGACGCAGCGCGCCTGCCCGCAGTCCGTCCGGTTCCTAGCGACGTGCACGGTCACGCGGTGAAGCCGTCCCGTGACGGTCGCGCCGCGCCAGCGCTGCTGCACGGTGCGTGCAGCGCGCGCGAGACCTTCACAGGATCTCAGGCGGCGACGCGTAGCCCTTCGAACCAATCGAGCTCGCGGCGCAGCTCCGGCTCGAGCGCACCACGCAGGGTCAGCGTGCTCGCCATGCAGCCGTCGCACGCCCCGTGCAGGCTGACCTCGACGAAGCCGAATTCGTCGACGCGCACGAGCCGCATGTCGCCACCGTCCGCCTTGAAGTGCGGTCGCAGGCGCTCGAGCACGGCCTCGACCGCAGCCACGCGCTCGGGATCGCCGAACGGTGCCTTGGACACTCCCGGACCGAAGCGATTGCGAAGCCAGCTCATGCTTGTGTGGATAGAGGACTCAGTCCGACGCCGCGCGCATCCAGGCGGCCGGCAAGCGCCAGCTCCACCCTTCGCGCCGGACATCGAGGGCCGCCTCCGGGAGGCGGGCGGCGAGCGTCGGCGCCAGACTGGCAAACCCATCGCTCGGAACGCAGGAGCCCACAAGCACCCAGGCCTCGGAATCTTCGAGCAGCTGCCACTCGAAGGTCGTGCCCTGGGCTCCGCAGGCCCGGGCGGAGAGCAGCAACAGAGCGCCGACGCCCCAGGCGAGCTGCCAGCCGTCCTTCACCCCGGGCGCCTGGTCCGGCAGGGGCTGGCAGGCTTCGCGAAAGGTCCCCCCTTCGCGACGAATCACCTCCCCCACCGCAGAGACCATCAGCGCGACGCCGCGCGCCTCGCGGCGATCGAGCAGCAGGTCCGCGCCAGAAGCGGACGCCAACACGGCCATCAGGTAGCCCGAGTCGTCGAGGTCGCGGTACGCCGCCGCGAGGTCCTCGGCGCGCTCACCCAACCAGTCCCGACCCGCGGCGTGCTGCAGCACGGACCGGAGGTTCGAGAGCAGCTGGGTCGTGTTGTTCATCCGGTGCACGAGCACCGGTAGGAGCGCCTCCGAGAGCGGGTCTCGTGTGGCGCGTTCGAGTTGCTCCTGCACCTGGCGAACTCCTCGGGGTGACGTGGACGGGCGAGCGATCGAGCGAGTGGTACCAAGGAGGGGACTCGAACCCCTACTCCCTTGCGGGAAGTGGATTTTGAATCCACCGCGTCTACCAATTCCGCCACCCTGGCTCGGGGAGCCCAGCCTACGCACGCGGGGAGCCAAATCAAGGCGTCGCGGCCTCGCTACGACAGGTCTCGGGCGCTCTCCTCGCGCAGACGCCGGCCAGCTACAGGAAGCCATGCCTCTCGAAGGCGAGCCCGACCCCGCGCCCGACGCCGACGGCGTCCTCCGCGTAGCGCAGCGCGGACAGGAGGCCCGAGTCGTAGCACTCGAGACCGTAGGTCTCGTGGCGGAGGCGCAGCACCTCTCCGCGGCCACCGAACACGACCTCCTGGTTGGCCAGAACCCCTGGCAGCCGCAGGGAGTGGATCGGGACGTCCTCCACGACATCGAGGCCGCGCGCCGCCGCCATCCGGTCCGCCGTCTCTCGCGCCGTCCCGGAGGGCGCGTCGCGCTTGCCCTCGTGGTGGCTCTCGACGATCGCCGACCGCGGGAAGAAGCGCGCCGCCTCCTCGGCCGCGCGCTGCAGGAGCCAGCTGCCCGCCGAGAAGTTCGGGACGACGAGCCCCCCGAGGCCGAGGTCGCGCGCGGCGGCGTCGAGCTCGGCCGTCTCCTCGGGACTCACGCCGCTCGTGCCGATCACGGGCCGGAGGCCGGCGCGCAGGAGCGCCAGGCCGTGGGCCGCGCCGAGCCCCGCGACCGTCAGGTCGAGGCCCAGCCGCGCTCCCGAGCCCCGTAGCATCGCCTCGTCCCAGCCGCCACGCGAGTAGCGTGCGGCGAGCCGGAAGCGCCCCTGGCTCTCGAGGAGCGCGCAGGCGTGACGCCCGAGGCGGCCCTCGGCGCCGATCACGACCACCGGCGTCGGGTCGCCGGCGTCTGGATCGCTGGTGGGCATGACCGAACGGCGCGAGCGCTCAGCGCTCGTAGAGGTGGCCTGCCTCGTTCCGCCGCGCGGGTCGCTCCGGCAGCGCGAGGAAGGTCGCCTCATCCTCAGCGAGGAGCGGATCCACCTCCACCGGCGGCGAGCCCTCCGCGTCGGGCGCAGGGAGCTCCTCCCCCGCCGCGGCAACCCAGCCTCCGAAGAGCGCGCACAGGTCGCGGCGCGCGCTCGCGGGCGAATCGGAGCCCGCCGCGTTCTTCACCGGGCTGAACTCCAGCCGGCGCTCCACCTCCAGCGTCACGCTCTCCGGGCTGCGGCCCAGCGCGTCGAAGATGAACGTCTCGAACTTGACCCCGTCGACGTCGGCGAGCTCCCCACGTTCGTCGAGCGCGCGCATGCGCTTGCGTGCGACGTGCCAGGGAAGTTCGAGGCCCTCCTGGGTCAGCTCCTCGACGAAGTCCAGCTCCAGCAGATGCGCGGCGATGTTGCCCGCGCGGAAGAGCAGGCGGCCCTCCGCGTCGCGGGCCTCGCGCAGCTCCGCCGGCAGGTCCGAGTACTCGATGCACCCCAGCTGCCCGTCGACCCTGCCGATCACGCCGACCTTCTCGTCGGCGTCCCGCTTGGCGACGACCTTGCTGGACATGCGGGCACGCGACGCGCGGTGCAGCCCGAGGAAGACGGGGTCCGCGGGCCGCACGAGCGGGTTGTCGACCTGGAAGTAGGAGAAGGTCCGGAGGCCTCGCTCGCGCGCGTCGGCGAGCGCTCCCGAGGCAGCGAGGGCCGCCAGCGTCCCGCCGTGTCCGTTCGGCGCGAGGAACAGGGAGTCGGGCGCGGAGAGCAGGATGCGCCCCTCGAGATCGAGCGCAGGGATCATCGCCTGCTCGAAGAACATCACCTGCTCGGCGTCGAGGCCGAACGAGTCGTGCTGACCGAAGAACTCACGCGTCGCCGAGTCGTTCGCCCGCGAGGTCATGACGTACCACGGGATGCGCGCGCCGTAGCGCTCCTCCGCCGCGCGCAGTCTCCGAGCGTGGAGCTCGAACAGCGTGCGTCCACTGACGGGACCGACCGGGAAGGCGCCCTTGGGGCCGTCGTAGCCGAGGCGCGACGCTTGCCCACCCGCAACCAGGAGGAAGCCCACCTCGCCACGCGCGAGCTGCTCCTCTCCTGCGACGCGCGCCTCGGTGACGCGCTGCTCCGCGTGCTCGTCCCGCTCGAGACCGACCAGCTCGGGGGGCTCGAACTCGGGGGCCTGTGAGGCCTCAGCGCCGTCGAGCAGCGCCTTCTGGCGCGCGACGAGCGCGAAGTCGACCTCGTTCACCTGCGCGGCGAGGCGCGCGCGTCCCGCTTCATCCAGGCGATCCCAGAACGCGAAGACGTGTGACTGACCGTGTTCCGCCGCGCGCTCGCGCAGCGCGTCGTGCGCGCCCATGCTGCTCCTGTGTGAGTGCGGCCGTCCGCGTGACCTCAACCCGCTCCTCGGCGCGCTGAGGTCGCGCGGATCTCGCTAGACCGCCTGGCCCTGGTCGGTCGAGAGCGACTCGAAGAGCTGCTCCACGAGATGCACCAACGCCTCGATCTTCTTGTCCTGGACAACCTGGCGAGCGACCAGGGACTCCACCAACGGCGGCAGAATCGCCTCGCGGGTGTAGTTGTTGATCATGTTGATGATGTCGGCGCGCGAGGCGTCCGCCATCTGATGGAAGTGATACTTGTACTTCTGCGCGAGCACGTCCTCGGTGACGTGCAGGGCTTCCGAGGTGATCTCTTCGATGCTCTTCGGGTCGTGCTCGGCCCGGAAGACCTCTTTCTTGTACTCGTGAAGGAGCTCTTTGAACTTCTGCTGCAAGGCACTCTCCTCTCGGCGCGTCACGCGGCCGAAACGGGAACGGGTGGGATGCGGGGGGGATCGGCGCGCTCGCGCCGGCCCGTACTCTAACACGGCGAGGGACGGGGGCCGCCTCGCCCGCGGCGGAACCTGCGGCGCCCCCCGGCGAGCGGGAGGCGCGTGGATTCGAGGGCCCAGGACAGCGCCAGGCGGCCCTGAACACGGCCCTGCGACTCGGCTCAGCCGAGCTGGCCGATGCAGATCGAGACGTTGTGTCCGCCGAAGCCGAGGGAGTTGGAGAGCGCGTTGCGCACCTTTATTTCCCGAGCCTCTCCGGGCACGTAGTCGAGATCGCAGTCCGGGTCGGGCGTGGTGTAGTTCCGCGTCGGGTGCACCATTCCGTGATTCACCGACAGCGCGGTCGTCACGAGCTCGACCGCAGAGGAGGCACCCAGCAGGTGACCGACCATCGACTTGGTCGACGAGACCGCGAGCTTGTCCGCGTGACCGCCGAAGGTCAGGCGGATCGCGCGGGACTCGATCGCGTCGTTGTAGGCCGTGCTCGTCCCGTGCGCGTTGATGTAGTCGACGTCTTCGGCGGAGATGCCGGCGCGCTTGAGCGCCAGCTTCATCGCACGGGACGGACCGAGGCCGTCCTCCTTCGGAGCCGTGATGTGGAACGCGTCGTCCGTCGACCCGTAGCCCTTGACCTCGGCATAGATTCGGGCGCCGCGTGCCTTGGCGCGCTCGAGCTCCTCGAACACGAGGATGCCGCAGCCTTCGCCCATGACGAAGCCGTCGCGGTCCTTGTCGAACGGACGGCAGGCTGCGCCCGGATCGTCGTTGCGCGTCGAGAGCGCCTTGGCCGAGCAGAAGCCCGCCAGGCCGAGCGGCGTGGTGGCGGACTCCGCCCCGCCCGTGACGACGAGGTTGGACTCCCCGGAGAGGATCGACTGGTAGGCCATGCCGATCGCGTGGCCCGACGAGGCGCAGGCGCTCGAGGTCGTGAAGGCCGTGCCGAGCAAGCCCTGGTCGATCGCGACCTGACCGCTGACGGCGTTCGCCATGATGCGCGGGATGAAGTGCGGGCTCACGCGGCGCCAGCCCTTCTCCTGAGCGATGATGTGCTGCTCTTCGATGCCGGTGATGCCGCCGATGCCCGTTCCGATGATCGAGGCGTACTGCTCGCGCTCCTCCTCGGGGTGCTCGCCGATGCCCTCGAGCCCCGCGTCCCGCAGGGCCTCTCGGGAGGCCATCAGCGCCCACATCGTGAACGGATCGAGCTTGCGCAGCTGGGGCTTCTCGAAGTGCTCGAGCGGGTCCCAATCGACGCAGGCGGCGATCTTGGTGCTGTGGCCGCTCACGTCGAAGCGAGTGATCGGGCCAACGCCGTTCTCACCCGCCAAGAGGCGACGCCACGTGGTCTCCACGTCCAGTCCCAGGGAATTGACCGTCCCCAGCCCGGTGATCACTACGCGGCGCATCGGTACTTCTCCATGGCTGCGACGCCGGCCCTGAACAGCAGGGGTACGACGTTGGTTGAACTGCGCCCACATCCCGCCCTCGTGCACGGACACGAATGCGCGGGACGCCGGCGACGGCGAAGGTACTCAGGTTCGGCTGGGGCCGCCGGCGACACGCGCCGGCGGACTCGTCGCCGTCGACCTAGAGCTTGGAGTTGATGTAGTCGATCGCGTTACCGACCGTCTGGATCTTCTCTGCGTCCTCGTCGGGGATGGACACCTCGAACTCGTCCTCGAGTTCCATGACGAGCTCGACGGTGTCGAGCGAGTCGGCGCCGAGGTCGTTGATGAAGGACGTCTCCGGCGTCACCTTGTCGGCCGAGGACCCCATCTGGTCGCAGACGATACGGATAACGCGGTCGCGGATCGAAGAATCGCTCACCTTGGTACTCACTAGCGGTTGGAGTGTTGAGGACGAGGATCGTCAGCGGCGAACCATTCGCCTCGACGCCCCCGAATCAGTGGATGCGGGTTAGAGCGACAGGCCCCCGTCGACGACGAGTGTCTGTCCTGTGATGTAGTCGCCACCAGGGCCGAGCAGAAACTCGACCGCAGCAGCGATCTCATGCGCTTGACCGATCCGCCCGAGGGGGATCGACTTCGCGAGGTCGGCGGCGGCATTGTCATCGACGATGCCGGCGGTCATGTCCGTCTCGATGAAGCCCGGCGCGACCGCGTTGACGCAGACGCCGCGGCCAGCGAGCTCCTTGGCCAGCGAGCGCGTCAGGCCGATCAGGCCCGCCTTGCTCGCGGCGTAGTTCGCCTGCCCCGCGTTGCCGGTCAAGCCGACGATCGAGGCGATGTTCACGATGCGCCCGCTGTTCTTCATCAGAGGGCGCGTGGCGGCCTTCATGAAGTTCCAGGCGCCCTTGAGGTTGACGTCGATGACGCGGTCGAAGTCCTCCTCGGACATGCGCAGCATCAGCTGGTCGCGCGTCACCCCGGCGTTGTTGACCAGGATGTTGAGGCCGCCCAGCTCGGTCTGCACCTGCTTGACGAGCTCAGCTACCGCCCCCGTGTCCGAGACGTCGACCCCGTAGGCCGCGTGGCCCTCTCCGTGCTGACCGCAGGCCTCGACCGTCGCTGCGCAGTTCGCCGCGCTCGTCGCCACGCAGGCCACGCGCGCACCGCGCAGGGCGAGACGCTCTGCGATGGCGCGGCCGATGCCGCGGGAGGCGCCGGTGACGAGGGCCACCTGGCCGTCGAGGGGTGTGGAGCTGGAGGTCAAGGGGATCGGAGGGTCGGGCGGCGCGGGACCGCGCTGCGGCTCGGGGGAATTCGAGGGCGGAGAGTCTAGGAAGGGCGTCCCGGGGGATCAACGTGGGGAGCGGTTCCCCCATTGAAGGGCTCGGGAGGGCCTTCGGGAAGGCCCGACCGGAGTCGACTAGTCGGTGAGGTCTCCCGGAGTGGCCGCGGAGCGCACGACCGCCTCGCGGTCGATCTTCCGCAGGATGCCGCCGAGCACGTTTCCAGGGCCGGGCTCGAGGAAGCTGCGCACGCCGTTCTCGAGGGCCCAGCGCATCGAGCGCTCCCAGAGGACCGGAGCGCAGACCTGCTGGGCGAGCTGCTGACGAATCTGCTCGGGATCCGTGACCGGACCCCCGTTGACGTTACTCAGGAAGGTCGTGCGGGGCGCGCGGATCTCCACCTCGGTCAGCGCCGCGGCGAGCCGGTCGGCCGCGGGGCGCATGCACTCGGAGTGGAAGCCGCCGGCGACCGTCAGGCGCACCGCACGGCGCACGCCGTGCTCCTTGGCGGCCGCCTCGACGGCGTCGAGGGCGGCGAGCTCGCCGGAGACCACGACCTGACCGGGGGCGTTCAGGTTCGCCACGGAGCACACGCCGTGTTCGGCGCCGAGGGCGGCCAGCTTGCCTGCCGTCTCCTCGTCGGCCCCCATCAAGGACACCATCGAACTCGGGTTCGCCTCGCTCGCGTCCTGCATCGCCTCGCCGCGCAGACGCACGAGCCGCAGGCCGTCGGCGAACTCGAGCGAGCCCGCTGCCCACAGGGCCGTGTACTCACCGAGGCTCAAGCCGGCGCACAGCGCCGCATCCGCGAGCTTGAGCCCGCGCGACTCCAGGACGCGCAGGATCGCCACGCTGGTCGTGAAGATCCCGGGCTGCGCGACGTCGGTGCGGTTCACCTCGTCGCCTGAACTCCAGCAGGCCTCCGTGAGCGCGAAGCCGAGCGCCTCGTCCGCCTCCGCGAAGGTCTCGCGGGCGACGTCGAAGGCCTCGCACCAGTCGCGGCCCATCCCTTCGAACTGCGAGCCCTGGCCGGGCAGCAGGATTCCTTCCGTGGTCATGCTGTGTTCCTTGTCGGTGATCGGTTGGCTCGCGCGGCCGCTCACGCGGACGCTCGACGCCTCGTTCTACCAGCGGACGAGCGCGCCGCCCCAGTTGAGTCCGGCGCCGAAGGCGCACATGACGACGAGCTTGCCGCGTTCGAGGCGACCTTCGTGATCCGCTTCGCTGAGCGCGATCGGGACGCTGGCTGCGCTCGTGTTGCCGTACTTCTGAATGTTGCACATCACCTGATCGAGACCGATGCCGAGCTTCTCGCAGGCGGCGTCGATGATGCGCAGGTTGACCTGGTGCGGGACGATCATGCCGAGCTCGTCGGCGTCGTAGCCCTCGAGCATCTCGCCCACCATCCTCGCCATCGTCGTGACGGCGAAGCGGTAGACGTCGCGGCCCTTGACCCGGATGTAGGTCTCGCGATTGGTCAGCGTCTCCTGCGTCGTCGGACGACGCGAGCCACCACCGACCATCTGAATGAACTCGTAGCCTTCACCGTCCGACCCGAGCGAGAGGCGCAGGATCTCACCCGGCTGCCCCGCGTCCTGAGCCTGGAGCACGGCTGCCCCGGCGCCGTCGCCGAACAGGATGCAGGAGGTGCGGTCCTGGAGGTCGAGGAAGCGCGACAGGGTCTCCGCGCCGATGACGAGAGCCTTCTTCGCGCGCCCCGCGGCGATCATCGCCTCGCCGACCGAGAGCGCGGTCATGAAGCCCGTGCAGGCCGCCGCGACGTCGAACGCCGCCGCGCGTGACGCTCCGATCGCGTGCTGCACGATCGGCGCCGTGGCCGGCAGGAATTGATCCGGGGAGATGGTCCCGACGACGATCAGATCGATCTCGTCCGCGTCGATCCCGGCGTGCTCGAGCGCCATGCGCGCGGCTTCGATGCACAAGTCGCTGGTCGCCTGCTCCTCCGAGGCGAAACGCCGCTCGACGATGCCCGTGCGCTGACGGATCCACTCGTCGCTCGTATCGATGTGCTGCTCGAACCAGGAGTTCGGGACCACCCGCTCGGGGACGTAGTGGCCCGTGCCGGCGATACCAACGTGCTGACGCTCACTCATCGAATCGTGAGGTGGAGGTGCAGGGTCATGGGAACTGGAGGCGGCGCGAGGACTGGCCCTCTCGTCGCGGCTGGCGAGCATGGGGCATCCCCGGCCAACGTTCAAGCTCGGGAGGGCCCTGGCGTCCGCGGAGACGCCCCTGCGGGCCCCGAAATTCGCTCAGCCGACGGGGTCCGTGGCGGAGCTCGGCGACGCGGCCGCCACGCCCTTCACGATGCCTTCGTTGAGGCCGGCGTCCAGGTCGCGGGCGGCGAGCGACAGCGCGTTCGCCACGGCGATCTCGTCGGAGCGCCCGTGGCCGACCACGACGGCGCCATCGACGCCCAGCAGCAGCGCACCGCCGTACTCGGCGTAGTCGATCTTCTGCTTCACGTTGGACAGCACGTCGCCGGCGTACTCCGAGCCGTGCTGCTTCAGCTCGCCGAGCACCCAGCCGAGCATCAGCCCGGCAAAGCCTTCGAGCAGCTTCAGAACCACGTTGCCCGTGAAGCCGTCGGTGACGATCACGTCGGCCCGGTCCTGGAAGATGATGTTGCCCTCGACGTTCCCGACGAATTCGATCGGGAGCTTGCCCAGGAGGGCGTTCGCGGTCTTCAGGAGCTCGGTGCCCTTCGACTCCTCCTCACCGATGTTGAGCAGGCCGACGCGCGGCACCGGCGTCTGCAAGCACTCGCGAGCGTAGATCGAGCCCATCAGGCCGTACTGCGCGAGGTGCTCGGGCTTCGGCGCGATGTTCGCGCCCATGTCGATGAAGGTCAGCGGCTTCCCGGCGAGCGACATGGTCACCGCGATGCCGGGCCGCTTCACGCCGGGCAGGGTGCCGAGGCCGCGCGTCGCAGCGGCGACGAGCGCACCCGTGTTGCCCATCGAGACCACGGCGCCCGTCTTGCCGGCCTTGACGCAGCCCACGCCGACGGCGATGGACGAGTCCGGCTTCTGCCGCAGCGCGGCGGCGGGACCGTCGTGCATCTCGACCACCTGCGAAGCGTGGACGACTTCGAACCCCGGGTTCCCGCCGAGCTCTTCGAGGCCGGCGTGAAGGCGCGCTTCGTCTCCGACGAGCACGATCCGTTCCGGGGGCAGCGGCGTCGCTTGGGACGCCGAGCAAACGCGCAGCGCGCCGCGGAGGGTGGCCTCCGGCGCCGCGTCGCCGCCCATCACGTCGAGGGCAATGCGTTTCGAGTCCATAGTGATCGAGGCGACTTCCCTACTCGGGTCCGTCGCAAAGGGAGCGCGCGGCGCCCCCTCGGTTCAGGTTCCGCGGTGCGGACCTAGAACTCTTCCTTCTGGAGGACGTCGGTGCCTTTCGAGCCGCCCTTGTCGAACCCGTAGTACCCACAGCTGTCGCACACGCGGTGCTGACGCACGGCGGCGCCGCAGCGACCGCAGTGGTTCGGGGCGGTGACGGTCAGCGCCAGGTGAGAGCGGCGGAGGCGCTTCTTGTGCTTGGAGATGCGACGCTTCGGGTGAGCCATGACGAGTGGTCGGGGAGCCGCCGGAGACGGCGGAGCAGGGGCGGTTCTGGGGGCCGCCACGAATGGGCGGCTGGGATCGGTGGACGAGTCGAGGCGCCGTGCGGCGGCCTCGGACGAAGCGACCGGACCCGTTGAGGATCCGGTCTCGCCCTTGGAAGCCGAAAAAAGTAGCTCTGGGCCGTCGGGGTGTCAACGACCGAACCGTCGTCGGTGGCCACCTTTGTGTTCTTCGAGCGACTCGAGCTACCCGCAGGCTCGCGTGGACGGGCCTGCGGCCTCCACAGGCAGGCCCACCGGATCTCTCCGTCCGGCCTCCTTCGAGGCCTCGAATCGAATGAGCTGGCAGGCTGGAGCCGGCGCGCAGCCGCGCCTGGCCCCATTCACGAGCCCGGTCGCCTCAGCCGCCGAGCGCCTCTCCGAGCGCGGTCTGCGCCCAGGCCAGCGCCGCCTCGAGCTGCGAGGGGTCGGTCCCTTGGCCCTGGGCGCGATCGGGTCGTCCCCCACCGCCGCCCTTCAGCTGGCCGCCGAGCGCCTTGGCAAACGTGCCCGCCTTGAGCCCCTTGGCCTGGGACGCGCCGATCGAGAGCACCTGGAACGGCACGCGGTCGCCTTCGCGTCCGACGAGCACCACGGCGAGCGAGTCCGAGAGACTCGCAACGCGACCCGCGAGGTCGTCGAGCGCCTTGCCGTCGAGGTCGGGGGCGTTGACGACGCCAGTCAGGATCCCGCCCGCGTCCGCGAGCTGGGCCTTGGCCGCCTCGAAGGCCGCCGAGACGTCGCCCGTCGAGCTCTGCTTCTGCTTCTTGTTCGCTTCCTTGAGCTTCTCCTGCAGCTGCTGAATGCGCGTCGCCAGCTCGTCGGGCTGCGCCTTGAGCGCCGAGGCGGACTCACGCAGCACGCGACGCGTGCGCTGCATCTCTTCCAGCGCCGCCGGACCGGTCACGGCCTCGATGCGCCGCACGCCGGCGGACACGGCCCGCTCCGACAGCACGACGAACGGACCGATGTCCCCGGCCGCGCGCACGTGCACGCCACCGCAGAGCTCGGTCGACCAACCGCCGACGTCGACCACGCGAACCTGGTCGTCGTACTTCTCGCCGAAGAGCGCCGTCACGCCGCGCTCCTTCGCAGCCTCGAGGTCCTCGACGGAGGTCTCGACGGCAGCGTTCTCGATCGTGTGTTCGTTGACCAGCGCTTCGATGCGGTCGAGCTCCTCCGCCGTCGCGCCCGTCGGGTGCGAGAAGTCGAAGCGCAGGCGATCCGGACCGACGTAGGAGCCCTGCTGCTGCACGTGGTCCCCGAGGACGAGCTGCAGCGCCTTGTGCATGAGGTGCGTCGCGGTGTGGTTCCGCGACGTGGCGCGTCGCGTCGCCGCGTCGACCTGAGCGCTCACCGCGGCCCCGGAATCGATCGAGCCCTCCGCCACGCCGAGGTGCACGACGACGCTGCCCGCCTTCTTCGTGTCGGTCACGGTGAAGGCGAAGTTCTCGCCACGAATGACGCCGCAGTCGCCGATCTGGCCGCCCGACTCCGCGTAGAACGGCGTCGCCTCCAGGACGATGCGGGACGGCGCGCCGTCCGCGCCCGCGAAGAACGCGGCCACCTCGGTGTCGAGCGCGAGCTCGGTGCCGTCGAGGGCGTGGTAGGTCGTGCGCGTCTCGGGGAGCCCCTCGGACTCCTCGCCGGAGAGGAGCTGCTGGAAGCTGCCCTTCGCGCGGCTCGCGTCCTGGTGCTTCTCCTCCGACGCCGACCAGCCGGCCTGGTCGAGGGTGAAGCCGCGCTCCTCCGCCATCTGCTCGACGAGGTCCTGCGGGAAGCCGTAGGTCGCGTACAGCTCGTAGGCTTCGCCGCCGGGAAGCTCCTTGCCCCCCGCATCGCCGATCTTGCTCGCGAGCTTCTCGAACTCCGCGAGCCCGCGCCCGAGGGTTCGCCCGAAGGCCGCCTCTTCCTCCTTGAGGATCAGCTGGATGTGCTCGAGGCGCTTGGGGATCTCCGGGAACGCGACCCCGAGGACGTCCGCGACGGTCGCGGCGACCTCGAAGAGGAACGGCTCCTCCTTCCCGAGCACCTGTCGGCCGAAGCGCGCCGCGCGGCGGATCAGGCGCCGCAGCACGTAGCCCCGGCCCGTGTTCGACGGCGAAGCGCCGTCGGCGATCGCGCTGGAGACGGCGCGCACGTGGTCCGCGATCACGCGGAACGCGACCTGCACGGACTCCTCGCTGTCGGCGTAGCTCCGGCCGCACAGCTCGCCGACCTTGTCGAAGATCGGCTGGAACAGGTCGGTGTCGTAGTTGGAGTTCTTGCCCTGCAGCACCGCGAGGATGCGCTCGAAGCCCATGCCCGTATCGACGTGCTTCGCCGGCAGCTCCTTCAGCGAGCCATCGTCGAGGCGGTTGTACTGGATGAACACGAGGTTCCAGAGCTCGATGAAGCGCTCGTTGCCCGCGTTGACGCCGATCTCGGGGTTCGCGCCGTCCTCGGGATTCGAGCCCGGGCCGCCGCGGTCGATGTGGATCTCGGTGCACGGTCCGCACGGTCCGGTCTCGCCCATCTCCCAGAAGTTGTCGGCCTTGCTCGCGCGCAGCACGCGGTCCGGCGACACGCCGGCCTTCTCGATCCAGATGCGCTCGGCCTCCTCGTCGGCGGGGAGCCCGTCACCGGCGTCGCCCTCGTAGACCGTCACCCAGAGTCGCTCGGGCGCCAGGCCCCAGGTCTTCGTCAAGAGCTCCCACGCCCAGGTGATCGCCTCCTCCTTGAAGAAGTCGCCGAACGACCAGTTCCCGAGCATCTCGAAGAACGTGTGGTGGTACGTGTCCCGGCCGACCTCCTCGAGGTCGTTGTGCTTGCCGGAGACGCGCAGGCACTTCTGCGTGTCGACGGCTCGGGAGTAGTCGCGCGTCCCCGTGCCGAGGAACACGTCCTTGAACTGGTTCATGCCCGCGTTCGTGAACAGCAGGGTCGGATCGTCCTGGGGGAAGATCCCGCCCGAGGGCACTTCGCGGTGGCCGCGCTCGACGAAGAAGTCGAGGAAGTCGCGGCGGACCTGTTCGGCGCTGAAGTTCGGCATGGCTGGAGTCGCTCGCGCGAGTGGAGCTCCCGGACGGATCGCGACAGCGGGTCACGTCGACGGGGAGCTCGTGGGGTCGGAGGCGGGCGCGGCCCGCGGGGTTCGAGGGCCGAGCAGAATAAACCGCGCCCGGTGGGGATCCACCGGGCGCGGTCGAGTTCTGGCGTGCGGAGGGCTGAGCGGCCCGAGTCGCCGGCACCCCCAGGGGTGGGACGGCGCGGGCCGGAGCCGGTCGCCTGCGGCTACTTGCCGGCGCTGGCCGGCGCCTTCGCCGCCTTCGCGGGCTTCTCGGCCTTGGCGCCCTTCGCGTCCGCCTTGGACGCCGTGGCGGCGTCGACCGCGTCCGCGGCATCGATGGCCTCGTCCGTGCTCGGCAGCCCTTCTCCGCGGATCCACCCGTCGAGGGCGTTCGCCAGGTCCGGGTTGTCGATCAGGAAGGTCCGGGCGCGCTCCTGGCCCTGGCCGAGTCGAATCTCGCCCTCGGTCGGGTGCTTGAGCGAGTACCAGGTCCCGGAGCGGTTGACGAAGCCGGTCGTCATGCCCATGTCGAGCAGCTCGCCCTCGCGGCTGATTCCACGGTTGTACAGTATGTCGAACTCGACCTTGCGGAACGGGGGCGCGACCTTGTTCTTGACCACGGTGACCTTGGTGCGGTTGCCAACCGTGATGTCGCCGTCCTTGATCTGGCCGATGCGTCGGATGTCGAGGCGCACCGAGGTGTAGAACTTCAGCGCGCGGCCGCCGGTCGTCGTCTCCGGGCTGCCGAACATCACGCCGATCTTCTCGCGGATCTGGTTGATGAAGATCACCAGGCACTCGGACTTGGAGATCGCCGCGGTCAGCTTGCGCAGCGCCTGGCTCATCAGACGCGCGTGCAGGCCCACGAAGCTGTCGCCCATCTCGCCCTCGATCTCGGCGCGGGGCACGAGCGCGGCGACCGAGTCGATGACGACCACGTCGACGGCGTTCGAGCGCACCAGCGTCTCGACGATCTCGAGCGCTTGCTCGCCCGTGTCGGGCTGGCTGACGAGCAGATCGTCGAGCTTCACGCCCAGCTTGCGAGCGTAGGACGGGTCGAGCGCGTGCTCCGCGTCGACGAAGGCGCAAACGCCGCCCGTCTTCTGCGCGTTCCCGATCACGTGCAGGGCCAGGGTCGTCTTGCCCGAGCTCTCCGGGCCATAGATCTCCACGATCCGGCCCTTCGGCAGGCCCTTGCCGCCGAGGCCGACGTCGAGGGCGATGGAGCCGGTGCTGATGCACTCGATCTCCTTCATGATGTCGCTGCCCTCGATGCCGAGGCGCATGATCGAGCCCTTGCCGTAGGCCCGCTCGATGTCGCCCATGGCGGCATCCAGGGCCTTCAGCTTGGCGGCGTTGTCCTTGGGGGCATCGGCGACGCCCTTGCTGGGCGTGTTGGACTTCGAGCGGCTCTTCATGGCGTGCGGTGCGGTGAGTCGTTGGAGGACCCCTTGGCCGGACGACGTGCCGGGAACGGGGCCACGGGCGGTGGCCGAAGACCCCGCGCGGGGCCCCGTTCCACCTGAGAGGGCGATCCTACAGCCCCAGGAGGGCCGAACAAGCGGCAGTTCGGTTTTTGTTCGGGTCCTTCCCGAACACGCTCCGGCTGCAGGGATCCGACGCGCGGGCCGCCGAAGGGTCACGCCTCGGCCGGGTCTTCGACCCCGCACGAGCCACGCGACTGGCGCCCCCCGCCGTCCTCGCTCAGACCGTAACGATCCCCAGCAGGTCGTCGTAGCGCGCGGCGAGCTCGTCGGCGTTGCGCTCCGCCAGCGGACCGATGCCGAAGTCCTCGACGCAGAAGGACGCCGTCACGGTGCCGTGCAGCATCGCCTTGCGCAGGTGCGCCGGATCGATCGAGTTCTGCGCCGTCAGGTAGCCCATGAAGCCGCCCGCGAAGGAGTCGCCGGCGCCCGTCGGATCGACGACGTTCTCGACCGGGTAGGCCGGAAGGGAGAAGTGGACGTCGCTGCCCATCAGGAACGCGCCGTGCTCGCCCTTCTTCAGGACGACGAGCTTCGGGCCCATGCCGAGCACCTGGCCCGCGGCGCGGATCAGGTTCGACTCGCCCGTGAGCATGCGCGCCTCCTCGTCGTTGAGCACGATGGCGTCGACGCGGCGCAGGAGGTTCGTCAGGTCCTCGCGCGCGATGTCGATCCACAGGTTCATGGTGTCGGCCATCACGAAGGTCGGGTGCTCGACTTGCTCGAGCGCCTGCAGCTGCACCGCGGGCGCGGCGTTCGCGAGGAACACGAACTTCGAATCGCGCTGACCGGCGGGGACCTTCGGCGCGAAGTGCTCGAGCACGTTCAGGTCGGTGAAGGTCGTGTGGCGCGTGTTCCAGTCCTCCTCGTAGCGGCCGCCCCAGCGGAAGGTCTTGCCGTCCGCGACCTCGAGGCCCTCGGTGTCGACGCCGGAGGCCTGCAGCTTCTTCACGTCCGACTCCTGGAAGTCGTTGCCGACGACGCCGACCAGGCGCGGCTTGGTGAAGTGACTGGCGGCGACGGCGCAGTAGGTGGCCGAGCCCCCGAGCACGCCCTTGCGGGCCGCGTGGGCGGTCTCGATGTCGTCGTAGGCGAGGGTTCCGATGACGATCAGGCTCATGGTGGGACGCAGGGGTCGAGAGGGTCGGGGGATCGCTCGCCCGGCCGTCGAGGAGGTCCTCGAGCCGTGGCTGGCGGGCGGAAGCGCGAACGATGAGACGGCCTCGCCCCCGGGAGGTCAATCGGCGCCGGCCGATTCCTCGCCGTCGCGGGAGGCCTCGAGCGCCTCGCGGCGCGTCTGGCGGCCGCCCGGCGCCAGCAGGAACAGCCCGCCGAGGAGGCCGAGGGCCACGGTGCAGAGGCGGTAGGTGACGCTGATCGCCACGCCGATCGCCGCCGCGGAGCCCATCAGCGCGAACAGGGTCCCGTAGGCCCACTCCCCCACGCCCCACCCGCCGGGGGAGATCGGCACGGCGGAGATCAGGTTGGCGACGGGGACGATGCCGACGTAGGCCAGGAAGCCGAGGTCGTCGCCGAACGCACGCCCGATCGCGAAGGTCGCGGCCACGACGGCGATGTGGTTGCCGAGCGAGAGCACGATCGAGAGGGCGAGCTCGCCGGGGCGGCCGCGGTAGACCCCCGCGGCGACCTCCAGCTTCTTCAGGCGCTTGCCCTGCGGGAGCCGCTCGAGCAGCCGGTCGACGCCGAGGGCCCGTCGCGGGCCGGGCACCAGGACGAGGTAGAGCCCCACCGTGCCGGCGATCAGCGCGCCGGCGCTCGGGAGCTTGAGCACGCCGAACTCCTCACCGCCGAGCCAGATCACGGCGGTCGCCAGGAAGACGAGCGCCCACACGCCGACCATGCGGTCGAGCAGCACGGTGGCGAGCGCGTCGGCGCGCCGCTCGGGGTGCTCGCGCACGACGAGCACCGCCTTGGGAACATCGCCGCCGGTGATGCCCGGGAAGATCAGGTTGAAGAACAGTCCGAGGGACGAGAGCCGCAGCGTGTTGCGCCAGGTGCTCGGACAGCCCGCCAGCGCGAGCAGTCGCCACCAGCGCGTCACCCCGAACACCAGACCGAGGCCCAGCGCGGCGAAGGCGGCGAGCAGTCCCTCGAGGTCGAGGTCGAGGAACACGCGCGGCATGCCCGGGCGCCACTCGAGGCCCGCGGC
>Ga0316204_10004538_pt1 | contig 24707 bp, 21 predicted proteins | sample 6monrhotite_MG_2_FD_205661 | JGI IMG/M metagenome (GOLD analysis project Ga0316204, IMG submission 205661) | Microbial mat bacterial communities from mineral coupon in-situ incubated in ocean water Damariscotta River, Maine, United States -... | ecosystem: Environmental > Aquatic > Marine >... | reverse complement strand
GCTCGTCTCCGTCGAAAACCGTCCACGTGTTCGCAAGGTCTTGCCTCCTGATGTCGCCTTGCGGCGAGGTATCTGACGTCGCAACACCCTCTACCGTGAGGCGCTGGGACGTCGCGTTCCTCAACGGTACGCATCCGCAGTTGGCGCGCGCCGTGCGGCGCGTGCTGGAGAAAGGTGGGGGCTTATCGAGAGGGTGGGGATGCGCGTTCCGCAACGGGGGCCTTTGCGCAGCGGGATAGCCCAACCAACGGGGGGGGAGCCCCCTCGGGGTCCTCCTCGGGTCACGAGCTGCCACGGTCGGAGCCGCTCCGGAGGAGAGGAGCACCACGCTGGTGTGTGGAGCCGAGGCGCTGCGCGCCCAGAGCTCGCTTCGCTCGCGACAGCGGGCGGGCGGGCGAGCAGGCGCTGGAGCGGGGCTGGAGCGCTGCGCGCGGTCGATCAATGCAGAAGCGTATCAGGCCGCCATCCGCATCGGCGTGGTGGTGATGGCGGCCTCCTCCCGACCCAGCAGACGCAGGATCCGGGGGATGAGCTGGTAGTGCGCGAACGGCTTCAGCATGAACTCGTTCACGTTCAGATCATCCATCTCCTGCTGCAGCAGCCTGTCCGGCGGGACCACTGAGGTCACGATCACCCTGGTGTCCAGCTTCATGAGTCGGTACAGCAGCAGCCCCGAGAAGCTCCCGAGGTTCTCCTCGATCATCATCAGATCCGGCTCGTGCTCGGACACGGCCGCCAGCGCCGACTCCGGATCCGTGCAGTGACGCAGCGTGATCCCCTCCGAGAGCAGCAGGCTCTCGAAGACCATTGGAAAGGGGAAGTTGTCGTCTACAAGCAGGATGTTCATACAGAGCTGATCGGATCCCCCTCGGTTATCCCCAAGCCCTGTTGAGCAGAGGGCAGTATTTTTTTGTAGCAGCGAGGCGACACAATGAACACACGCTGGCTCTACCTGCGCCTGCTGGGGGTGATCTGGCTCGCCGCCTTCGCCTCCCTGTGGGGACAGCTCGACGGCCTCTACGGCAGCGCGGGCATCCTCCCCATCGCCGACGTGCTGGAGACCCGGCGCGTCAGCCTGCTCGACGCCGGCGGCCTCGACGCCGCCCTCTACTGGCTCCGCCTGCCCACGCTCTTCTGGCTGGGCGCCTCGGACTTCGCCCTCAACCTCGCCGCCGCCGCCGGCTGCCTCGCCGCCGCGCTCGTCGTCCTGAACATCGCGCCCGCGCCCGCGCTGCTCGCCTGCTGGGCGCTCTACCTCTCCTTCGTCTCCGGCGACGTGGCCTTCCTGACCTTCCAGTGGGACATGCTCCTCCTCGAAGCCGGGCTGCTGGGCGCCCTGCTCGCGCCGTGGGGGACGCGCCCGGGGCTGGGGGGCCGGGAGCCCTCGCTCGTCGTCATCTGGCTGCACCGCTGGCTCTTGATCCGGGTCATCTTCTGGTCCGGGGTCGTCAAGCTGATGAGCGGGGATCCGACGTGGCGGGATCTGACCGCCATGACCTACCACTACTGGACCCAGCCCCTGCCCACCTGGACCGCGTGGTACGCCCACCAGCTGCCCGCGCTGCTGCACCGGCTGTCGGCGGCGATCATGTTCCTCATCGAGCTGGTGGCTCCCCTGCTGCTGCTCGTCCCCGGGCGCTGCCGGGTCGCCGGCGCGGGGGCCATCGCCGCCCTGATGCTGCTCATCACGGCCACCGGGAACTACGGCTTCTTCAACCTGCTGACCCTGGCCCTGTGCGTGATGGCGCTGGAGGACCGGCAGTGGGTGAGCAGGGTGCCGCAGCTGATCCGGCCGCCGAGCCGGTGGGACTGGCGGGGGGACTGGCGGCGGGAGATCGTGTACGCGCCGCTGGTGGCGCTGGTGCTCACGGTGGGGGCCGCGCGCACGTCCGCTCAGCTCCGTGGGCGGGAGTCGGTGCCCGAGGCGGCGATCACCGTGACGCGCTGGGCCGCCGGGTTCCGCAGCATCAACAGCTACGGCCTGTTCGCCACCATGACGACGACGCGGCCCGAGATTGAGATCCTGGGCAGCCTCGACGGTGAGGAGTGGCGGCCCTACCGCTTCTACTGGAAGGTCGGCCCCCTCGACGCGCGGCCCGGGTTCGTGCCGCTGCACATGCCCCGGCTGGACTGGCGCATGTGGTTCGCGGCCCTGTCCTCCTACGATCGCCAGCCCTGGATGCGGCCCTTCCTGGAGGGCTTGCTGGAGGGGCGGCCCGAGGTGCTGGGGCTGCTGGCGGAGGATCCCTTCGGCGGGTACCAGCCCCGCTACGTGCGGGCGATGATCTACCGCTACCGGTTCACCACCCCCGAGGAGCGCGCCGTGACCGGCGACTGGTGGGCGCGGGAGGCGGCCGGGGCCTACTCCCCGATGCTCTCGCGCTGAGGGCCCGCGCGGCTGATTTTCCGGTGGGTGACTCCGTTTTGAGTTACGTTTGAATGAAGCCGGGGTTCGTCATGATCTACCTCCTCATGTTCGCCGCGGGATGCTCCGACAGCGGCGTCACCAAGCACAACACCGCCCCACAAGCCACCATCGTCTCCCACGCGGACGGCGACAGCGAGCTGGAGGACACGCTCTTTCAGCTGATCGGCCGGGCCTCGGACACGGACCACGCCGCCGACGAGCTGCTGGCGAGCTGGCTCATCGACGACGAGGAGGTCTGCGCGCCGACCGTCCCGGACAGCGGGGGCACCGCCGCCTGCGAGCTGTCGCTCTCCGCCGGCCCGCACAGCATCACCCTGCTGGTGGAGGACATCGAGGGCGCCACCGCCAGCGAGGCGGTGGACATCACGGTGACCGAGACGGGCGCGCCGCTGGTGGACATCCTGCAGCCCCTGGGCGACGCGAGCTTCTACGCGGACGACCTCGTCACCTTCGAGGCCGTGGTCACCGACGCCGAGGACGCGACCGACACCCTGGATCTCAGCTGGTCCAGCTCCGAGAGCGGCGCGCTGGAGCTGAGCCTGGACATCGCCGGCGACGGCACGGTGTGGGCCGAGGGGCTGCTGACCCCGGGCGCCCAGACGCTCACGCTGACCGCCATCGACAGCGCCGGAAAGATCGGCAGCGCCAGCGTGGACGTGCTGGTCAACCCCGCCAACTCCGCGCCCTCCTGCGCCGTCACCGCCCCCGGGGAGGGCACCAGCGGCAGCGAGGGCGAGGCGGTGACCTTCGAGGGCCTCGTCAGCGACGCGGACCAGGGCGCGGACTCCCTGACGGTCCGCTGGAGCAGTGACCTCTACGGCGCGCTGAGCGCCTCCCCGGCGGGGGCTGACGGCGTCACCCGGGTCACCACCACCGACCTCGGCACGGGCACCCACCTGGTGACCCTCGCCGCGGAGGATGAGCGCGGCGCCGGCTGCTCCGCGACGGTGCTCTACACCGTGGGCACCCCGCCCGCGGTCACCGTGACCTCTCCGGCCGACGGCGCCCGCTACATCGAGGGCGAGCGCATCTCCTTCACCGCGGCGGTCAACGACGGCGAGGACGCCCCCCAGGATCTGCTGATCTCCTGGGAGAGCGACGTCGACGGCGTCTTCTCCACCGACGGCGCGGACACCAGCGGCGCGGTCAGCTTCACGGACGACGCCCGCTCGGGCGGCCTGCACACCCTGACCGTGACCGTGACCGACAGCGACGGCTTCTACGCCCGCGCGGTCAGCACCTTCACCGTCAACCGCCTGCCCGGCGCGCCCACCGTCTCCATCACCCCCGCGACCCCCGACACCGACGACGAGCTGGCGGTGGTGATCGACGCGGACAGCGTCGACCCCGACGGCGACGCGGTGACCTACACCTACGAGTGGTATCGGGACGGCGTGGCCAGCGGCTACAGCGACGACACCCTCCCGGCCAGCGCCACCACAAAGCACCAGACCTGGACCGTGGCGGTCACGCCCTTCGACGCCGACGGCGCGGGCTCGGTCGGCGAGGCCGAGGTGACCGTGGTGAACACCGCGCCCACGGCCCCCTCCATCTCCATCACCCCGTCCGCCCCCGAGCCCGGCGAGCCCCTGCGCTGCGTGCTGGATGTGGCCTCGGTGGACATCGACGGCGACGACATCGACTACAGCATCCGCTGGACCCGCGACGGCGACACCTGGGGGACCGCCGACACCGACGTGATCTCGGGGGACACCGTGCCCGCGGACATCACCGAGGCCGAGGAGGTCTGGGCCTGCGCGGTGACCGCCCGGGACGACGAGGTCTCCGGCGGCGCGGACGAGGCCGAGGTGACCGTGAGCTGCGAGTACCAGACCTGGTACCTCGATGACGACGGAGACAGCTACGGCGACGTCGCCACCGCGGTCGTGGAGTGCGAGCGGCCCTCGGCGGATCACGTGACCGTCGATGGGGACTGCGACGACACGGACGCGGACATCAACTACGACGCGACCGAGTGGTGCGATGAGGTCGACAACGACTGCGACGGCGACACCGACGAGCCCAACGCCGCCGACGCCGACCCCTGGTACCGGGACGCGGACGAGGACGGCTACGGCGACGCCGACGACAGCGTGCCCGGCTGCACCCAGCCCGAGGGCTACATCGCGGACGACGCCGACTGCGACGACAGCGAGGCGGGCGTGTATCCCTGGGCCGGTGACGTCTACGGGGACGCGGTCGATCAGGACTGCGACGGGCTGGACTGCGAGGCGGACTGGGACGGGGCGGTCTACTTCTCGGTCTGCTTCGACGCGGTGGACTGGCACGACGGCCGCGCCGACTGTCAGGACGCGGGCTACGACGACCTCGCCAGCGTCCGGGACGCCGACGAGCAGAGCTACCTGGAGGAGCTGCTGACCGACGCGGGGGGCTGGAGCAGCGCCGCGCCCTGGATCGGGTACGCCGACGAGATCGTCGAGGGCTACTGGGGCTGGGCCGACGGGGCCACCTCGACCTACACCCACTGGTCGGCCGGCGAGCCCAGCGACAGCGACGCGGGCGAGGACTGCGCTCAGATGAACTGGCCGCTGGGCGGCGGGAGCTGGAACGACGCGGACTGCTACGCCACCGAGAGCTGGCAGGGCTACGTCTGCGAGCTGCGCTGATCCGCCGGCCCTCCTGGCAGCCGGTGCCATACTGTGGCCATGCTCATCGTCGCGCTGCTCAGCATGCTCTTCGCCTGCTCGGATCCTGACAAGGGGCTGGGTGGGGCGGGCGCGACGGCCCCAGGCGATACAGGCGATACAAGCGACACGGGCGAGTCCGTCGCGCCGCCGGCGCTGGTGTTCTCGGGTGAGCGCCCGACGAACCTGCTGATGATCTCCTGGGACACGACCCGCCGGGACTACCTCCAGCGCTACGGCGGCGGCCCGGAGATGGACACCGTCGAGGCCCTCTTCGCCGGCGGGGTCGCCCTGGACGACCACCGGAGCTGCTCCAACTGGACCTGGGCCAGCGTGGTCTGTGCCATGACCGGCGCCTCCGATGTCGAGCAGGGCTACATCCCCACGAGCCACGAGGACTACCTGGGCGACGCCCCGGACGACCTGCTGTGGGGCTCCGAGGTGCTGCGGGATGGGGGCTACCAGACCGCCCTCGTCACCACAAACTCCTGGTTCAGCGCCGACGTGAACATGAGCCAGGGCTTCGAGCACGAGGCCTACGACTGGGGCGGGAAGGCCGACTGGGCCACGGCGGCGGCGCTGGGCTTCTTCGAGGACGCCGTGCTCGACCCGGCGGCGCCCTGGTACCTGCACGTGCACTACATGGACCCCCACATCGCCTACAAGCCCCCCGAGGGCTACCGGGACGAGGTGGACGCGCTGCCGGCGCTGGCGGACTACGACCTGGAGGCCAAGCCCGGGTACTGGGATCTGGCGGAGGCCTGGGAGGGGCTGGACGCGGACACCCGGGCCCTGGCGTGGTCCCACCTGGACGCGCGCTACCGGGGGGAGCTCGCCTACACCGACGATCAGCTGGCGCTGCTGCTGGACGGCCTGGGTGCGCTGGGCGCGCTCGACGACACGCTGATCGTCTTCTGGACGGACCACGGCGAGCAGCTCCTGGAGCACGGCGGCGTGGGCCACGCCAACACGCTGTTCGAGGAGGAGAACCGCGCGCTGGCCGCCTTCAACGCGCCGGGGCTGGCGCCGCTGGGCTGGTCCGGGCCCACCACCCACCAGGATCTCTGGCCCACGACCCTCGCCGCGCTGGGCCACGCCGCGCCGGAGGGCTGGACGGGCCTCCCGCTCGGAGCGCGGGAGCCGGGATCACACCGCTTCGCCCTGCGACACGACGGCGCGGCGGATCGCGTGCTGCAGTTCGTGGAGCGCGGCGGAAGCAAGCTTATCTATCAATGGACCGGCGAGAAGTCGCTGTACCGACTCGGGGACGACCCCGGCGAACTCATCAACCGCTACGATCCTGATGACAGCGAAGTGATCGAGCTGTGGTCGCTGCTGCTGGCCCAGGTGGAAGCCGTCGCGGCGGTGCACCCGGAGCAGGTGCCCGAGGAGCCCGGGCCCTAAACCCTTTTGCCCGCTGTGCCGACGATCTTCCCAACACGTATCTGTCGGGAGACCTTGACCCATGTCTGACCGGAAGTTTCGCCTGGTGACCCGAAGTGACTTTGACGGGCTCGTCTGCGCGGTGCTCTTCAAAGAGCTCGATCTCATTGATGACATCCTCTTCGTCCACCCCAAGGACATGCAGGACGGCGTCGTCGATGTCTGTGAGTGGGACATCACCACCAACCTCCCGTACGTGGACGGGGTGCACCTCGCCTTCGACCACCACTACAGCGAGACCCTCCGCAACGACGTGCTCCACTCGAACCACGTCATCGACCCCGACGCCCCCTCGGCGGCGCGGGTGGTCTACGACTTCTACGGCGGCCGCGAGCGCTTCCCGCACATCGGCGAGGACATGATCCATGCCGTCGATCAGGCGGACTCCGCCCGCTACGACCTGGAGGAGGTGCTGGAGCCCAGCGGCTGGGGGCTGCTGAACTTCCTGATGGACCCCCGGACGGGCCTGGGCCGGTTCCGGACCTTCCGCATCTCCAACTACCAGCTGATGATGGCGCTCATCGACTACTGCCGCGATCACACGGTCGAGGAGATCCTGGCGCTGCCGGACGTCTCCGAGCGGGTGGAGCTGTACTTCGAGCAGCAGCACCTCTTCAAGCAGCAGATCGAGCGCATCGCCAGAGTCGAGGGCGACGTGGTGCTGCTGGACCTCCGGGAGGAGGGCATCATCCACGCGGGCAACCGCTTCATGGTCTACGCCATGTTCCCCGAGGTCACCATCTCGGTGCATCGCATCTGGGGGCGGGCGAAGCGGAACACGGTCTTCGCCGTGGGCAAGTCGATCTTCGACAAGTCCAACCCGGTCAACATCGGCGAGCTGATGCTGCACTACGGCGGCGGCGGCCACCAGAACGCGGGCACCTGTCAGGTGGCGCATGACATGGCGGAGGAGGTGGAGCGCGAGCTGCTCCAGTCGCTCCAGAAGTCGGCCGCCGCGGCGGCCTGACCTCCGAGCGTCGCTACACCTCGCCGGAGTAGGTCGTCAGGCCGGACATGGCGAGCTTGTAGGCCTTGGTCTCCTTGTCGCCGATGTTGCGCTTGCCGACGAGGGTTCGCACCAGGTAGGCGACGTGGTCGTTGGCCTGCTCGAGCTGGAAGGCCAGCGCGAGGTAGAGCGCCTGCCGGAAGCCGCGCTCGCTGGCGCTGTGGCCCTTCTGCAGGTTGGCGTAGTTCTCCTGCGTGAGCTTGAGCAGCCAGGAGGGCTCCACCGCCTGACAGGTCGCCGAGCGGTTGCTGCCGTGGATCAGCGAGAGCACGCCGAAGAAGGCGCCCGGGCCCAGCTCGGCGATCTTCTCGTGCTGCTGGGTCATGGTGGCGCGGTGTACGTGGACCTTGCCGGAGGCGAGGATGAAGGCGTCGGAGCCGTAGTCCCCCTCCTGAATGATGAAGCTGCCCTTGGGCGCGGGCACGACCTCCAGCCGCTCGGCGAGGGCCTTGAGCTGATCCTCGGGCATGTTCTTGAAGGGCCCGGAGGTCTTCAGCACGTCCAGCGGGTTCGGGGCCGGCTCCTTGGGGTTCGGGTCGAAGCCGCCGCCGCCGAAGAGGTTCTTCAGGCGCCCGAAGAGGCCGTCGGGGGAGGCGCTCGCCAGCGGGGTGCCGGCGGCGAGGCGGGTGATCTGCTCGTTCATCTGCCGCAGGCGGCGACCCTGGGAGCGGATGGCGGCCTGCTCCAGCAGCGGCACCACCGAGTTCTTGCGCTCGCGCAGGTTCTTCAGGCCCTGGCCGTCCATCAGGATGATGCGGCACTCCGTCAGCGTGCGGACGGTCGCCGAGCGCTCGCCGCCCGGGTCGAAGAGCGCCAGCTCACCGACGAGCTCACCCACGCCGAGCTGCGCGAGCTGCACGGGCGGATCGCCGTGCACCACCTCGACCTGACCCTCGAGCACGAGGAGCAGGGAGTCATCGACCTCGCCCTCGACCAGGAGGATCTCTCCCTTCCCGATGGTGAAGACGCGCGCGGCCACCTCGAAGGCCTCCCGGAGGTGGTGCTCCGGGACGCGGCGGAGGAGGTGGATGCGCTTGGTGATGTGGAGCAGGTCCATCGGGTCTACCTCAGACGGAAACAGGGACGGATCCTACTCCAAGGATGGGGCAGGGTCCAGCGGGGGCGCGGGAGTCCCGGGCAGCTCCCGGTATCGATCCAGCAGGTGGGTCTGGCGGCTCTCCATCGACCGGGGCACGCCGTCGATGTAGACCGCCTCGGGCCAGGAGGTCACCTCCAGCGGATCGCCGCTCCAGACCACAAGATCCGCCCGTGAGCCGGCCACCACGGCGCCCATGCCGTCGAGCCCGAAGACCTCGGCGGGGGTGCTGGTGATGGCGGCGAGCGCGTCCGCGGGGTCCATGCCCGCCCGCACCGCGTTGCCGGCGAGCTGCCTGAGCTTGCGGCTGAAGTGGGCGCTGAAGGCGGAGAACATCACGGGGACCCCAGCCTCGGCGAGCAGCACAGCGTTGTCGGCGCGCGCGTGCAAGGCGTCGAAGGATCGGGGCGTTGTCAGTAGAGGATCGACGATTATGGGGATGGATCGCTCCGCCAGCGCGTCGGCGTGCAGCCACGCCTCCGCGCCGCCGGCGATGATGAGCGCGAGCTCCAGCTCGTCGCCCAGCCGCATCAGCGCCTCGATGTCGCTGGCCCGGTTCAGGTGCACCAGCAGCGGCAGCTCGCCGCGCAGCACGGGCTGGAGCGCCTCCAGATCCAGTCGGCTGGCCGTGTAGTCCCGGCTGGCGCCGCGCTCGTAGCCGGCCCGGTTGCGGGCGTAGACGGCCGCGTCATCGAGCAGCTCCCGCAGCTCCTGGAGGGCCGCCGCCCGGCTGCCCTCGCCCCGGGCCCCCAGGTTGACGACCATGGCCACCGCGTCGCTCTCGATCGCCTCGGCCTGGCTGCCGCCAGCCATCACGGCCGCCGCGGCGTTGCCGCTGACGAGGCCGCCGCCGGGGGTGAGCACCGCCGCGGTCACGCCCTCCCTGCGGGCGATGGGGATCAGCGTGGAGCGGGGGTTGTAGCCGTCGGAGACCTTGAAGGCCGCGCGCACATCCCCGTGGAGTCCGCCGCCGCCCGCGTCGCCGTCCCGGGTGGCGCCCTCCATGCCGACCTCCACCAGGCCGAGCTCGCTGTGGGGGTCGATGAGCCCGGCGGTGATCTGCTTGCCGGAGACGTCGATGATCTCGCAGCCCGCGGGGGACTCCCCCAGCGAACGCACCTCGTCACCCTCGAGCACCACGGTGGTCTCCCGGGCGCCGCTGGGCAGGTGCACGATGGCGCCCTCCAGGCAGATCGGCGCGGCCGCGGCGGCGGGGGCGATCAGCCCTGTCAGCAGCCCAGAGAGAAGTCCTGTCAGCGGTCCTTTCAGCGGTCCCTTCATTACTCCACCTCCAGGCCAAGCTCGAAGTCACTCCAGGGCTCGCCTCCCCGCGCCTTGTCATAGCGGAGAACCCCGTCGATGAACACCCGCTCGGCGCTGGCGTAGACGCTGAAGGGGTGGGCGTCCCAGATGACGAGGTCGGCCCGCTTGCCGGGCTCCAGGCTGCCCACCTGATCGTCGATGCCGACGGTCCAGGCAGGATTCAGGGTGATCCAGGCGAGGGCCGTGTCCTCGTCGACCGGGATGCCGGCGCGCTCTCCGGCGGTCATCGCCTTGGCGGCCTCCTGGTTCAGGCGCTGGATGCCCTCGGCGCTGTCGGAGTGGATGACGGCCATGGCGCCGGCCTCGGACAGCAGCGCCGCGTTCTCGGGGATGCCGTCCCAGGCCTCCAGCTTGAAGCCCCACCAGTCCGCCCAGGTCGAGGAGCTGACCCCGGCGTCGGCGAGCACGTCGCGGATCTTGTAGGCCTCCAGCGCGTGGTGGAAGCCGCGGATCTGGAAGCCGAACTCGTCGGCGAGCTGCAGCATGTTGAGCATGTCGTCGGCGCGGTAGCAGTGGATCTGGGGGAGCACGTCGCCGGTGAGCACGCCGGCGAGGGTGTCCATGTCCATGTCCCGCTTGGGGGGCTCCTTCTCCTTGTCGCCGTCCTCTCCGCCGCTGGCCTCGGTGTAGCGCTCCCACTTGTCGAGGTAGGCCCGGGCGTCGGAGAAGGCCTGCCGCTGGCCGCGCAGGTTGCCCATGCGGGTCGAGGGCGCGCCGTTGCGGCCGCCGTAGACCCGCTTGGGGTTCTCGCCGCAGGCCATCTTCACGGTCTCGGGGGCGCCCTCCAGCCGCATGGCGCGGGCGCCGCGGTGGGGGACCGTGTGCAGCACCACGCCCCGGCCGCCCACCAGGTTGGCGCTGCCCGGCAGCACCTGGATGGTGGTGACGCCGCCGGCGACCGCGGCCTCCAGCCCCGGATCCTGGGGCCAGAAGGAGTGCTCGGCCCAGACGCCCCCGGTGACCGGGCTCGTGGCCTCGTTGCCGTCCCCGTGGGCGCCCGCCCGGGGCGAGGGGTAGACGCCCAGGTGGGAGTGGGTGTCGATGAGCCCGGGGGTGATGTACTTGCCGCTGGCGTCGATGACGACGGCGCCGCCGGCGTCGGGGGGCTCGCCGCCGCCGACGCCCGAGATACTGCCGCCGCTCATCAGCACCCAGCCGGGCGCGTGGGTCGCGCCGGCGGCGGTCATGACGGTGGCGCCGGTGAGGAGCACGCTCTGCGCGTCGGCGACGGCGCGGGGCTCCACCGCGAGCCGGGCGGTCTCGTCGTTCTGGGAGAGGATGTCCTCGTCGCCGCTCAGCTCGGCGAGGTTGCCGGCGCAGGCGAGGACCAGCAGCGGCGTGAACAGGTTCACGTTCGGCTCCAGGGAGGTGGCGTAGCTCAGGTAACCCCGCTGACACCGATCGGCGTCAAGGGGTGGCATTGGCGGTTTTGCACGTGGGGTGGCAATTCAGCCGGATTGTTTGTGCAGAATTGAATTGAAGGCGACGCGGCTTTCTTCATAGGCTTGTCATCAAGGCACACAAGAGAGGCACCACCATGCTCCTGCTGACCCTCGTCCATTCATCCCTCATCGCGCCGTCCTTTGCGTGCCCCACCATCGCGACGGGCACGCCCTCGGAGCTGAGCTTCGACGTGGCGCGGGTGGCTATCGCCCGCCAGGACTCGCGCACCACGTTCACGGTGTCCATCAACCCCAGCGGCGACGCCCAGGAGTTCGCCCTGGTCCTCCCCGTGCCGGCGCTCCTCCAGGAAGATGAGATCCGGACGCTGAACCCCGAGATCTTCAGCCGGCTCGACGGCTACTCCGCGCCCAGGCGCGTCACGGACGCGGGCTGCGCGACCTCCAGCAGCGACGCGGACACCGACACGGACACCGACTCGGACTCCGACTCGGACTCCGACACCGACACGGACGGCGTGGAGGTCGAGGCGCAGTACCTGATCGGCGAGTACGAGATCACGATCCTCTCGGCGACGGAGTCATCGGGTCTCCAGTCGTGGCTCGACGCCAACGGGTACTACCTGCCTGAGGGCGCTGAGCCCCGGCTCCAGGAGTACATCGACGCGGAGAGCTACTTCCTCGCGGCCAAGGTCGCCGAGGACACGGAGGCGGACGGCGAGCCGCTCTCGCCGCTTCAGGTCGCCTACGACTCGGAGGTCTTCTACATCCCCATCCGCCTGGCCACCCTGAACTCGCCCGGCGAGCAGGACATGGTCATCTACGCGGTCACCGCCACCGAGCTCTTCGAGAAGGACACCCGGCGCGTGGGCATCGCCAACTACCCCGAGTTCGACATCGCCGACAAGTGCATCTGGGGCGCTGCGAGCGATGACTTCAACGACTTCTACGAGGATCAGTTCACGGAGGCCTGGGAGGCCATGGGCGAGGGCGCCTGGACCGTCGAGTACGCGGGCACCTGGAACGACGCCAACCCCACCTCCAGCGTGAGCATCAGCCGCGAAGACATCGAGGCGCTGGGCTTCGATGAGTCGTCTGGGGACCACCACCTGACGCGCCTTCGCATGCGCTACACCCCCGAGCAGGCGACCGAGGATCTCATCTTCTACGGCTCGGGAATCTACGAGCCGGAGGTCACCTCCTTCGCCGACGACACCCCCAGCAACCGGACCTGCGTGGACCTCTGCGGCGCGGAGCCGGACGGGGGCACGAGCGACGATGGCGCCGATGAGGAGACGGGGGAGGGCGCCGACGAGGACACGGACGAGGACAGCGCGGGCGTCGACGTGAGCCCCGCCGACACGGGCGACACGCTGAAGGAGGAGACCGGCTGCAGCTGCGCGACAGGAGCGCCCGGCCCGGCGGGGGCCTGGCTGCTGCTCGTGGGCGCGCTCGGCCTGGTTCGTCGCAGGCGCTGACAAGCGAGGACGGTCCGTCCGTTGCATCATTTTCGAGGTACGCTGCCGCCGAAACCGCAAGGGGATGCTCCATGTTTCTGCTCTCACTCATCGCGCCGTCCTTTGCGTGTCCGACAATCGCGACGGGCACGCCCTCGGAGCTGAGCTTCGACGTGGCGCGGGTGGCCATCGCCCGCCAGGACTCGCGCACCACGTTCACGGTGTCCATCAACCCCAGCGGTGAGGCCCAGGAGTTCGCCCTGGTGCTGCCGGTGCCGGCCCTCCTCCAGGAGGACGACATCAAGACCCTCGACCCGGAGATCTTCAGCCGGCTCAATGGCTACTCCGCGCCGCGCATGGTCAGTGACGCCGGCTGCGCCACCAGCGGCCCTGGCAGCAGCGACGGCGGCGGCGGCGGCGGCGGCCCCGGCGGTGACGACACGGGCAGCGTGGTCGTGGAGGCCGAGTACCTGATCGGTGAGTACGGGATCGTGATCCTCTCCGCGACGTCCGCGAGCGGCCTGCAGGTCTGGCTCGATGACAACGGGTACTACCTGCCGGAGGGGGCTGAGCCCCGGCTCCAGGAGTACATCGACGCGGAGAGCTACTTCCTGGGCGCCAAGGTCGCGGACAAGGCAGCCCTGGCCAACGGCGAGCCGCTCTCGCCGCTCCAGGTCGCCTACGACTCGGAGGTCTTCTACATCCCCATCCGCCTGGCCACCCTGAACTCGCCGGGCGAGCAGGACATGGTCATCTACGCGGTCACCGCCGCCGAGGACGGCGAGAAGGACTCCTGGCGGACGGGCATCGCCAACTACCCCGAGTTCGACATCGCCGACAAGTGCATCTGGGGCGATCCGAGCGCGGAGGACTTCTCCGGCTTCTACGAGGACCGCTTCACGGAGGCCTGGGAGGCCATGGGCGAGGGCGCCTGGACCGTCGAGTACGCGGGCACCTGGAACGACGCCAACCCCGCCTCCAGCGTGAGCATCACCGCGGATGACATCGCGGCGCTGGGCTTTGACGAGGGCTCGGTGAGTCACCACCTGACGCGCCTTCGCATGCGCTACACCCCCGAGCAGGCCGTCGAGGATCTCATCTTCTACGGCTCCGGCATCTACGAGCCCGAGGTCACCTCCTTCGCGGACGACAACACCAGCAACCGCGACTGCATCGACCTCTGCGGCGGGGCCCTCGACACCGGCGGCCCCGACGGCACCGGCGGCAGCGACACGGACGGCGGGGACGACACCAACACCACCGACGGCGGCACCACCGACGGCGGCACCACGGACGGCGGCACCACGGACGGCGGTGATGACGGCGTGGGCGTGGACACCGAGGCCGGCGACGAAGGGGAGGGCAAGGAAGAGACGTCGTGCAGCTGCGCGGCCGGATCGGGCGGCCCCGCGGGCGCCTGGGTGCTCCTGATCGGCATCGTTGGACTCGTCCGCCGCCGTCGCTCGGTTACTCTCTGACGAGATGCCCAGGCTGCTGCTGACCGGAACCGTCGTGAGCACCATGGACCCGCTGGGTCTGGGGCGGGTACAGGTCCGTCTTCACGGCTTCGAGACGGCGATCGACCTCCCGTGGCTGAGGTTCATCACGCCTTCCGCAGGGCCGCCGCCCGGTGGCGCTGTCGCGGCCGCCGGGGGAGAGTCTTCCGGTACCGGGGCTGCTGGTACCTCTGGCGACGCTTTGACCTCCGACAGCGCCACCGCCGGGGGGATCTCGGACGCTGTAGAGCAATCAGGGCTGTTCGGGATCAGCTCCCAGTCCGATGGCACCGCGCTCGCTTCGCCGGACACCGCTGCGTCCGCTGCGTCTTCCATCATCGAGGCGCTCACCAGCGACAGCAGCGGTTCCTCGAGCGGTGCGCCAGGCAGCACGTCAAGCGGCTCATCAATGAGCAGCGAAACCTCATCAGTCCCCACCGATCCGGCCAGCGCCGTCGGCTCGCTGACGAGCAGCCTGAGCGCCAGCAACTTCGGCGGCGGCTCGGAGATCATGAGCAGCCTGAGTGACATGGCAGAGTCCGCGGTCTCGGGAGCGCTGGTCCCGCCCCTGATCACGCCCATGGACTCGGCGTTCAGCGAGGTCATGCAAGAGAGCAGCTCCTACATGAGCGGGCTGCCGACCGCCAGCCCGCCCCTCGGCGGCGATCTCGCAGCCCGTGTCTCGGGCGCGGCGACGGCCGGCAGCAGCTCGACCGGCAGCGCGTCGTCCGTCACGAGCGCAGCCAGCGCTGCGAGCGGCAGCACCAGTCCTGCGAGCACCACTGGCACCGCGAGCGCCAGCACAGGAGGCGCCAGCGCGCGGGACGTGCCGCCGCCGCCGGCCACCACGGGGGCCACCCCGGCGCCCGTCGAGGCCGTACCGCCCGCCACCCCCGCGCCCTCGATCGGTCACGGCTGGATCTTCCTGCCGGAGGTCGGCGACGAGGTCGCGGTCTTCAACAGCGCCGACGATGATCCCGACGGAATGGTGGTGATGGGGTGCCTCTACAACGGCGCCAACCGGCCGTCGTACTCCAACCAGGACGGCCTGAACAGCACGAAGGTGATCCGCACCCGCTCCGGCAACCAGATCGTCATCAGCGACGCCCCGGGAATGGAGAGCATCACCGTCCAGGCCGGTCAGACGGGCCTGCTGACCCTGACGATGGATCAGACCACCGGCAGTGTAGCCATCACCGCCCCGATGGCCATCTCGCTGACCGCCCCGATGGTCTCCATCAACGCCGGCATGTTGAACCTGACCGGCGCCGCCAGCGTGGCGCTGACCTCTCCGATGTTCACGCTGGGGGCGGCCGTCACGATGGTCGGCGGCGCCGTAATCCCCAACCCGTCCGCTGCCGCCGCCGGCTCCGGCGCCAGCAACAGCGCCAGCGCTGGTAGTAGTGGTGCCGGTGGTGCCGGTGGTGCCGGTGGTGCCGCTAGTGCCGCCAGTGCCGGTGGTGCCGCTAGCGGAGCAGGGGGCGCGGCCAGCGCGGGGGCCCCGGGAACCGGCGGCGGTACTGAGGGGGCGACATGAGCGACGCCCCGCTCGAGGACGAGCGGCGCCAGCGCCCCCGCTTTCTTGCGCTGGCCCGTCCCTTGAATCCACAGCCGTCCTACCTGATTCACGGGACCCGACGCCACGGACCGCCGCTTCTCTCGGCCTTCGCGACCCGCAAGACCGGTCCGGTACGGCACGCCATCGCTCAGCGCGTCGTCGCAGGGGTCTTCTATCCATCCAAGCCCTGAAGACGCGGCTTGAGGTCGGCCTCAGACCTGAGGTAGACCAGAACCCCGACCCACCAGCACCACAGAGTCGATCATGCCCCAATACAGAACGCCCGGCGTTTACGTCGAAGAGGTGAGTTCCGGGGTCCGCCCCGTGACCGCATCCTCTACTACAGACACCGGCTTCGTCGGTATCATCACCCTCCCGCCGACCTTTGTTCGCGGGAGCGGGGAGGCAGCCGGTATGGTCCTCCCGTCGTCCGCCAGCCAGGTGGGGGCGAGCTGGAATCGCGCGCTGGCCTTCCGGGCGTTGAGCGGCCCGGAGGAGGAGGAGGTCAAGCCCGAGACCAAGGTCGCAGGTAAGACCAGCAAGTCCAAGAGCACCAGCGCGAGCTCGGAGGTGCCCGAGGATGACAACCGCCTGCGGAAGATGATCAAGCAGTCGTTGGGGCAGGGGTGGTCCATCGCCCCCGCCGATGGGGATGCCTCTCTGACCTTGCGCGATGCCGACGGCGTTTCGCTGCGTATGCCTGTGCGCCGCGCGCTGCTCAGCGTTCGCCAGACCGCGGCGAGCCCCGAGTGGGATCTCGCCTACGGAATCGGCGATCAGGCCGTGATCGGTCCGCTGGCCAGCTTCGCGGCGGCCAACGGTATCCAGCACACCGGCGCTCTGGACTGCGTGGCCCCCGCGGCCAAGAGCACCCGGATCGACGCCTCCAGCATTCAGTCGCGCCTCCAGCGCACGGCGGCCACGGTCACCAGCGTCGAGGCCTTCGCCCAGTGGCGGCGGGAGTTCAGCGCGGAGCTGTTCCAGGAGCTGCTGCTCGAAGCGGACAGCCGCCTCACCGAGGCCCGGGCCGAGAGCACCTGGGACACCCTCAGCGCCGCGGCGCAGGACGCGTGGTTCAAGTGGCTGCGCGCCCACCCCGGCATGTTCCGTCTGGAGCTTGCCGTCCGCGGCTTCTTCACCAACGGCGGCCGCGCCGCCTACATCGCCCTCGGGGTGCAGACCGAGGGCGCCGCCGGAGCTGCCAAGCATGAGCTGCTGAACGCCGCCTTCGGCAGCCTCTCCACCGTCGCCATGATCTGCGCCCCCGGTCTGGACTTCGCCTGGCAGCGCTCGCTGCTGGAGTACTCCGGCCCCCGCGGTCGCGCGGATCTGTTCGCTGTGCTGGACGCCCCCCGCTACCTGCTGACCCGCGCGCCCCGCGGCGCCAACGTCGGCCCCGCCCGCTGGAGCGAGGGAGACGGTCCCTACGAGATGGGCTCCCTGCAGACCGTCGCTTCGGCCCGCTCGACGGAGCTGCGCTTCACCGGCTACTCCGACGACATGGTGCTGGACCGCGCCGTGCCGCGTGACGACACGGGGCACGGCGCTTCCTACGGCCCGTGGCTGGTGGTGGAGAACCACCTGAGCACCGGCGCCCATGACCGCTATGTGATCTGTCCCCCCGCGGGGCACGTCGCCGGCGTCATCGCCGCCACGGATCTCAAGGCCTCCGGCGGCGTACACAAGGCCCCGGCCAACGAAATCGTCGCCGGCGTAGAGGAGCTGGTGACCGACATCTCCGACCGCGAGCAGGAGGTGCTGAACATCAAGGGCGTCAACATCATCCGCCGCCGCCCCTCCGGCATCCGCATCTGGGGCGCCCGCACCACCGCGGCGGATCCGCTGTGGACCTACGTGAACGTTCGTCGCCTGTTTCTGTTCGTCGAGCGCTCGGTGCGGGAGTCCATCCAGTGGGCGGTGTTCCTGCCCAACAACGACGCGACCCGCAGCGACCTGGGCAACTCCATCACGACCTTCCTCTTCCAGCTCTACCACCAGGGCATGCTGGACGGGGAGTCCTGGCGGGAGTCCTTCTCGGTGGTCTGCGATCGCAGCAACAACCCTGACGCGGACGTACGGTCGGGCATCCTCACGGCGGACATCTCGCTGCGCCCGGTCTACCCGGCTGAGTTCATCCGCCTGCGCTTCCGCCAGGCGGCGCCCCGCGCCGCGGTCAGCTAACGCCCCTCATCCTTAAGTTTTTTTAGACTTTTAGCCTTTTAGCAGCGAGTACCCTGATGGCCTCCTCACTTTACGGCGGCGCCGAAGTCAGCAACCAGTTCATCGGCTCCTACAACTTCCGCGTCTACATCCAGGGCAGCTTCGATCCCGCGGAGGGCATCGTTCGCATGTCCCCGCTGGTCGCCAACACCGAGTCCTTCGAGTTCCGCAGCGGTCGCGACCTCACGGTGCGCCGCGGCCCCGGTCGGGTCAGCTTCGACGACGTCACACTGGAGAAGGTCTACAAGCTCACCGACGACACCTGGGCGCGCTGGCGGGACGACATGGAGCTCGGCAAGATCGAGCGAAAGACGCTGGTGATCGAGTTCCTCGACGCCAACGGCGGCATCCTGAAGACGTATCACCTGACCAACGCCTTCCCCGTTCGATGGGAGACCCCGGGGCTCGACGCCACCTCCACCGAGGTCGGCCTGGAGAAGGTCACCTTCCGGGTCGAGAACATCGCCCGAATCGACACCCCCACCACCTCCTCGGCGCTGACCAGCAGCTGAGCGATCGCGGTATCCAGTGAACAGGAGGTGAGGCATCCCGACCGGTAAGCCGACGTCCCACCGGGAGCGCGTGCTCCTGCCCGTGGGCTTCGAAGATCCACAGAGCGGCGAGCTGCACGCGGACGCCGAGGTGCGCCCGGTGACGGGCGGGGACGAGCTGGCCATCGGTATGGCCCGCGAGTACCAACAACATCCCAACGAGCTGGTCTACAAGACTCTGCTCCTCGCACGAACCATCACCCGCCTGGGGTCGCGTACCAACGTGACGCTGGAGGATATCCGTCGGCTCCACGCCCAGGACGTCCGCGCCTTGGAGTACGCGGTCTTTCGCGTCACCTACGGCGCTGAGAACGTCCCGGAGCCCGACGGGCCCTCGGGGTGACTGTGGCCTATCCGCTAGGTCAGCTCCGGCGGGAGGTGGCGTTTATCGCCTACCACTTCCACTGGGACCTGAACACCATCCTCGATCTCCCACACCGGGAGCGGGTGGAGTGGGTAGGCCAGATCAGCTACATCAATGAGTCGATCCTGGAGTCCAGGCGGTGAACTGGGGAACCCGCGCCAGCGTCCGGGTTGAGGTGGGCGTGCCCGGCGCGCCTGTCGCGGTGGCCGATCGGCCGCGGCTCTGCGTGGTGGGGGTCGCGCCGGAGGGCGCGCCCTGGCTGGCGGACGCCGCGCCGCACGCGGTGGTGCGCGAGACCCGCTTCCGCAGCCAGCGCGCCGCCGTGGAGCACCTCCGGTACCGCCCTGGCGATTCCTTGCAGGCCCTGTCGGGGCTGGATGGGGAGGCCCCGTCGCTGCTGCGCGACGCCGTCGCGGTGGCGCTGTCTGCGGGGGCCGGGCACGTGGACGCACTGGTGGCCCGCTCCGAGGGCGCCTCGCCTCACGAGGTGGATCGGGAAGACGTCCACGCTCTGCTGCTGCCCTTCCTGGCAGTCAGCCCGGGAGCGGTGATGGTGCTGCCCGACGCTGGCGGCCCCAGGGGGAGGACCGACGAGGGGCGGCGCGCGGCGCTGGTGCGGGCGATGGACCGGTATGGCGGCGGCTGGCGGGAGCACCAACAGATCGGCCTGCTGGACGCCAGCGGGCTGTCTCATGAGGCCCTGCGGCGCGCGGGCGGCGAGGCCTCGGGGCAGGACGTAGCCCTCTGTCGCTGGGTCGGTGAGGAGGATGCGCTGCGCAGCCACGGCTGGCGGTCGGCGGCGGCGGCGGTGGGCGCGCTGCTGGCTGGCGGGGCAGGTGGCGCCCCGAGCGGCATCGTCGGGCGCTCGGTGGCGCTGCCGCCGGGGCGTCGCGGGCCCGCCTCCAGGGCGTCGCTGCTCTCTGCAGCCCCCTGGACGCCGCCGGCGGTGCCGGATCTGGAGCGCTTCGCGGCCCTGGCGCTGGACGGCGACGACAGAGCCCGGCTCATCTCCGACGCGGCGCTGCGCGCGCCGGTGGGTGTGTGGTCGCTGCCCGCCCTGCACCTCGTCAAGGCAGTGCACCTCGTCCTGGTGAGCACCGCCAACGAGTTCGTCTTTGAGGGCGCCAATGATGTGCAGGCTCTGGCCCTGGCCGCCGGGCTGTCCCGCTGCATGAACCCCTTCATCAGCCACGGGCTGCTCACCGGCCCCGAGAACGCCCGCCCCCGGGTGGAGGCGGGGGTCGAAGAGTACGGTGGTCAGTGGGGGCTCTCGGCGATCATCGAGGCGACGCTGCTGCCCTGGTCCCGGCGGGTCACCGTGCGGGTGACCGTGCGCCCGAGCGAGCGGCGGATCGAGGGGCTGAGCTGATGGCGAAGGGCAAGTCCAGCAGCGGATCGATCTGGAACGGCGACCTCGCCAGCAACTTCCACGTGGAGCTGGTCGGCGGCTCGGCCCGCTACTCCAGCCGCAGCGTGGGCGACTTCACATCGGTCCAGGGCCTGAGCCGCACGGTCGACCCTTTCGTGCTCCAGGAGGGCGGACGCAGCAGCCCCCACCTGCGACTCCAGCCCGGGCGCTTCGGCCAGGTGGTGATGCGCTGGGGCACGGTCTACCTGAGCACCTTCCTCGACTGGATGCGGGCGGTGGACACAGGCCAGTCGTTTCGGCGGGATGTCTACGTCTTCCACCTGAACCGGGAGTTCCGGGAGCTGCGGGTCTACACCCTCTACCGGGCGTGGCCCGTGGAGTGGCGGGCGGGGGAGTTTGACAGCGGGCAGTCCCAGCTCGCCACCGAGGAGCTGCACCTCGCTTATGAGGGATTGGACGTCAAGGTCACCGGCAAGACCGACTGGTCGACGGGAGGGTAGCGATGTCAGGAACCGTGCTGGGGGTACCGGTCGAGCCGACCAAGGCCCTCTTTGAGAGCCTCGACGGCGGCGCGCCCATCACGGTGCCGTTCAACCCCAATGCCTTCAGCATCAGCCGCACGCTCAGCTGGTCCCAGGGCGACAACCTGCGCAAGAACCGCGCGGACCTGACCTTCGCCCACGGCGATAACGATGAGCTCACCATGAGCCTGACCCTGGACGAGACCGAGCCGGCGACCGGCGGGACCGGGCTGATGGCTGTAGCCGAGCAGTTCTACGGCATGGCCAAGGCCATCGTGGTCGCCGGCGGTAGCCCCCGGCCGCCGGTCATCGCGTTCTCCTGGGGCGGCTTTCGCTTCGTCGGGGTGGTCCAGCAGGTACAGATCCAGATGCTGATGTTCTCCCGGGAGGGGGTGCCGGTGCGCGCTCAGATCGACCTGACGATGTCTGGCGAGGCCTTCTCCAGCATCCGCCTCGCCGACGACCTGCTCGCCCCGGCCAGCGTCGCCAGCGCCGGTGGCGGCGGCGGAGACGGCGGCGGCGGCGGCGGCGGCGCCTACGGCGGCTTGTGAGGATGCCTTGACGGACTACACGCTGTCGGTGTCGCTGGCGGGCACGCCGCTGTCGAAGGAGGTGATGGACAACATCGTCTCTGTGGATGTGCTGGAGTCTCTGGATGAGCTGACCGCCATCTCGGTGACCTTCACCGTGCCTCGCACCGCCGAGATGGCCTCGCTGCTGACGCAGTTCCTGCCCGGCCAGGCGCTGTCCCTGTCCATTGCCCGGGGCACCGCCGCGCCCGCGACGTTCCACGGCGACCTGATCGACGTGCGCCACCGCCAGGGCGGGGGGCGGGCCTGGACCGCCACGCTGCGGGCCCTGGACCGACTTCACCTGCTGGGCAAGCGCCCCAGAACCCGGGTGTGGGAGGGATCGCCGTCGATCATCGTCGAGACCATCGGCCGGGAGCACGGCCTCCAGGTTGTCGCCGAAGCGGTGACGGCCACCACGGACTACACCTTCCAGGCCAACGTGCCGGACGCGGTCTTCCTGAAGCGCCTCGCGGCGATGAACAACTACTACCTCCACCTGGAGGGGCAGACCCTTCGCTTCGGGCGTCGGAACCTGCCCTACAACGCCACGACGCTTGTGACCTTCGGCGAGGAGGTGGTGTCTCTCGACGTCAACCTGTCGCTGCGGGATCAGGTCACCCAGGTCACCGCTCTGGGCTGGGACTACGTCACCAACCAGCCCGTCGTCGGGCTGGCCACCAGCACACAGCTGCGAAACATCTCCGGGGGGGAGACCGGCGTGGCTCGGGCCGTGATGGTCTTCGGCGAGGTGAAGCTGGTGCTGGACAACCTGCCGTTCCGCACACAGTCCGAGGCCACCGCCGCGGCGACCGCCGCGCTCCAGGCCCGGGCCGAGCGCTACGTGACCGGGCGCGTCGTCGGCCGGGGCGACCCGCTGGCCCTGTGCGGCGGGCTCATGACCCTGAGCGACAGCGACGCCTTCGACGGCGACTATCTGATCCGTCAGATCCGCCATGAGGTCCGCCAGGGCGGTGGTTTCCAGACAACCCTCGAGTTCTTCTCTGATAGTATGCCCGACACCACGTCCGTCACTCGCTGATTGATCGGCCAACCTGTTAGGTTTTTTGATGTTTCCTGACCCCGCAGTGCCCATCCATCAGCCTGATCCCGGGCTGGATTCTGACCGCGCTCTGGCCGTTCGACTGCAGTCGGTGCTGGAGACCCGGCCGGGTCAGATCCCCTGGCGCCCGACCTTCGGCTGCGACCTGAGCGGGCTGGCCGGTCAGGTCGCCAACAAGGCGCTGGTCGCGGAGGCCCGCTGGCGCATCGAGGACGCCATCAAGCGCTGGGTGCCGGAGGCGCGGCTGGGGCGCTGCAGCATCCAGGTGATCCCGACCGAAGAGCGACTGCAGAGCGGCCGGGACGTGCCCATCGCCGAGGCGGCGCTCATGGCGCTGGGCACCGAGGCGGTCCTGGCGATCCAGCTGGAGATCACCACGATCGACGGCCCTCGGGTCATCCGCGCTACCGTGGCGCCCTGAGGCGCCATGCGTGTCCCCCCCCCAGGAACGCTGAGGCTGCGCCGCGAGGAGCTGCTCAGGGACGTGCGGGAACGTCTGGATCGCTACAGCTCGCGGCTCGCTGCGGGGGCGGGCGACCCGACCAACCCGGGCTGGGTGGTGCTGGAGCAGGCCGCCTGGATGGTGGAGATCCTCTCTGAGCAGCTCGACCGCTACCCCTTCGCGGTGATCCAGCACCTCGTGAACCTGATGGGCGGCGAGCTGATCCCCGCCCGCCCGGCGCTGGGGGCGGTGGTGGTCGAGGCTGCAGTCGGCGGGGTGATGCGGCGCTCGGACGGCGAGGCGGATCGGTGGCGCTTCTACACCGCGCAGACCGAGCGCTCGGTGGGAGTGGAGTTCGTGCCGTTGGAGTCCCCCGCGGTGTGGCGGGGGCGCATCACCTCGATGATCGAGGTGCGCGACGGCGAGGTGCTCCTGAACGGTCGGGAGCGGCCCCGGGCCCCCACGGCCGGCCTGTATCTCCCACGGGAGGGCGCGCGGCGCAGCAGCGCCTTCGACGGCGAAGAGTTCCGCTACACCGCCGCGGTGCCCCGGGCCGCGGACTGGATCGGCCGCTTCCGCGCGGCCGTCGATCGTCTCCAGGCGCGGAACCTCGGCTGGCTCCGTCTGTCCCTGGAGAACGGCACCCAGCAGGTCACGGTCGTCGCGCGGGTCGATACGGCTGGCGCCTTCGCCCGGACGGCCCCCGGCGGGCTCTGGAGTGGCGGCGATCTGGAGGGGGACTGGGCGTCGCTGGACGACGTCGCCTGGACCCCGACGGTGGTGCTGTCGCCTGCGGCGGAGGTGCCAGCGCACACCCGGGGCACGACCCCGCTGGTGCTGGACGCCGGGCGTATTCTGATCCCGGGGTTGCGCTCAGGGGCTCGTACAGAGGGGCTGCTGGCTCGCCGGCCCGCCGCCGCGCCCTGGGCGGTGGTGGACGCCGTCTGGCGCGCGCTCGCCCGGTCCGATGAGCAGCTGTCCGGGCTCTCGCCGATCGTGGAGCGTCGCTTCCCCGGCGTCGTCGCCGCCGACGAGCCGGGCTGGTTGCCGGGCGCCGTCGCCGGGCGCCGCTGGCAGACGCTGGCCGGCGGCGCCGCCGCGACTCTGATTCATCTGCGCCTCGATGAGGGCGACGTCAGGGCCCGGTCGATCCGGGTGGCGGTGCTGGTGGATGCCGCGGGGCTTACGCCCGCGATCACCGCCTACGCCGTGGGCGCGGACGGCGTGCCCGAGCCCGAACCCGCGGCGGCTCGGATCGCCTGGATCCTCCCGGGCGGCACCGGCTCAGGTCGGCTCATCGCCCTGGACATCTCGCTGCCTGAGGGGAGCCGGGGGGCCGTGCTCCGCGTCGATGGGCCGGTGGAGGCGGCCCTGTTCAACGCGGTGCTGGTGGGCAACCTGCCGGCGGTGCGCGACGGGCGGGAGATCCGCGTGCGCAGGAACGTGCCCGAGCCCATCAGCCTGCTCTTCGAGGACGTGGTGACCACGGCGGTCGTCGACACGCTCCGGGAGCAGCCGCTGCCAGCCTCGCTGGACGCGCTGCTGGCTGGCCTGGAGCTGTCCCGGGTGCGGGTGGACGGCGGCGACGAGGTGGTGAACTGGGAAGGCGTGAGCGTTGACGCCAGCGCCGGGCTGGCCGTGCTCAACGCGGCGGACACCAGCGCCAACGTGCGCCCCTTCCGGCCCGGCCAGCGGCTGAAGCTGGACTGGTACCGGCGAACGGACGGGGCCGCGGGCAACGTGCCCGCCGGATCGA
>Ga0316204_10004536_pt1 | contig 24718 bp, 24 predicted proteins | sample 6monrhotite_MG_2_FD_205661 | JGI IMG/M metagenome (GOLD analysis project Ga0316204, IMG submission 205661) | Microbial mat bacterial communities from mineral coupon in-situ incubated in ocean water Damariscotta River, Maine, United States -... | ecosystem: Environmental > Aquatic > Marine >... | reverse complement strand
TGCCGCTACCGGCCTGAAATACAAGAACCGGCCCGACCTGTTGCTAGTGACCTTTCAGAAGGGCGCAGTCGGTGCTGGTGTATTTACGCAGTCAAAAATGCCAGCGGCCCCTGTGGATTGGTCGAAAACCGCAATTGAGGCAAATGATGGTCAAGTTCGGGCCTTGGTTGTAAACGCAGGCAACGCCAACGCCTTCACTGGCGAAAAAGGCGCACGTACGGCACGCCGAAGTGCTGAACTGGCAGCAAAATCCGTAGGGTGTGAGCCAGATCAAGTGCTTCTGGCTTCCACTGGTGTGATTGGCGAAACATTGGACGGAGCACTATTCGCTAAATATTTACCCCGCATCGCTGAGGGATTGTCGGCTGACCTATGGCGGGAAGCGGCGAGAGCTATTACCACCACCGACACATTCCTGAAAGGTGCCAGTAAAATAACTGAAATTGGTGGCCGACCAATCGCAATCACAGGGATTGCAAAGGGTTCGGGAATGATCGCGCCGGATATGGCAACAATGCTTGGTTTTGTTTTTACAAACGCGCCCGTAACAGCAAATTGCCTGCGCCAGATATTGCGTGACGCCAATGAAAAGAGTTTCAGCTGCGTAACTGTAGACGGTGATACCTCCACCAATGACACGCTTTATGCCGTTGCGACCGGTGGGGCTTTCACAAGTGACTTGATAGACGATCCTGCTGATAAGCGGCTCGATGATTTTAAATCCGCGTTTCAGGACATCATGCTGGATTTGGCGCAACAGTTGGTGCGGGACGGTGAGGGTGCCACAAAATTTATCTCCATGACGGTAGAGGGCGCGGCAGATGAAAAAGCTGCGAGAGCCATCGCCTTGACCGTTGCCAACAGTCCGCTCGTTAAAACGGCAATTGCCGGGGAGGACCCAAACTGGGGCAGGCTTGTGATGGCCGTGGGCCGTTCTGGCGAATTGGCCAACCGTGACAGGATGGCTATTTGGATTGGGGGACAATTGGTTGCCACCAATGGGCAAGTATCAAAAAAATACAGTGAAGCGTTGGCGGCGGAACATATGAAAAAAGCCAATATAGACATACGGATAAATGTGGGTGTGGGTGAAGGCACGGCAACCGTGTGGACCTGTGACTTAACCCACGGTTACATAAGTATCAACGCTGACTACCGAAGCTAATTCTTCTGCAATATTTATCAGGTAATTCGCTCCATGTTGGGCCTTCAGCGGCTTGCGTCGTTATGGGTTAATTCTGCCTTGTTGGGTCGTTGTAGCATAGGCAGATACGGGTGTTTTTTGCCTCTGGCTCTTCGATGTAATGGTAAGTATTTGTTTTTAATCAATAAAATCTCTGGCATGGCTCTTGAATAGATTGGGACGGGGATTAGTAAACTTTGTGCCGGAGACATGTAATGCCAACAGTAAATTTAGAACTACAAATGAAGTTTCTGCAGGAACTGGAAGACGCACTTAGCGACGCGCTTGGGCGCTATTCAGATGACGGAGCGGAAAAGCTTGCTGAACTGAAATATATGCAAAGCGAAGTGTTGCGCGCGCGCCGGATTATTTCTGAGCGTTTGGCGACAGGCGAAAAACCAGTCCGCCGCGCAGTGCGGATTTCTGACGAGTATCGGGAAGCAGCATACAGCTAGAACGAAATATCTAGCCGGTGTTGATATTGTCGGCTACGGCTGCGGTGTTGTCACCCAGCATTTCGAATATCGCGTTTACCAATTCAGCAAGGGCGCCAATACCGCCCGCTATGCCAACAGCCACCAGTCCTGCAAGCAAGCCGTACTCCACGGCAGTGGCACCCGAAGCGCAATTCGCCAGGCGCGCCAATGTATTTGGTAGCTGATTTTGTCTTTCCGCTACATGTGTCATTCATATCCCCGTTTTGTCTGCCTGTGTTGAGGGTGGGCATTAATCCTAAACAAGGGGTTAAGGCTTGAATTTGATTAAACTTCTCGTTAGTTACAGCCAATGGACGATTGCCCCGAACCCAATGTCAGATTGCACGACGGACTGCCAACAATATTGGTGGCGGCGATAGCGCTTATCGACGGTGATGGCCGTGTGTTAATTGCTGATCGTCCGGCGGGTAAATCCATGGCTGGATTATGGGAGTTTCCTGGCGGCAAGGTGGAAGAAGGCGAGCTACCCGAAGCCGCGCTGATCCGTGAATGCAAGGAAGAACTGGATATTGATATCACAGCGGCGTGCCTCGCGCCCTTTGCCTTCGCGTCGCATTCTTATGAGAAATTTCACCTGCTGATGCCGCTCTTTTTGTGCCGCAAATGGGATGGTTTGGTTGTTGGACGTGAGGGCCAGCAAACAAAATGGGTGAGAATTCGAGACCTGAATGAATATGCGATGCCGCCTGCCGATGCACCGCTCGTGGCGATGTTACGGGATTTTCTATAAGCTAATACCTCTGCAGCCCTTTAGTGTTTGCTTCAGAGTTTTTGCTTCAGGGCGTCGCTCAGACGCATGGTTGCACTACCACGTTTCATCGGTTTTTGTTGGCTTTCATGAGGATGCCAGCCAGTCAAATATACGATCTGGAAGGTCGCCGGGATACGGCCATTCTCTAGTGAATATTCCGTTTGATAAATTTCACAAGCGCGCGCCAGTACGTCGCGGCGGAGAAATTTTTTACTACGCTCCAACAAGGCGTTGGCCTCGCCCATGCTGCGCAGGTCTAGCATAAGCTTTAGCGGGTGATCATAGGTTACTGTAAGCGTATCAGTGTCAGCTACAGGTAGAGCAAACCCTGCCCGTTGCAATAGGGCTCCTGCGGCGCGTACATCAGCAAAGGGAATGACGCGCGCATTTGCACCGCCTGTAATCTCCGCCTCAGCAGCCAACAGGGCATGGCGTAGTTCTTTCAGGGTTTCGCCGCCAAACATTGACGCAAGCAAAAAACCGTCGGGCTTTAGCGCCCGGTTTAACTGGATCAACAGACCAGGCAGGTCATTCACCCAGTGCATTGCCAGGTTGGAAACTATCAGGCCGTAATGGGCGGCTTCAAGCGCCAGCGGCTTGTCGGAAATACTGACAGTTTCGAAACCGGCGTTGCGGCCCGAAAGGCGCATCATGTCGCCGCCCACATCCAATATAGCAGCGAAAGGCCGGTTCACGTCCTGAAGGCGGTCCTGCAGCCTCTCCGCAATCTCTTGCCGCAGAAAATCTGCAGATTCGTTCATGTTTCCGGCGCGCACCTTATTGGCATGCCTCAACTTAGTGTCAAAAATATAGGAGGGCGTATCATTCACGCTTCATTCATCCCTAAACTTAAATACTCAGTGTCGCGATTCGACGATAGGTAGGACAATAACAGTTTTGATGAAGATAGGTCAAAATACCGAAAGCATTAAGGTTCTTGCGGCCGCGTTCCGATTTTTGCTCGATTTCGTCCTGCCGCCGCGCTGCGCAAACTGCAGTATGCGAGTGGTTTCACACGGGCATTTATGCCCTAGTTGTTGGGGAACATTAAGGCCGCTTGCTGCGCCTTTTTGTACGCACTGTGCCCTGCCGTTTGAGTTTGATGGGAGTGTCGGCGATGTGTGCGGCGGATGCCTGCAGAAGGCACCAGCCTTTGATTGGGCGCGCGCCGCCGTTTTATATGACGACCTCGGCCGTAAAATGGTGTTGCAGCTAAAATATAGCGGAGCGGCGGCCGCAGTGCCTGCCATGACACAAATGATGATCGGGGCGCTGGTTGGGGTGGACGCCGATGTAATCATTCCTGTGCCGCTGCACAGACGGCGTTTGCTAAAGCGGCGATTTAATCAATCGCAACTGCTTGCTGCGGATTTAGCTCGGCGAATGGATATCCCTCTTGATACCTTCAGCCTGGTAAAATACCGGGCTACTGAAAGCCAAGGGGGCTTAAACAAGAAGGCGCGCTTCAAAAATGTGCAGGCAAGCTTTGTAGTGGCAGCTGATAGGTGTAGCCAAATAACGGGTAAATCCATTATGTTGGTGGATGATGTATTGACCACCGGTGCCACCGCTTCGGCGTGCGCTAGCGCACTTAAAAAAGCTGGTGCTGTGTCGGTTGGTGTTGTTACTTACGCACGAGTGGGCAAGCCTGTCGCCGGTTAACAGTTTCGTGAGATACGAGAGAAAAAGCGACGGTGGCCTTTAAATATTAAGGTTTCTACCATAAATAAGGAGAAACTTTTTAAGGAGCCACCGGTGGCCGATATTGTAATGTATAGTAGTATGATGTGTCCGTTTTGTTTTCGCGCGAAGGCGCTTTTGAAGCAAAAGGGTGCACCGTTTAAAGAAATCAACGTGGACATGAATCCTAAAGCGCGGTCTGAAATGCGCCAAAAAGCGGGTGGTAGAACTAGCGTGCCGCAAATTTGGATCAACGGCGAGCATGTAGGTGGTAGCGACGAATTGCATGCGCTTGATGCGCGGGGCGTTTTGTCAACAATGCTAGCGGCTAGCTAAGGTATGCTGCGCGTCGGTATTATACAGCTAAATACCGGCAATCAAATTGGTGCCGCGACTGATGCCGCAGAAGCGATGGTTCGCGAAGCGGCAGCGGGCGGCGCAGTATTTGTCACTACGCCCGAAACCTCTCATATGATGGAGATGGACCGCGAAGCGGTGCTGCAAAAAGCAAGATTTGAGGCTGATGACCCGGGCTTGAAGCGTTTTCAGGCGCTGGCACGTGAACTGGGTATCTGGCTGCATATTGGCTCGTTAATTGTCAAGATTGCTGACGACAAGCTTGCTAATCGCGCCTTTATGATCAGCCCAGAGGGCGACATCAGGGCACGCTATGACAAACTGCATCTATTTGATGTTGATCTGCCGAACGGTGAAAGCTACCGCGAATCGCGGCTCTATCAGGCGGGTAGCAGCGCGGTAACAGTGGAAACGCCGTTTGGTACCTTTGGCTTGACCATTTGTTATGACCTTCGTTTCCCGCATCTGTACCATGCTCTGGCGGAAGAGGGTGCCTCCATTATTTTGGTACCAGCAGCCTTCACGGTGAAGACCGGCGAGGCGCACTGGCATACGCTTTTGCGAGCACGGGCTATAGAAACCGGTGCCTTTGTGTTGGCTGCCGCGCAAACCGGAAAGCATAGCACGGGGCGAAGCACCTACGGTCACAGCCTTGCCGTTGACCCATGGGGCGAGGTTTTGGCTGACGGTGGCGAACAGCCCGGCGTGACGCTGGTGGATTTGGACCTTGCAAAAGTGGCCGAGACCCGTCTAACTATGCCCAACTTGAAACATAAACGCCCTTACGGCGTAACCCAGTTTGAATAGTATGATAGTTTTTGATCTGAAATGCGAACACGGCCACCAGTTTGAGGCTTGGTTCAAATCGTCGAGCGCGTATGCCGAACAGCAGGCTGCAGCGCTGGTTACTTGCCCTTATTGCGAATCGTCGCAAATTACAAAGGCGCCGATGGCCCCTAATGTGGTGGCCAAAGGAAACCAATCGACGCGCGGTACGGCCGCTGACGAAAGTACACCATTGCAGACGGAGCCAAAAACAGAAGGTGCTGACGCGGTACTTTCGGGTGCGGGTGATGCGAAGCTGGCAAAATTGGCTTCCGAAGCACAAGAGGTTTTTGCCAAACTCAAGAGCCACGTTGAAGAAAATTGCGACTATGTAGGAAATGACTTTGCCGCAGAAGCACGCAAAATTCATTACGGCGAAAGCGAAGAGCGCGGGATTTACGGTGAAAGCACCAAAGAAGAAACCACTGAGCTGCTGGAGGAAGGCATAGACATTATGCCGCTGCCTGGCACCCCAACAAGGCGCTCAGACGCCTGAAATTTGGAATTTGACCATGCACCGTTCCGGAAGGAAATGTCGCATGACACCCCCAACCACTGAAATCTCTATTCGAACTGCACGAGATGATGACCTTCGGTTCATCCGCTCGCTGTCGCCTGTTCTTGCTGCGGGAGCCAAATTGCAATGGCATGGTAGTGAAACCATACAAGATTTTCAGGATGCTTATATTGCTGAAATGATGGCAGACACGACCATAAGAAAAAGTACGCTTATCGCGGAAAGTGGCGGTGCGCCAGCAGGTTTTATCCATGTGCGTGAGAGTGCGGATGATATTTCGGGCGAAGCCTGCGGCACGGTGCCCTTGCTTGCAGTCAGCGAGAATGCACAGGGGACCGGTATTGGTAGGCTGCTGATGGAAGCCGCAGAAACTTGGTCAAAAGCCCAGGGCTTTCGCCTGCTGCATCTTGAGGTGTTTTCTACGAACAATCAGGCGCGGCGATTCTATGACGCTTTGGGCTTCAAGCCAAATACCATCAATATGGTAAAGCCCTTGGACTGAGTGTCTTTGTCCGTGGCGGTCATTTCGCTTCCTGTGGTTGTGACATTTTGCTGCATATATCCATAGCGTGCATAAAGGCCTTGGTCAGCTTGATATTCATATCCACATCACCCGGCCCGTGAAATAGCATGAGCATGTCATCCGGCTCACTCACGTCGAATAGCGTATAGTTAGCGCCGTACATGGCTTTAGGGTTTTCCGGTTCAGGAAATGGCATTAGTCTATCGAGTAGGATTGCACCGGTATCTTTGAAGCCCACACCGGCATGATAAGTGACTTCATGAGACTCCCTTGGGTACACAAATTTAACCGGGCCGACCGGCGTCATGTAAAGCCTGAGCTTTTCATTGTCATCTATGTCAGCGTAATTTTTAATTTGTCTAAGTTTCCCAAGGTTCATCACCACCGCATCATTATGGTAACTCACGCGCAAGGGTGTTTCTGCTGACCCGTTTGATCTATCCTTGATCAAATAAGTTATATGCCCCAGCGACGAATAGCGGTTTGCTTCGACATGACCTTGATGAACAGGTCTAAGGATCGACCGGGCTTGGCGTTTCAGCGCGCCGTCCATAATATCAATGGCGATTTGGCAGCCTTGATATTCAAACAGGTGCACAAGATCATTGCTGATGAGCTGATCGCCGATCCAATCTAGTGTATCAGATAGTGACGGCCCGTGGTCAGGCGCATCCCCTTTGTCGTAATTGATCCGGTAACAGGCATGAGTATCGGTGATGCAGACTTCATATTCATAATGGTCAGTTTTCCCGTCGGCAAATAGCTGTTCGCCAATACGGGCTAATCGGTCAGGCGTCGAGGGTCGTTGACCCTGCACTGCGGCGCTGCTGAAGCAGGCTGCAACACATACCACAAAATAGAAAACCTGTTTTTTCATAAGTCCCCCAATTTTTCTGCCTTGCTAGCCTAGGAGCGCTCATGAAAATGGTCAATGTGTGCGGTGGTGTGTGGATCAAATTTAATTCGCGCTCGGTTGCCCTGCTTGGCGTGTAGTGCGCAATACGGGATGAAATTTGTGCGGCCGCACCCTACATATGATCTATGGCGTCGCTAAAATTCAGTACCAAACTCAAATTAATGGCAGTGGGCATGCTGGTGCTGGCGGCGGGGTCTGCCAGGCTTTATTGGCTGCATAATATCGAATGGTCGGCACGGATTGCGTGGGGCGAAGCACGGGGCGAAGGTGAGGACGGCATGCAGGCGGTTCTCAATGTGATGGTGAACCGCAAAAAGACGCCGGGCTTTCCAAAGTCCTTGTCTGCAGTGGCGCGGCAGCCCTGCCAGTTTTCAGCTTATAATGACGGGGACCCAAATAAGATAAAACTAGAGGCGGTGGACGAGGGTGACCTGCAGTACCAAGAGGCCCTTCGGTTAGCCGCGTGGGCGCAGGTGGGCTTGCTGCCCGACATCACCGGCGGTGCAACTTATTTTCACAGCAACCAAATTGAACGTCCTGCCTATCTCTCTGACGCGAAGGTGAGCGTGGTTATCGGTAACCATATTTTCTATGCGGGTGTTGATGAACCACAATGAGGTGTGAAGACACCATCCCAGAAACAATTGTGCCTTAAGAAGACTGCATAGCCATTATTCCCAACCGTAGTTGAAGCTAACGCTGATGCGTTCTTCCTCGGCCATGTTCATGGGTACTTCGTGGCGTAGCCAGCTTTCCCATAACAGAATGTCTCCAGCCTTGGGTTCAACATAAATAAAGCTGCGCATTTCTTCAGGGGCGCTGGCTTTTCGTGTTGGTGCTGCCATCATCATGGCAGAGCGAGGGTCTTCAAACTTGATTGCGCTCGCTCCTTTTGGCACCGCAACATAAGTGGTGCCGCTAATCACACTGTGTGGGTGCAGGTGTGAGGTATGAATGCCACCTTCAGGCAGAATGTTAATCCACAGGCTATCGAGCTTAAGCTTCTTGTCGCCCAGATCAAACTCAAGGTCTTTGGCAAATGCTGCCACATGCTTGTCCAGCACTGTCACCAATTCTTCAAATGTGGGAAACCGCCACGGTAGATCATCCAATGAGGCATAGCTCGTATAGCCTGGATAATCATTTTCCTCGCACCATTTCTGCCCGGCCGCGTCATCCTCGGCAATAGACAAACAAGCGGCATTAAGTTCTGCTGGGTCAGGCGCTTCGCCAAATTCCGACAGGTCGGCGCGGTAAAGGCGGGTTACAAATAAAGAAGCAATTTTTGACATACCCAGTTCATAACCCAACTTGCACCATAGAGCGAGCGTGTAATTTCGGCGCTCTCAGATTAAAACTGACGAAAGTGAGAGCGTTAATTGATCAAGGTGTCACTCAATCCCTGCCTATAAAAGCAATGTGGCAAAAGCGCGAAATTAGGAAACCGCAGATCTGCTAGATGAAGGCATAGGGATTATGCTGCTGCCCGGTACGCTGCGCAAGGCAGAGTGACGTTTAGTTCCCCCTCCTATCTTGCGATTAGCATAACTGACATGAAACGGAAGCTTTCACCATATGCAATTCTTGCCCCTATTCACAAAATGCAATCGTAAATAGTTGTCTTGAAATCAATGCTCGTTGCCGTCACATGCAGCCAAAAACGCTACTGTATCAACCTGAGGAATATATGAATTATTTTTATTACGCCTTGGCCATTTTTGCCGGGTTTTTGATCACCTTGTTTGGGTCGGTCAACATCACAGGCAGCATTCAAGGGGCGATATATGGCCCCTATCCATTTGATGGAAAGGTGCCCCTTGTTCGAACACTAACCGATTTCTTCTTTTCCTTTGGATTTACGGTGCTAGGTGGCTATGCCGCCGCACGAATAACAACTTCAAATCGCGTGTTGGTAGCGTTGTCTGGCGGCATGGCTTATTTCGTTCTTAGTGCTTATTGGTATAGCGGGTATGGGTTGACACCTGATCAGTGGATTGTGGCCATAATTACGCTTATTAAGGTCCCTATTGCAGCCTACCTGGGCGCCAAATTATATCAAAAGTATAGTATGTCTGCTCAGGAAAGTGCGGACACGTAGGGCTCTTTGGTCCTGGCAGCTCTAGGTACGTCAAACGCCGGACGTAAATGGCTTTATGGGTATTACTGTAACCGATCCAGCGTGCTATATCTGTTTAGCACTCTTTACGGTCATGGCGTAATTTACGCTGGTATCGCTGCTGGACAGTCGCCAGCGGCCGCTGAAGGGGTTGAAGACAAAACCTGTGGCCTCGCTGGGTGCGAAGCCCGCTTTTGTGCTGGCGTCTGATAGCTCAATTGGCGTGAGGAACTTGTTCCAGTCATGCGCGCCTTTGGGCAGCCAGCGCAGGACACGCTCTGCGCCGATAATAGCAAACAGATAGGCCTTTGGCGTGCGGTTGATGGTGCTGAGCAGCATTATGCCGCCCGGTTTTAGAAGCTTGCGACAGGCGCTTAGGTAGGCGTTCACGTCGGCTACATGCTCGATCACTTCCATATTGATGATCACATTAAACTGTTCGCCTGCGTCTGCGAGGGCTTCGGCTGTATTATTGCGGAAATCAATATCCAGGCCGCCCGCTTCGGCGTGCACGCTTGCGGTTTTTATGTTTTTTTCTGACGCATCCACTGCCACCACATCTGCACCCAAGCGGCACATGGGTTCAGAAATCAGTCCGCCGCCGCAGCCTATGTCCAGTAGGCGCAGTCCTTTGAAGGGGGCTACCTCTTTGTCGCCAATGCCAAAATGCGCTGTCACTTCACGCCGAATATAGCTTAGCCTTGTGGGGTTTAGCTGGTGCAAGGGCTTAAAAGGTCCGCTTGGGTCCCACCAGCTGTCTGCAATGCGGGCAAAAAAAGCAACCTCTTCAGCATCAACCGTTGTACCGGTAACCGCATCAATTTTAACGTCAATTTGTTCGGTTTTCGACATAGGGTTCAGCATTTCTTTCATGTGGTACAAGCTCTTCACGTGTTTTTGCGTGTCTCAATGCTTGCGTGTCAAGGCGTAGCGCTTTAAATAGAGCCGCGCTCATGTTCAATTCGCACCCTTAATGGCCTTTGGTCAAGAGGTCCGCGTCAAATCGCCCGGTGCCGTTGAATATTGTTTCGCTGCTATTATGATAATAAAGGCAACAGGGCTAAAGCCAGACCGCCAAGAATATAACCGCCAGGAATATATATGGCACGCATAGTGAAAAAATTTGGCGGCACATCCGTTGGCGATGTCGACCGCATCAAAAACGTGGCAGCACGCGTTGCGGCGGCCGTTAATGACGGCAATCAGGTTGTTGTCGTGCTGTCGGCCATGTCTGGTATGACCAACCAGCTGGTGGGTTACTGCCGCGAAGCTGCGCCCATGCATGACGCCCGCGAATATGACAGCGTTGTTGCCGCTGGTGAGCAAATCACCATTGGGCTGCTTTCCATTTGCTTGCAGGATATGGGCATTCCAGCGCGGTCTTTTTTGGGCTGGCAGGTGCCTATTCGCACTAATGATATACACGGTGCTGCCCGCATCGATACCATCGAAACTGAAGCTTTAGAGAAATGCCTTTCAGAAGGCAGAGTGGCTGTCGTGGCGGGCTTTCAAGGCATTGCAGGCGATAACCGCATTACAACGCTAGGGCGCGGTGGCAGCGATACATCTGCTGTAGCGGTAGCTGCTGCTGTGAAAGCGGACCGCTGCGATATATATACCGATGTGGACGGTGTTTACACTACCGACCCCAGGATTGTGCCCAAGGCGCGCAAGCTAGAGAAAATTACCTACGAGGAAATGCTGGAAATGGCGTCGCTTGGTGCCAAAGTGCTTCAAACACGCTCGGTGGCACTTGCCATGACCAACAAGGTGCGCGTGCGGGTATTGTCGTCATTTGAAGATTTGCCAGGAACCCTTGTCGTAAGTGAGGATGAAATTGTGGAACAGGAAATTGTAAGCGGCATCGCCTATTCGCGCGGGGAAGCAAAAGTAACGGTGGTTGGATTGGAAGACAGGCCTGGTCAGGTTTCGCATTTGTTTGCGCCGCTGGCTGAACAAAATATCAATGTTGATATGATTGTGCAGTCGGCGTCTGAGGATGGGAATTCAACTGACCTTACATTCACTGTGCCTGAAGACGATCTGCAGCGTGCAGTGAAGGTCCTGGAAACCAATAAAGAAACCATGAAATTCCGAGACCTTGTTTACACAGCGGGTGTAGTTAAGGTATCAGTGGTTGGCGTGGGCATGCGGAGCCACGCTGGTGTCGCAAGGAAAATGTTTGATACTCTTGCTGATAAAGGCATCAATGTTCAAGTGATCTCCACATCGGAGATTAAAATCAGTGTAATTATTGGCGCTGAATATACCGAGCTCGCGGTGCGGGCGCTGCATACAGCTTATGGCTTGGATGCGGCGGACGATGCGCAGGGTTAAAACGCCGCCATATGTGGTGTTTGTTTAGATTTGTCAGGGCGGGGGTGAATATATGAATGATCGCTTAAGCGAGCTGTGGAAACGCGGCACCGACTATTTGGGTACGCAGTATGCGATCCTTGGTGGGGCTATGTCTTGGGTTTCGGAGCGAAATCTGGTTGCCTCAATTTCTAATGCTGGTGGTTTTGGTGTGCTGGCTTGCGGTGGCATGACACCCAAGCAGCTTTCCGCGGAAATCGATGCAACACGGGCCCTGACCAAAAAGCCTTTTGGCGTAAATTTAATTACGCTACACCCGGACTTGCATAATTTAATCGCGGTGTGCGCGGAAAAAAAAGTTGAGCATATGGTGCTGGCTGGTGGTTTGCCTAGCGGGACCGCAATAGCCGAAATAAAGGCATTTGGCGCTAAGCTAATGTGTTTTGCTCCCACGGTTACCCTTGCAAAAAAGCTTGTACGGTCCGGGGCGGATGCGCTGGTGATCGAGGGCATGGAAGCAGGCGGGCATATAGGCCCTGTTTCAACCAGTGTGTTGGCACAGGAAATCCTGCCAATCGTCAGAGATATACCAATTTTTGTGGCTGGTGGTTTGGGCCGCGGCGAAGCCATTGCGGCATGTTTGGAAATGGGTGCCGCTGGCGCGCAGCTGGGAACGCGCTTTGTCGTGGCTGAAGAATGTATTGCCCACGAGAAGTTTAAAAAGGCCTTCATAAGTGCTAAAGCTCGTGATGCCGTTGCAAGCGTGCAATATGATGCCAAATTTCCTGTTATCCCGGTGCGCGCCCTTAAGAATCTCGGTACTGAGGAGTTTATGGAAACCCAGCGCAAGGTTGTTACTGCCTTTAAGACTGGCGAACTTGATCAACACGCTGGGCAGATGCAGATCGAGCAATATTGGGGTGGTGCGTTGCGCCGCGCTGTAATTGATGGTGACGTTGAAAGCGGCTCTGTAATGGCGGGCCAAAGTGTTGGTATGGTGAAAAAAGTTGAACCTATGGCCGACATTATCGATGAACTGGTCGGTCAGGCGCGGCATTACCTTAACCGAAACAATTCGTAAAAAAACCTAGCAGCCACGGAAGTGTATCCTTATATACGGTGTGGCCGTGAAACAAGGGGGACAGCTTGCCTGACCATGTAAGTCAGCCAAGGTTACTTTTAAGACGCTTGCACAGTGTGATGGCAGGCGGGGGCCGCGCTCAGGATAAATTAGACCGGGTTGTGCGCGTTATTGCACAGAATATGGTTGCCGAAGTTTGTTCTATTTATTTAGTGCGGGCAGGCGGTATTCTTGAACTATTCGCTACAGAAGGCCTGAAAGAAGAAGCCGTCCACTTGACCCGATTACAGGTTGGCGAGGGTTTGGTGGGTTTAGTTGCCGAGCGAGGCCTGCCGCTCAACCTCTCGGAAGCTCCGCAGCACCCTAGATTTGTATACCGGGCTGAAACCGGTGAGGATATCTATCATAGCTTTTTGGGCGTACCCATTTTGCGAACCGGCAAAGTTGCAGGCGTTCTTGTTGTACAAAATGTTGCTGCGCGCCGTTACCGTCCCGAAGAGATAGAGGCGTTACAAACCATCTCGATGGTTATGGCCGAACTAGTGGGCTCAGGTGAACTGGTTGACCGCGACGAATTATTCGAAGACACAGCAGCGCTTGGGCAACCTATCACGCTTGATGGCCTGTCCCTTGCTGCAGGTATTGGCGCAGGTGTCGCCGTCTTTCACCAACCGCAAGTGAAAATCACAAAAACTATTGCTGACAATATTGAAGACGAAAGTAGGCATCTTGAAGACGCCATCGCTGAAATGCGGATACAGCTTGAGCAGTTGGTTGAGCATCCAGATTTGGCGCACGGCGGTGAGCACCGGGAGGTGCTGGAGACCTACCGGATGTTCGCGTACGATCAAGGTTGGCAGGATAAAATGCATGAAGCTGTTTCCTCAGGGTTGACAGCGGAAGCCGCCGTTGATCGGGTACAGCAGGAAAACAGGGCGCGAATGGCTAAAATTCGTGACCCATATTTACGCGAACGCGTCGCAGACTTTGAAGACCTCGCAACGCGCCTGATCCGTATTATCCAAGGTGATAAAACAAATTACCGCGCCAAGCTTAACGAAGACTCGGTGCTTATTGCGCGTAATATTGGCCCTGCTGAGCTTGTTGAATATGATCAAAAATATTTGAAAGCAATTGCTTTGGAGGATGGGTCTGCTACGGCTCATGTCACGATTATCGCGCGGGCTATGGGCGTTGCTGTTCTCGGACGCGTCAGCGGATTGCTGAGCCATGTTGAGTCTGGTGAGGAAGTAATCGTCGATACAGCGGGAGGCCATTTATTTGTTCGCCCCGCAGAAGATGTAATTGCAACCTACCGCGAAACAGTGGAGTTGCAGAAACAACTTCACGAGGAATATGCGGCGGAACGCAGCTTGCCGGCTCAGACACTCGACGGTCATAAAATAGAGCTCTTTATGAATGCGGGCTTGTTGGTGGATTTGCCGAGCCTTGATAGCACGGGTGCTGAGGGCATTGGACTGTTTCGGACGGAGTTCCAGTTTATGGTTTCATCTGCTTTGCCAAAAGTGGACGAGCAAACCAAAATTTATAAGGCGGCGCTGGACGCTGCGGGTGAACGCAGGGTTGTCTTTCGCACGCTGGACATCGGCGGCGACAAGCAAGTTCCATTTTTGCCGCGAGATGAAGAAGAGAATCCAGCGATGGGTTGGCGCGCAATCCGTATCGCGCTGGACCGGCCGGCCTTGTTACGGTTCCAGCTGAGAGCACTTTTGTATGCGGCCTCTGGGAAGGAACTAAATGTAATGTTCCCTATGATCGCAGAGGTTGCCGAATTGAAGCGCTGCAAAGTAATTTTGCAGAAAGAAATCGATAGGCTGGCTACTTTTAACAAGATACCGCCCACGGCAGTGAAAGTTGGTTGCATGCTTGAGGTGCCTTCTTTGAGCTGGCAACTAGACAGTCTCATGACGGAAATCGACTTTCTTTCGATTGGGACGAACGACTTAATGCAGTTCTTCTTTGCTTGTGATCGCGGAAACCCCCGATTGGCTGACCGGTATGACCTATTAGCTCCGCCTGTTTTGGCCTTCCTGCGCATGATTGTAAAAGTGTGCGATGGCGCTGGTGTACCCGTAACGCTTTGTGGAGAAATGGGAGGTAAGCCCATAGAGGCAATGGCACTTGTTGCACTAGGATTGCAACGCCTTTCAATATCTCCGACCTCGGTCGGGCCGGTCAAGCGCATGATACGCTCCGTAGACATGGGTAAATTGCGTGATTTTCTACTGACAAACCTTTCGTCAACCGAACATTCGATTCGCGACTCGCTTCTACATTTTGCCAGAGATCACGATATTAAATTGTAATCCGTAGTGGAAACCCGCGGAATGGCTTGTAAATACTTAAAATTTTAAGCAAATTAGGAAATATATTTGACTCTATGAGCAAATAATTTTTCACTACTAACTGTGGCAAAATAGAAAACGCGATAAAGTGTTGGCCACAACCACAAGCTGACCGAGCGAATGGGGATTAGATCGGACGAAATGTGGGAACGGGGGCCAGAATATTAGGGTTGTCTGGTCAAATATGGGACACGGTGCTATGGCATCGATTATCTGCTTTCTTTTCTGAAGAAGCAGGGGACGGTTAAAACAATGAACTGCGAAGCGGTTTCAGTATCTAAAAGGCTTAAAAAGGCGCGTAAGGCACAAGGCCTTAGCGTAAAAGCGGTTGCGCAAGACATTTGCGTGCAATCTGGCTATCTTAAGGCAATCGAAAACGGCGAGTATGACAAGCTGCCGGCACAAACATTTGCCGTTGGTTTTGTGCGCTCCTACGCTACGGCACTTGGAGAAGACAGTGATAAAATAGCTGCTGCATTTAAAGAAGAGTGCGGAATGAACGGCCCGTCAATCATTGCTTCTGTGCCTTTGGAACATAAAAAACAAACGAAAAGATTACCATCCTGGCTGTCGCCGCTTGCTGGCCTAACCGGTGTGTCGCTTGTATGGGTTGCGCTAGGCACGGGCTTTGGCGGTGCCACAATGGTTGCGGAAAATGAACATATAGCAAGTGAAGTGGCCCAGTTAGCCGCGCTTAGGTCTAATATTTTGGCGGTCGCAGTTGATGTAGCTGAAACGCCAGTAGGTGAAAAAGCTGAAGTTGTTGAAGCCGAGGCCGTTTTTGTACAGCCGAAGGAAAAAGCCGGGCAGTCTATGTCACTCTTCTTGCCAGCGGCATATGCGGGTGATGAAATAGAAACCTTCGCGCCGACTGCGACCGTATTACTCAAAGCTTCAGAAGACAGTTGGGTACGTGTGGCGCGGCAAGACGGAACCGAACTTTGGTCCGGTATTTTGCGCGCAGGTCAAACATACCGCCCACATGAGGCTGGTGAAATGTTGCTTACAACAAGCAATGCAGGCGGCTTGACGTTAAAGCAGGATGCCGGCGCAACGATAAGCCTTGGTGATCGTGGTGAAATAATTTCCAATTATTCTCTCGGCTTTGAGAATCTATTGAGCCAGAATAACTCGTCTTTCGACGCCAGTCTTTCTGCAGACTGACCAAATAAAATTCCCACATTGCTGCAATCGCTGCTTTGAGTGGCGGCTATTCTCATTTATAAGCCACATCAAGTGAGCTTTTGAGGAATGCTGTGATGAGCCTTCGGCCCTGGAGAGATGTGATCAGACGCAAATCCCGCCAAATTATGGTAGGGAATGTACCTGTAGGTGGCGATGCGCCGATTACGGTTCAAACGATGACGAATACACTCACATCTGACGCCGCAGCAACGATTGCCCAAATCAGGGAGGCTGAGGAAGCTGGTGTCGATATTGTGCGCGTGTCGTGCCCTGATGAAGCTTCAACCGCTGCTATGCCCGAAATTTGCCGTGAAGCAAACGTGCCGGTAGTGGCCGACATTCACTTTCATTATAAACGTGCTCTTGAAGCTGCGGACGCAGGCGCTGCATGCCTTAGGATTAATCCCGGGAATATTGGTTCGGCCGAGCGCGTAAAAGAAGTTGTCCGAGCGGCGAAGGCCAATGGATGCTCCATGCGTATTGGTGTAAACGCTGGGTCACTAGAAAAGCACCTATTAGAAAAATACGGTGAACCATGCCCTGATGCGCTGGTGGAAAGCGCTCTGGAGCATGCCCGTATTCTGGAAGACAATGATTTTTTCAATTTTAAAATCAGTGTTAAGGCATCAGATCTGTTTCTGGGTGTTGCCGCATATCAAGGCCTTGCAGATGCATGCGATTATCCACTCCATTTAGGCATTACCGAAGCAGGCGGCCTGCGCGGCGGCACAGTAAAATCTGCCATTGGTATTGGGTCATTGCTGTGGGCGGGTATTGGCGACACACTCCGCGTATCATTGTCTGCTGATCCAGTAGAAGAAGTCCGCGCAGGTTATGAGATGCTGAAATCTTTAGGCCTTAGGCATAGGGGGGTGAATATTATCTCTTGCCCGTCTTGCGCGCGGCAAGCCTTTCCTGTGATAAAAACCGTAGAATTGTTGGAACAGCGCCTGAGCCATATTCATACACCGCTTAGCCTTTCGATAATTGGCTGCGTAGTTAATGGGCCCGGCGAAGCCAGAGAAACCGATATTGGCCTTACGGGCGGCGGGCAAGGCAACCATATGGTTTATCTTTCCGGCATGACCGATCATAAAATTACTGACGACAAGCTTGTTGACCATATCGTTGAACTGGTAGAAGAAAAAGCGTCAGAATTGGCTGCCGCTGAAACCGATACAGCGGCGACAGCACTGTCTTAGCTAAATTGAAGGAACCCCCAGTGTCCAAACTGCAACCAGCGCGGGGCACGCGCGACATTTATGGCGACGAAGCGCGCAATATGACGGCCGTGGTGGAAACCTTCCGCCGCGTGGCTGCGTCATACGGGTTCGAAGATTTTGTAACGCCAATGTTCGAATTTACCGAGGTGTATAAACGGCCCCTAGGTGAGGCGTCAGATATAGTTTCAAAAGAAATGTACAGCTTTAAAGACCGTGGCGGCGAAGCCCTCACCTTGCGTCCGGAATTTACCGCTGGCGTTTGCCGCGCATTTATCTCTGAAGGGCTGCAGCAAAACCTGCCGTGCCGGTTGATGAGCCACGGGCCAGCTTTCCGGTATGAGCGCCCGCAAAAGGGTCGTTACCGCCAGTTTCACCAAATTAATGCCGAGCTTTTAGGGCAAGGTAATGCAGAAGCCGATGTCGATATAATAGTGATGGCCTGGCGTATTTTGCAGACACTTGGCTTGGGTGACAAGGTTGTGCTGCAGTTAAACACGCTGGGTGACAAAGAAAGTCGCGCAAGCTACCGCGCAGCGCTGGTGGATTATTTTGAAGGCCATAAAGACAGCTTGTCAGAAGACAGCGTGCGCCGGCTGGAGAGCAACCCGCTCCGTATCCTTGATAGCAAAGACGAAGGCGACAAGGCCTTGGTCGCGAACGCTCCCTTGATGTCTGATTGCCTAAATGAAGCGTCACGTTTGTTTTTCGAGACAGTGAAAAGCGGCCTCGATGCGGTGGGTGTACCGTACGAGCATAACGAACGGCTCGTGCGCGGCATGGATTATTATACCCACACGGCGTTTGAATTTGTGACAACGGAACTGGGCGCACAAGGTACGGTGATCGCAGGCGGTCGCTATGACGGACTTATCGAACAGCTGGGCGGCCCACCAACAGCGGGTATCGGCTGGGCAGGCGGCGTTGAACGTCTCGCGATGTTGTCAGAGGCCGGATCTGAGCCCCAGCGTCCGGTGATTTTGATGCCAATGGGCGAAGCGGCCACTTTGAAGGCGTTCGCTGTTGGTGAAGGTCTTCGTTCTGTAGGGGCGGTCGTAACCTCTGACCGTAGCGGCAACCTTAAAAAACGACTGAACCGAGCTAACAAGGCTGAGGCACGCTTCGCTGTGATCATAGGAGATGATGAATTGGCCGCTGGAGCGGCAACAGTGAAGGACTTGGATAGCGGTGAACAAAAAGACGTGGCCTTTGCTGATTTACCAGCCGCCATAAACGCCGGGCTTTAGGGGACGCGATTTGATTTCTGATGAACGCATAGAACAGTTGCTGGCGCGCCACGAATACCTAGAGCATGCTTTAGGTACACCGGGAGATTTCTCGAACGAGGAATTCGTCAAAATCAGTAAGGAATATTCAGATCTTGGGCCGGTAGTGGAAGCGGCCACTGCCCTGAAAGAGGGTCGAGCTGAGATGGTTGATCTCGCGGAGATGATGACATCCAGTGATGATGCTGAAATGAAGGAAATGGCGCAGGAGGAATTTCTCGAGTTGAAGGCTAAGCTGCCGGAAATGGATAAGGCGCTCTCCGTGCAGCTGCTACCGAAAGATGCGGCCGATGAGCGTTCAGCTATTCTCGAAATACGGGCAGGCACTGGCGGTGACGAGGCTGCGTTGTTCGGCGGTGATCTTTACCGCATGTATGAGCGTTATGCGGAAAGCCAAGGCTGGAAAGTGGAGATGATTTCAGGTTCGGCATCCGAGGCAGGCGGCTTTAAGGAAGTTGTCGCAAATGTGTCTGGCAAGGGCGTTTTCGCGAAGCTCAAGTTCGAGTCTGGCGTACACCGGGTGCAGCGTGTGCCTACTACAGAATCGAGTGGCCGAATCCACACGAGCGCAGCCACAGTTGCTGTGCTGCCCGAAGCGGAAGACGTGGACATAAATCTGAAACAGGAAGATCTTCGCATTGATACCATGCGCGCGTCGGGCTCTGGCGGGCAGCATGTAAATACCACGGATAGCGCGGTGCGCATTACGCACCTTCCTACCGGGATCATGGTGGTTCAGTCGGAAAAGTCACAGCATAAAAATCGTGACAAGGCGATGAAGATCATGCGTGCCCGGTTGTTTGATCTCGAACGTGAGAAAATTGATAGTGAACGCTCGGAGAACCGCAAAGCACAGGTTGGTTCCGGGGATAGGTCTGAGCGCATTCGTACTTATAATTTCCCGCAAGGCCGCGTGACCGACCACCGCATCGGCCTCACGCTGCACAAACTCGACGCTATCATGACGGGCGACGGGTTGGGTGAAGTAGTGACGGCCCTTATTGAAGAAGATCAAGCGGCCAAGCTTTCTGAGATGGAAACGGCGCTCTAATGAATGCCCAGATTGCCGCGCTGTTGAAAACTGCTGCCTCCGAACTTGCAGATTACGCTGGAGAGAATGCAAGATTCGAGGTCGAGCTGTTGCTTGCGCACGCACTTGGATGTAACAGGCTGGACTTGTTGACGCGCACAGAACTGCCAACAGAAGCTCAGAAGAAGCGCTTCCACAGTATGACTGCCCAGCGTGCCAACAGGGAGCCGATTGCCTATATAACCGGTTATCAGCCTTTCTGGAATCATGATTTTCTCGTTAGCTCGCAAACGCTAATTCCCCGTCAAGATACCGAGACACTTTTAGAGGTAACACTGAGGCGTATGCCTGAGCGCGGAAATGTTCTGGATCTTGGTACGGGCTCTGGCTGCATTTTACTCAGTCTATTAGCTGAACGTCCCGCGATAACAGGGCTTGGTCTAGATTTTTCACCTGAAGCATTGGAAATCGCAGGTCAGAACGCGCGCAATATGGGGCTTGCAAAGCGCTGTTCTTTCATCGAAAGCGACTGGTTTTCTGAGGTGAAAGATAAGAAAGAACATTTTACAACTATTGTTGCAAACCCGCCCTATATTCCGTCGATTGACGTAGGCGAATTAATGGCGGATGTGCGCAACTTTGAGCCCAAGTTGTCGCTAGACGGAGGCAGAGACGGCCTCACCTGTTACCGCACAATAATTAGTAATGCCCCTGACTTTCTGGATGATGGCGGACTGTTGGCTGTTGAAGTCGGTGTCTTACAATCGAATGATGTAGCGGCCCTGTTTGAGGCTTCAGGCCTAAAAGCAATTGAAATTTCGCGAGATTTGCCCGGCGTAGAACGTGTTGTTAGCGGGAAAAAATAGAATCTGTGAGATTCAGCCTTGGAAACTGCGGAATTAGGCGCTAGGGTAGACATGTCTCGAACAGATGGCCTGATGAAATTGGCGCTGTAGACAGTTATCCGAACAAATATAGATAATTGAAGTCGGACACTTGGCAGATTGGTTCTGTCGGATTTTTTTCACACTGTTGGTATAGATCTCTTATGAAACAGGCTCAAAACGCGCGTAAACAGCGTGGACGTCCTGCCCAGCGTAAAGGTGGCAGAAGTAATAACAATAACGGCAATCGCTTTGATAATCGGTCGCGGGGAAACCCTAAGCAATTGCTTGAGAAATATAAAACACAAGCGCGAGATAGCTTACAAGCTGGTGACCGGGTGAACGCAGAGTATTTTTTGCAGTTTGCCGATCATTACCAGCGCCTTGTGAACGAGCAGCAAAGTAATCAAGCCAGCAACAATCAAAACAACCAGGCCGGTGGTCAGGGTGGTGACGATAAAGGCGGTCGCCAAAACCGACGCGAGCGTGGCCAACGAAACCAACAAAATGGCGCTGGCTCTGAAGGGCATGCTGCAGCGGTCGATAAGGCAGCAGATGATAGTAAAGCTGAAGCCGGTAGCCAACCAGAGGGCGGTGAAACAAACGCTGAAGCGCCAGTAGAGACACCGAAAGCAGATGCCGTTGCGGTTGTTGATAATGGTGATGGTGAAAAAAAGCAGGACGCGCCGCGTCCGCGCCGCCGCCGCACTGCTAGGCCCAAGACAGAAGCTGTAGCTGCTGAGCCAGTTGAAGGCCCAGCTGTGACCGCGCCTTCGAGTGACGAGCCAGCATAAAAGGCCCTCTCATCGGCGATAGGAAGAAGGCTGCCTTTGGCGGCCTTTTTTTGTGTTTTGATGGTGCGGATAAAATTTGTGCTGCCCTTGTGTAACTTTGTTAGAATGCCCACATGTAGAATGGTCGCATGCCCAGATGGGGTGCGGCTACTGTATCAATTTTGTCGCTCATTTTGAGGGCATAGAAAAATCATGGGGTTATAAACACATGAATATTGAAAAATTTACCGACCGCAGTCGCGGGTTTGTCCAATCTGCTCAGGGCATTGCAGTTCGCGAAAACCATCAACGGTTCACGCCGGAGCATATTTTAAAGGCACTCCTTGATGATAAAGAAGGCCTAGCCTCCAACTTGATTTCCGCCGCCAGCGGGAACTCAGCTGCCGCGCTTTCTGCCGTCCAGGAGTATTTAGACAAACTGCCAAAGGTAGAAGGGTCTGGTGCTGGCCAATTGCACTTGGATGCAGTCACTGCCCAGGTTTTTGCCAAAGCAGAGGAAGTTGCAGATAAAGCAGGCGACAAGTTTGTAACCGCCGAACGGTTATTGCTCGCACTGCTGCTAACGCCTAAATGCGAAGCAGGAAAGATTTTAACAAAAGCTGGCATTACCGCTGAAGGATTAAACAAAGCCATCAATGATGTTCGTCAGGGCCGTACCGCTAACAGCGCTTCTGCCGAAGACAGCTATGACGCGTTGAAGCGTTTTGCGCAGGATTTAACTGAACGCGCACGTGAAGGAAAGCTGGACCCTGTAATCGGTCGCGATGAAGAAATTCGCCGCACGGTGCAAGTGCTGTCACGGCGCACCAAAAATAACCCGGTTTTAATAGGCGAGCCCGGCGTCGGAAAAACCGCAATAGCTGAAGGCTTGGCGCTTAGAATTGCGAACGGAGACGTCCCCGATAGCCTGCTAGATAAAAGCATTATGTCACTGGACATGGGTGCGCTTATAGCGGGCGCAAAATATCGCGGCGAATTTGAAGAGCGCTTGAAGGGTGTATTGCAGGAAGTTGCACACGGTGAAGGCGATGTGATTCTTTTTATTGATGAAATGCACACGCTGGTGGGAGCTGGTAAAACCGACGGCGCGATGGATGCATCTAACTTATTGAAGCCAGCCCTAGCACGGGGCGAACTGCACTGTATTGGTGCAACAACGCTGAATGAATACCGAAAATATGTGGAAAAAGACGCCGCCCTTGAACGGCGTTTTCAGCCGGTGATGGTGCAGGAACCATCGCGAGATGATACTATTTCAATCTTGCGAGGTTTGAAGGAAAAATACGAACTGCACCACGGCGTCCGTATTACGGATAGCGCGCTGGTAGCTGCCGCAACTCTTTCGCACCGTTATATCACTGACCGGTTCTTGCCAGACAAGGCCATCGATCTGATGGATGAAGCCGCTAGCCGCCTGCGTATGGAAACTGAAAGCAAGCCAATTGAAATTGACGAACTTGATCGCCGTATCATTCAGTTGAAAATTGAACGCGAGGCGATGAAAAAAGAAAAGGATAAGGCGGCGAAATCCCGTCTTGTAGATATTGAAAACGATCTGGTTGATCTGGAACAAAGCTCCGCTAGCCTAACTGCGCGGTGGCAATTGGAAAAAGACAAGATCGCCGGCGGAAAGCTTGTGCAGGAACAATTGGACCGGGCGCGTATAGAGCTTGAACAAGCGCAGCGCCTTGGCCAGTTCGCACGCGCGGGGGAATTGCAGCATAGCGTAATTCCTGGGCTTGAGGACCGCCTGAAAGCCCCCGTGGATACTGCAGAAAATAGTTTGCTTCGTGAGGAAGTAACCGAGGAAGATATTGCTGGTGTTGTCGCGAAATGGACGGGAATTCCGGTCGAAAAAATGCTGGAAGGCGAGCGCGAGAAACTGCTGCAAATGGAGCAGGAACTTGGGAAGCGTGTGATTGGCCAAACAGATGCGTTGGCGGCGGTCTCGCGTTCGGTTCGGCGTGCTCGCGCCGGCCTGCAAGACCCACACCGGCCGCTTGGTAGTTTTCTGTTTCTTGGGCCCACAGGCGTAGGTAAAACAGAACTTACTAAAGCGCTTGCATCTTTCTTGTTTAATGACGATAGCGCCATGGTTCGGATCGATATGTCGGAGTTTATGGAAAAGCACGCTGTTGCCCGCCTGATAGGCGCACCTCCAGGCTATGTAGGCTATGAGGAAGGCGGTGTACTCACCGAAGCCGTGCGCCGAAAACCCTACCAAGTAATCTTGTTCGACGAGGTCGAAAAAGCCCATCCGGATGTCTTCAACGTGCTTTTGCAGGTTCTGGATGACGGCAGGCTCACGGATGGCCAGGGCCGTACGGTAGATTTTACGAATAGTCTGATTGTTTTAACGTCTAACCTTGGCTCGCAGCAATTGGCAGAATTGCCAGACGGCGCATCTATTGAAGACGCGCGCGGTCATGTAATGGACGTTGTAAAACAGGCATTCAGGCCAGAGTTTCTGAACAGGCTCGATGAAATGATACTGTTCCACCGGTTAGATCGTAGCCATATGGCAAGTATCGTCGCTATTCAGATTGCTGAATTGCAAGGCCGCCTTGCAGAACGCAATATTAAACTGGATGTATCCAACGATGCTGTAGATTGGCTTGCTGAAGCTGGCTATGATCCGGTTTACGGTGCTAGGCCCCTGAAGCGAACAATCCAGAAGCACCTTCAGGACCAATTGGCTGATATGATCTTAAGTGGTAATGCCGTCGGTGGTGCTACAATCACAGCTGGCGTTGGCGGAGTGAATGGCCTTGAACTTGGGTGCGTTGAAGCGGACATGGATGCCGCTTAAACCGTGAATTTTCCGAAGAAAAACATAAGTGCTCCGTACTTTAGTTACGGGGCACTTGCTTTATCGGTGTTTTGGGTTAGCTAGCCACTGCTTTTCTGTGATTGCCGCGAGATAGGCCGGAAAGCGGTCTTGGCGACACTCGTTAGTTGCTGGCTGGAATAGGGTTTCAAGTTCTTCGATTAACAATCCCGAGGGCACCAGCGTTGCTGATAAGGCGGTAGGCTAGGCAAATGCTATAGCTGTTACTGGGCCACCAGACATAGGACATCCCGTGAATTGTTTGGCCACCTATATTGGGGAGCGCAGAACAATAAAAAACGGGGCCCGAAAGCCCCGTTTCTTTATTTCATGTTTGTACTTCTTAGAAGCTAGCAGATACACC
>Ga0316204_10004535_pt1 | contig 24719 bp, 17 predicted proteins | sample 6monrhotite_MG_2_FD_205661 | JGI IMG/M metagenome (GOLD analysis project Ga0316204, IMG submission 205661) | Microbial mat bacterial communities from mineral coupon in-situ incubated in ocean water Damariscotta River, Maine, United States -... | ecosystem: Environmental > Aquatic > Marine >... | reverse complement strand
TGGTGGTCGCTGCTGGGCTCGAACCAGCGACCCTCGCCTTGTAAGGGCGATGCTCTCCCAACTGAGCTAAGCGACCAATAGGACGCGAATTCTAAAGATGTTCTTTTGTTTGGTCAATGCTTTTTTTTATAGATTATTGATTATTCTTTGTTTATGACACAGAATAACAATATATTTGACTAGATTTTTGCATTTAAAACAATGAATTTCTTATTTCACCTGGCAGCCATGCTCTTATTAATCTCTGTTTACAATGCGCCACTGTATGCTGAAGAGACGCCCAAGAATAACGATAATAACCACGCTGAAGAAACTTTGTCCATGGTTTCTGATGTTTGGTGTCCCTATGCCTGTGATTCAAATATAGAAAATAAAGGCTTATTGGTTGATATTGTTACGGCATCCTATAAGGAATTAAATTTAGATATAAATTACCAGACCTATAGTTGGGTCAGAGCTGTGGACATGGTAGAAAGCTATGAGGCAGAGATTTTATTAGCTGCTGAGCACATGCATAGAAACCAGCTTATTTTAAGCGAAGATTTTTATATCAATGTTGAGTCTGTTTTTGTTGTCAGAAAGTCTGACAATATAACCATCGAAAAACCAATTGACCTATTCAAAGGTCGATTAGGTCGCATAGCAGGTTATGAATACGACTTTGAAAACATATGGGAGCCGTATATTCAAAATAATGAAAACTCAGTGGCAATAACCTCAAGCCTTGGCGAAGATCATTTAATAAAGTTACTGGCTCATAGTCGAATTGATATTGCAATCATGAACTATCAGGTTGCCAAATTAAATATTAAAAATAACCCTGCCTACAAAGATCTAGAAATGATTCGAGCCAATATCTTAAATCCTATTTTTCTCGGATTTAATCGCAGCTATCGTGGCGAAACATTGAAAGAGCAATTTCTTACCGGAGTTAAGATGCTTAAAAAGACTGGGATGCTAGAAGCTCTATTTGATAAATATCAAATAGAATTTCCAAAACATATGCAGTAATAAAGCACTTCAGACGTAGAAATAACTTATCCTCACTCAATCAAACTGATAAACTTGCGGCTTTTTAGTAGAGCAGAATTTTATTATGAGCGTAATTACACGATTTGCCCCCAGTCCAACGGGCTATTTGCATGTTGGTGGGGCAAGAACAGCCCTATTTAGTTGGTTATATGCCAAGAAAACCAAAGGTCAATTTGTTCTTCGTATTGAAGACACGGATCTAGAGCGCTCTACTGAAGAATCAGTACAGGCTATTTTTGATGCCATGCAATGGCTTGGACTCGATCATGATATTGGACCTTTCTATCAGACCAAACGCTTTGATCGATACCAAGAGGTCATACAACAACTTCTAGAGCAGGGTCTCGCTTATCGTTGTTATCACACGACCGAAGAGCTAAATGCTATGCGTGAAGCCCAAAAGGCACGTGGTGATAAACCTCGTTACGATGGCAGTTGTAGAGAACTTGAGCAAACTTCATCAGATAAGCCTTTTGTTATCCGCTTTAAGAATCCTATCGATGGTAGTGTGGTTATTGATGATCTGGTCAAAGGTCAAATTGAAATTAAAAACTCAGAGCTAGACGATTTAATTATTGCACGCTCTGACGGTAGCCCAACCTATAACTTTACAGTGGTCGTTGATGATTGGGATATGGGCATCACCCATGTGATACGTGGTGATGACCATGTAAACAACACACCGCGTCAAATTAATATACTCAAAGCTTTGGGCGCTGAAGTGCCAAAGTATGCTCATGTTCCTATGATTCTAGGTCCCGATGGCAAACGACTATCAAAGCGCCATGGGGCAGTTGGTGTTATGCAGTACCGTGAAGAGGGGTATTTGCCCAAGGCATTACTTAATTATTTAGTGCGACTCGGTTGGTCACATGGTGATCAAGAAATATTTAGCATGGATGAAATGATTGAGCATTTTGAACTCGAGGGCATCAATAGGGCACCTTCAGCATTCAATACTGAAAAATTGAATTGGCTCAATCAGCACTATATGAAGAACTCAGATATTAACGAGGTGATCACACATCTGAATTGGCACCTAGAAAAAAACGGTATTGAAGATGCCAATACTGAGACTTTAAAAGAAATTATTCCATTGTATGCAGAACGAATAGATCGTCTGAATGTATTGGCAGATGCCATAGCTTATCTATTTCAAGATTTTGAAGACTATGACAACAATGCCTCTAAAAAGCACCTTAAGGTTTCTGCCGATAAACCGCTAATGCTGTTACAAAGCAAGTTTGAAGCATTGTCAGAGTGGAGTAGAGATGCCATTCAGAACTGCATAGAAGAAGTGATGAGTGAACTAGAGATAGGCATGGGTAAAATCGGTATGCCATTAAGAGTGGCAATCACCGGTGGAGGTCAGTCTCCTAATCTGGATGTTATCTGTGAATTACTCGGTAAAGAAAAATCTATCCAGCGCTTGAGCAAGGCACTCGATTGGATTGAGCAAAGAAAATTACGTCAGAATTAATTACTGAGTACAGCGACAAAAGAAAAGGCGCCTAGGCGCCTTTTTTGTTAGCTGAGATTAAGACTCAGGTTTCTTAATCTTTCGATAAACAGCCCTAGAAACCATTCGTACTTTGGTATTTAACGGTAATCGTTTGATATTGGTTTTAACCACACCCTCTGTAAAACGTGTTGGTTTTGAATAATCAATCTGTACATTGACTACCACCGACCTGTTTTCCTTTGCCATAGCTAAGGCCTGAATAATCACATCAGCAATCTGATCATTGCTATCAATGCTTAAATAGCTACTGCCCACGGCCTGAGCTAAGGCCTGGTAATCTATAGCAGCAATACTGGTGCAGGTTGCTCTGTTATAAGGTCGTTCTTGTGCCTGTGCAATCTGTGACAGTGTGCCATCGTTAAAAATGAACTGTACCGTGCCTAAACCATATTTGACACCAGTGCTAAGCTCCATACAGGTCATAGCGAAAGCACCATCACCAACAATACTTACCACCTGTTTATTCGGATTAGCAAACTTGGCACCTAAAGTGGCAGGAACCGCATACCCCATACAGTTAAAATCAGTAGGGGATATCAGAGTATCCTGATCAAACACAGACATCAGTTCTGCAGCAAGAAAGGTATGATTTCCATCATCAAGCACAATGATAGAAGCTTCGTCTAACTCAGCTCTAAGGTGATCGAAAAATCGCGCCGGATTCACTCTGTTATTATCATGAGCGTACCACTCATTTCTGTAATTCTGTTTGTTCTGTGCTATTTGGTTTTCTAACTCAGCATTCGGCTTGCTTTGAGTTGAATTGATTAACTGCTCAGCAAGTGCTGAAATGACTTCATTAGCATCACCTTCAATAGCAACCTTGGCTGGGTAGTTTCTTGAAAATACCTTAGGGTTGATATCAACATGAATTAAATGCTCAGGTACCTCGACACCAAAGCTTCCTGTCGCGATTTCCGCAAATCGCGTGCCTATCGCTAACAAGCAATCACAGTCTTTAAATGCCTCAGTTGCAGAAGGTACAGCAGCGGGCCCAAAACTAAAGCCTGTATGAAGAGGGTGTTCAGCAGGAAATGAGCTTAAGCCCTGTAGAGTAGTCGCCACAGGCGCACCTAAATGCTCAGCAATTTGTTTTACCGAATCTGAGGCATCTCTAGCACCCCAACCAACAAAAATACCTGGATTTGATGCTTCACTGAGTAATTTTATTGCATCATCCAATGCCGCTATTTGCACTTGTTGCTCATCAGCACTTGGCTGAAAAGGTAAAAGCGCATCAATTTGACCTTTATCTAATTGAATATTTACTGGAAGCTCGATAAATACTGGACCTGGTTCACCACTGGTAGCAATTTCATAGGCCTTGTAAAAGGTTTCTAAAATTTGTCGATGGTTTTCAATTAAAAAAGTCGCCTTGGTCATGCTTTTAAGCATTTGATGCTGATCGATCTCATGAAGCTGATAACCATATTCCGAGTCTGAACGAATACCACCAGCGATCACTAGCATAGGAATGCCGTCAAGATAGGCCTCACCAATACCGCTAGAAGCATGGGTAACACCGGCTGCGGGAACAATAAGTAAACAGCCTAATTCATCACTGGTTCGACTTACCGCATCAGCCATGAATGCGGCACCACCTTCATGAGCAACAAGTATCGGCTCAATTATCTCTGAACTTTTTAATTCATCATAAAGTTCTGTGTTGTGAACACCCGGTATTCCAAAGGTTCGTTTTATACCTATTTGCTCTAGAGCATAGCGCGCTAACCAAGCACCCGTTTTTTTCATTTATTATTACTCCAATTAATTCGCTTAGATTAGACCAGACTTCGTGCTAACTGTCGACTGGTCATAATACATCCTGACAAGAAAGTACCTTCCAGAGATCGTATGCCACTGGCACCGCCTCCACCAAAGCCTGCCGCTTCGCCAACTGCATACAACCCATCAATGGTTTGATCTGACTCAGTGAGTACTTGGCAATTCAGATTTGTTTTGATTCCGCCCATACTTTTTCGTGTTATTAATCTGAGCTTTATGGCTATATAGGGCGGCTTATCAATGATTGAAGCCGGTTTTGCTGTTCTTAGTTTATCGGGTAAATATTGTCGTACTTTTAAAATCTTTTTGACCTGTTGATCCGAACTATCTGCAGATTTAAGTCGTAGATCGTATTCATTTAAACTATCCAATAATGCCTTTTTGTCTAGGGCACTGTCTTTACTTTGATTTGCCATCGCTTCAGTTAAACCATCGAGCGTTTCTGAACATAGAAACTCATCACTTTCTGAGAGCATTTTATCGACTAACCATTTATTCCCAAACAGTAGTTCTTTTAGTAAACCAAACTTACTTCGCTCACGAATAGAACGGTTATGTTCAGCCCCCGATATGGCTAGCTCTTTCAAGGCAATTTTGCGATTCATTATTTGCCAGCTGTAAGGAATTTCTCGTTCATTGGTTTGTTTACATAGATCTCTAGTATCAAAACTACCAACCAATGGTTCTGGACCTATTCTGGTGCCTTTATGATCAACCCAAAGCGCAGAACGGCAGGGAATTAAACTAAGGCCTTGTGAGTCAAACTCATGCTTGGGGTTTTCGACACCGGCAGCATAATTCCACATTTTATCAAGATGGGTTAAATGGCCACCAATGAGCTGTACCTGATCGTGTATCAGTCCATCATTTGAAAGGTCGTTACCATTTAAAATATCCTGTGACAGTGGCTTCCAATGTTTTGGCCAATATTCTCTTACCTTATTAAGGTCACCACCATAGCCGCCAGTTGCCACCACAACAGCATCAGCAAGGTATTCCTGTTGCTCTGAACGACATCCAACCACTCGGTTATCTTGGTATATTAATGAATTTATTTGGGTATTAAATTGAAATTCGAGTTGGCTTCCTTCATAACTGACTAATTGTTGCATAATCTTAGTAACAAGATACTGACTACAACCCCATAGAATATGATATCTCGGAACCGAATTACCGATGTCCTTATCGCCACGCTCAGCCCAACTTACAGCGGGTAAATAATTAACACCGAATCCTTTAACGTATTCATATACATCAGTAATGCTATTTTCCACATAATATTTAGCCCATTCTTTTGGCCAAAAATCATGCTCTTCAAACTGTGCATAACGACACCAATCTTGATACGCAATCTCTTGGCTGTCATGGATTTTTTTAGCGCGTTGTTCTGGGGTGTCGATCAAAGCCATGCCACCGAAGGCAATATTTGCTAAACCACCAGACTTCTCTCTGTCTTGAGCATCTAGCAATAATACCTGCTTACCTTGCTTAACAAGCTCTAAAGCAGTGACTAAGCCTGCAATTCCTGCACCAATTATAATGACATCTGAGCGTTTGTTTTTCATTCGTCCTCCAAGTAACGCTGACTGTAACGGATTTAGGCTAATCAGGGTAGGGGATGATAGATAAAATTTTATTGACAGCCATAGCAGGGCTGATACAATGCGCGTCGCTGTAAAGGAAGACATTTGTCATTACTGGATTTTAGACTTTGCGTTGAAGAACGAAGGAGTAACCCTTGAAGGGTAATGACTGAGTGATGAAACACCGCAACAAAGCATAAAGTTCAAAAGACAAGTATTTGGGGCTATAGCTCAGCTGGGAGAGCGCTTGCATGGCATGCAAGAGGTCGACGGTTCGATCCCGTCTAGCTCCACCAAATATTTTTTACAGTGGTTGTTGACATACGTTAAATGCATCGCTAGAATTGCGCTCGCTTTGACAGATTGTCAAACAAAATGTTCTATGCGTCCCCATCGTCTAGAGGCCTAGGACTCCAGGTTTTCATCCTGGCAACAGGGGTTCGACTCCCCTTGGGGACGCCATTTCATTCTATGCGCGTCAATTCTTTACTTCAAAGAATAATCTATCTATATATACTTGGTTATACACTCCCTTTATGGGACACCCACGTCTTAACATTCATATTGAACCCTCCCAATTTCTTGTTATCCTAAACAGAATCCAATCATGATTTGTTTCAAGGAGGAAACAATGACTCAACCCCGAAACCGCCTCATATCAGTTGAAGACACCCCGTACTACCACTGCATTGGACGCTGTGTCCGCAGAGCATTTCTTTGTGGTAGTGATGAGTTCAGTAGCCAAGATTACGAACACCGAAGACAATGGGTGGCTAATCGACTAAAGCAATTAACCCAAGTCTTTGCCATCGATGTCTGTAGTTATGCGGTGATGTCAAACCATTATCATGTGGTCGTAAAGCTAGCGCCCAGTTCAGCCAATGATTGGACTGATAAAGATATTGTCGAACGATGGGAGGAGCTCTTCGCAGGTAATAAGCATACAAGAGCTTACTTATCTGAGGACTCACTATCAGAGCACACCAAAGACTATCTCGCCATTCATATTCCCCTGTGGCAGGAACGACTGTGTAACCTCAGTTGGTTTATGCGTTGCTTGAATGAATACATAGCCCGCAAGGCCAATGAAGAGGATGATTGTACAGGTCGATTCTGGGAGGGCCGGTTTAAGTCGCAAGCGCTCTTAGATGAAGCTGCATTAGTATCTTGTATGGCCTATGTGGATTTAAACCCGATTAGAGCCAAGATGGCAGCAACGCCAGAACAATCAGATTTCACCTCGATACAAGAGCGTATTCGATTACTCAGTAGTCCAAAGCAAAATCAAGATAATGATAAACAATGGTTATTACCTATGGAGGGCCAGACTAACGACGGTACGGGTTTACCGCTTGACTTGGATAACTACCTTGCCTTGGTTGATTGGACGGGTCGTGCTCAATTACAGAGTAAACGTGGTTCTATCCCAAGCAACTTATCACCAATACTTAACAGACTAGACATCGACTCTAAGGATTGGCTTGGCTCTCAACAGAACTTTGGTCGTCAGTATTACCTTGCTGTTGGCTCGACAAAAAGGATTAGGGCATTGGCCACACGAGTCGGTAGGAGCTGGCTATCGGGTCAAGGGAAGGGCGCTCAATATGGTTTTAATTAGCGCTACCTTATAGAGCACCTTCAATATATCTACACCTTATACAATGCCTTCAGACATTGTGTTTCGCTTCATTTCCTTCAACAGGAAATCACCTGCTTTATAGTCAATAACGCACTTTCTTTGCAACTGCTAATTTTCAAATGACAAACATGAACGATTTAAGTATAACTGGGGGTATGATTTAGCTAAGGTCTGGGTGTCCCGTATAGACCTGATATCTAATTTGGTTAAGGTATGGCTGTCCTGATATATTTGTTAGTTAAATTTGAAAAGGGGTTAGGTACTATTATAATTAGGAATAATGCCAAGTCTGATTGTCAGGGAGATGAGACTGGTTCTAGAGATGATGTTTATAATGAGATAGAACATAACATGAATATCACTTATGCTTTGAGTGCTTTAGGAGTTAAAGGAGTAACTCAACTCGCGCTGACTGGTGCAGGAGCTGGTGGAATTATGAAATACACTGGCAAAATCGGACAAGTATGTGCAGTTGGAGGACTTGTTATGGGGTTTAAGTGGTCTAATGGTACTTGGGGAGATAATGCTTTAGACTGGATTAATGGACAATTTAATGAATAATATAAAAAGCAACAACATATATTTTTATATGTTAACAATAATCTCGATGATTTTATTTACTACATATTACATTACAAAAGTATATACAGAGTATGTTGCTCAACATCTTAGTAACCAGTTAACTCATCATGAAATAATGTTTGGATTACCCGGTTTAGTGGTATTTGGATTTATTACTATAGCTTTTGGTTTGATATTAAGTTTTATTAATTTGGTTTTCCTTATAATAAAAATCTTAATGAATAAGGAACGTGATTTAATTACTTCAAGTAAGTCTTCTATTGAGATAAAAACATTTATTTTTAGCGTTGTTGTTTATATAGTTGGTGGCATTGCCAGCTATATTGCATTAGGCATATATTGGAATCATGTTGGAATACCATATTTCTAAAGTTTCATATGGAATCATGTTGGAATACCATATTTCTAAAGTTTCATATAGTTCGATTGGTATTTTCATGGGACATATATGGTCACTCCCCAATAATCAACCTATTTGATTTGAATGTTTTGTATTTATTTACTTCATGCACATCACCGAACCAACAATAGCTCGCATGTAAAAATTAACGGTCTTATGACATATATCCGACGTCTTTGTGGCAATTAGTTTGCCGCGCCCTAATGAGATCCAATGTGATGTCTTATAAGCCTTTGCACCCACTTTGCTTCGATGAGCAGCTGTCCCACTGAGGTTCCAAATAAGACAATACCGTTTAAACCATTACTGCTTACTACCGTTTGGTTTTTCCTAATGTTCTTAGTTAACTGTTAAGCACAGGCTTTGTTCATATCAAATTCTGTATTCGACGCAAGCACAGCCCAAATAATACGTGCCAGTTTGTTGGCCAGTGCGACCACCGCCCGGTTACCGGTCATGCGTTGTTTCAGCTGTTGCAACCAAAGGCTGAGCTTATCATTCTTTTGCTCGCACCAATTGAGTACCGCCCGAGCCCCATGAATAAGCATCTTTCTCAGGGTTTGATTTCCCCGCTTAGTAATACTTCCCATATGTATCGTATCACCGCTGGCATATTGCTTTGGTGTAATGCCAACCCAAGCCGCAAATTGACGACCATTTTTAAACCCATGAGGATCGTTAACACTGGCCAGTATGGTAGAGGCAACAATAGGCCCCACGCCTGGAATCGTGATGAGCTTTTGGTAGTCCTTTCTGTCTTTAACCAGATTGTTAATGGTGCGCTCTATCTCGTCAATCTCATCATATAACCGCAAAATATCTTGATAGAGTCTGTAGATAAAATTACGGGCAACGGCAGATAACTCATTCTCCGCATCTTCGAGTATTTGAGGTAACTGCTTGCGTATACCGGCAAACTTCTTAGGGCATACTTCACCATATTCTGCCAGTAATCCTCGCAACTGATTAATGGTTCCGGTTCTGACCTTGATAAGACGTTCTCGAATACGTTGCAATGATTGAATGTCTTGTTGTTCGACTGGCTTTATATCAATTAAACGTACTGATGGTCTTAGCGATGCTTCAGCAATTGCAAGCGCATCATTACGGTCATTTTTATTACCGACTAAGAATGGTTTCACCATAAAGGCTGGGATAAATGGCAGGGGACACCCATAACTTAGCAAATATTTTTTATCTTAGTATTTTGTTAATCTATGAATAGTAGTGGCATAGTGTTTTTGTTGTCCAAGTATTTAGGATGGTGGTATGTTAAAGAATGTCAGGGGACACCCATAACTTATTGAGTTTCACTTCGTTTTCTTCAACGGGAAATTACCTGAATAATCGTCAATGGCGCACACTCTTTACAGCTTCTAATTTTCAAATGACAAACTCGACGGATTTAAGTATAACTAGGGTATGAATTAGTTAAGGTGTGGGTGTCCTATAGGATTAATGATATACATGGGAAAAGGTATGGCTACAAATGTTAATACTACTGGAGGCTTCGATTTTGGTTTGACTGGTACAATATCGGGCTCAAGTAGGGTTAATTCAGGAATGAGAAATGTAGTGGTTGAAGGTTGTGAATGTAATGAGTAAGATGAATTACTATGTTGCTTTATGGGCGATGATACTGTTACTGATTTATATCGATCCAGGTAGAAATGCTAATAATATCCAGTATTTTACTTTATTAAAAACATTATTATTTCTGGTTTCTAGTGTAATTACTTTAATAGTTTTGGTTTCGCCTTATTTCATTAAGGTCTGGAGTAAATACAGGTTTAAACTAATCTATTTATTTCATTTGTTAGTATTTTTTCCAACCATAATTTTGTATCTTATGCCCGCAATAAAACATCTAAAAAGCATATTGTAGAGTATATGATAAAGGACAGGTATTTCATAACGTCATATTGCAAACTATGGCGTTATGCTTAAGGACGCACATGACTTTAAATTTTAGTCACACCGTTAGTCACACATAATAATTGCAAGAAATAAAATAATTAGTCAAATCAACTAGTTAACAACCAACTCCGGCCTCTCTCGGGGAGGCCACATCCCGCAATTTTCACCCCAATAATAACGAGCACTTCAACTAATAGTAACACTGGAGGTAACAACTACCTCTTCATATATTTAGTATATCTTTATATATCAATCTTTTACACGTGACTAGAGACTCCCCTTGGGGACGCCATTTCATTTCATGTGCGTCATTAGCTTTATTCTTATTTAACCTGATAAACTGCATTAGTTCGTCGTATAATATCCTTATGACTAATCAAACAATATTTAAAACTCGTCAAGCTACAGTTGGCATCGATGGCATTTCTGATCTGTTTCCTGTGCATCGCATCTACTGTGTTGGGCAGAATTACGCGGCTCATGCTATTGAAATGGGTTCCGATCCTGACAAACAGAGTCCGTTCTTTTTTACCAAACCGGCAGATGCCGTTATTCAATCGTCACAGGTACCTTATCCTAGCCAGACAAGTTCACTTCATCACGAAGTTGAATGTGTTGTGGCTATTGGCCAATCAGGCTCAGAGGTTGATGCTAGACAGGCAGAAGAAATGATTTATGGATATACCGTTGGTATTGATTTAACTCGCCGAGACATCCAGTCGATAGCAAAACAGAAGGGCAGGCCTTGGGATGTTGCAAAAGGTTTTGATAATTCTGCCCCCCTAGCCAATCTAGTAACTAAAGCACATTGGAACTTTGATACTGAGGCAGATATTCAGCTAGAGGTGAATGGTGTTATACGTCAACAGGCAAAACTAAATCATCTTATCTGGTCAATACCTGAATTAATTTCTGAACTGTCTAAATATTATCATTTACAGCCAGGTGATTTGATTTTCACAGGAACACCTTCTGGAGTGGCAGCACTAGTACCTGGTGATAAAGTGAAGGCAACCATCCATGGTCTAGCAGAATTGAATATCGAGATTATTGCTTAGGACAGTAACTTTTAGAACTTTTCCCATAGCTTATTGCGGCTGTTTTTAACGCCCTTGGTATCTCTTAAACGAATAACTTCGTCATAAATTTCTCTTTCTTCTGTAACACCTACAGTTTCAGAATCTACGTCTAGCTTTTCGAAAAACTCAGTGAATTCACTCTGATAATCTGTTTTATAGACTTTTTTATCTACCATTGGCTTAATCCTTGGCTAATGAAATATTGCGCTATTCTATTTACGGGTATACTAACATAAGCTTGCATCGGAAGAGATGAATTTATATTGATATGAGGCAAGAAATGGTGAAAATTACTGTATTCCTGTGATTGCCTTCTCAGAACTAAGTAATTTCGATAATCTTCATTACAATGTACTCTAATATTGCTACAATATATAGTATACAATACGCTATAAACCACTTTACATAGAATATCTATCATGTTGAATGTAAAAGACTTTTACGACCCAGTTACTGGAAGCTTTAGTTATTTGCTTGAAGACTCACAAAGTCGTGAATGCGTCGTTATAGACCCTGTGCTAAATTTTGATATTATTTCAGGTCGCATATCAACAAGCACAATTGAACCGGTCATTGATTACATCGGTGCAAATAAACTCAAACTTCAATGGATTTTAGAAACCCATGCGCACGCAGATCACTTAACTGCTGCTCAACAATTAAAGACTGCCTGTGGTGGCAACATTGCCATTGGCGTGGGCATTGTTGAAATACAGAAATCGTTCAAAGAAATTTATGGTTTTAGCGATGATTTTGACACCTCAGGAATGTCCTTTGATAGATTACTTCAGGAAGGTGACGAGGTACGATTTGGCGAGTACAGTATAGAAGTTTTAGCAACGCCAGGTCATACCAAGGATAGTCTGACCTATCGTTTAGAGAACTACCTGTTTATTGGTGATACCTTGTTTCATCCAAGCTTGGGAAGTGCGCGTTGCGACTTTCCTGGTGGCGATGCGAAATTATTGTTTAAATCCATACAGAGAATACTTAGTCACAATAATGATACTGTGCTGTGCCTATGCCACGACTATCCAGATTCAAAACGAAAGGCTGAAACATTTATCAGTATCGATGATATGAAAAGCAACATTCACGTTCAGGCAGCGAACAATAAAACAGATGATTTTGTTACCATTAGAGAGCAGCGAGATTCAGGTTTAGCCCTTCCAAAGCTAATAATTCCGTCTATTCAGGTAAATATACAGGCTGGAATCAAATTAACTGAAGAAATACCTCCTCTTCTTTGGCCAATTAATAGATTTTAACTATACTTTGGGAAGTATATTAATTTATTTCTCTGGCAAAAAATCGAATAGGAATCATAACAATTAAAGGTTTTACAAATTCACATAAAAATTGTACATCCATATTCAGGACTGTTTCCTTATGGCTAGTGCTAATTACTATGACACTTTCCTATTCATTGAGTAATCAAGCAGCTAACAGTAGCGATGAATTCAATAGTGTCACTTATCACTTCAAAGAGCTCTCTATAGAAAAGGGGCAACTTCTAGATAATGAAATTAATGACATCATCCAAGATCATGCAGGATTTATATGGCTGGCCACTGGGCAAGGGCTGTCTAAATATGATGGTTATAATTTTGATAATTACTTTCAAAACATCAATGAACCCAACTCAATTAGTTCGAACATAATCAGAGTTATCTTTGAGGACAGTAAAAAACGCCTCTGGGTTGGAACGGAACATGGCTTAAATCAACTCAATACTCATCAAAAATCCTTTAAACATTATTTTCACAATCCAAATGTGTCTAATACTTTGGCTGATAACATAATCATCGATATTGATGAAGATAATAAAGGTAATCTTTGGATCGCTACAGAAACAGCAGTTCACTTATATTCAGAGCAGAATGCTAACTTTAACCGTTATCATTTTTATGACACTTCAGCTGCCTTGAATGCTACGATTAACTTTATTCAGCCATACGATGACAGTTTGATTGTCGGTACATCAACTGGCTTGTACAGATATAATCAAACAACCGACTCATTTTATCACTATAGTTATGTTGATGGTCTTCCTGATGAGGTTAGAAACTACCGTAGTGCCGCAATTTCAGATAACAATAATATCTGGATTTCTATCGATGGTGCTGGAATTTATTATAAAGACAATCAAGCATCACAATTTGAGCCCATCAAAAACATTAACGGTTCTTCACTAGTAGAGCCGAGTAATGACGTATTCTACCAAATATATTTCTTTAACAATTATCTCTGGCTCAGTTCAAGCACACAGGGATTATTAAACTATAATTTACAAACCGAGCATCTACAGTATATTAATCAAGCCCGCAAAACTCAATCCAGTGATTTCAAATATGCCACCATAAAGACGTTCTATAAGGATCGATCAAATTTACTTTGGATTGGCACTGAAATAGCGGGCATATCTATATGGAGTCAAGATACACTAAACATTACTCATTACGGTGCTTTTAGCGATCTATCTGAGGAATACTTCTATAGTGCCTATATTTGGAATTTTCATGAAACTGCTGATGACAAATTATGGGTTGGTACACGTAAGGGTTTAAAGCAATTTGATCTGCAATCCAAGCAATTGTTAACTGTCGATTTAAATTTGCCTACAGGCACTGAAGAACCTCAAATTTATTGGATAGACTCTAATAATAATAGTATTTGGTTGGCCACCGAAGACAAAATGATGGAGTATCAACAAGGAAGGGGAGTGATAAGAACCATTTCCAGAAACTCTGACAGTCAACCCCAAATTAAAGTCGATGGTGCGATTTATGCAGTAGCTACATCGGATCAAACATTGTTCTACGCGATTAATGAAGTCGGTGTTTTTGCAATTGATCTTGATACCCTTAGCGAAAAGCAATTAAGTATTTCTGAGCATGGAACTAATGCGCACCTTGTAAAAAGACCGGTAGCAATCGTTAAAGACAAAGATCAAAGCCTATGGATACTTACCCGTGAAGGTCTAGTTAATTATGATCCAAAATCTGATCAAGTTCTTTTACACCTTACAGCCAGTGTCGATGGTTTGAGCGGTAAACGAGTTTCTGCTTTATTCCAAGAAAATGACAATACTTATTGGATAGGCACAGCGGGTAATGGTTTTAACCGATTGGTTATTGAAGATAAGGTAAAGAATAAATATTCAATTGAGCAATTCAACAATAAAAAAGCCATCAGCAACCTAATTATTAATGGTTTATTAGTCGATGAAAATGAGTCGAAAAACATCTGGATTAGCAGCCATAGCGGTCTTTATGTCTATAATATAGAATCCGGATACCTGAGGAAATTTGATGATTCTGAAGGAATCCAAAGTAGAGAATTTAATGAAGGTGCTTACGTCAAAGACCATATAGGCTATTTATATTTTGGTGGTGTCAATGGTTTTAATCGTATCGATCCAACCAAATTTAATCGTAGTATCTACCAGCCTCCACTTAGAATTACTAATTTTAAATTAACCTGCCAGAGTAAGTTCGACGATTGCGTAGAATTAGAGCTTAGATTCAAACAGTATTTGAACTGCTTAAACTCAGATCTTGAACAGTGCACGAAATCAAATATAGTTTTGCCATATGATATAGAGTCACTTAGTTTTGAATTTGCATCACTTGATTATTCGAAACCTCTGTCTAACCTTTATCGTTATCGATTTAAAAAGAATGATGACACACCTTGGTTAGATTTAAATAACACCCATGAAATATTGTTCACACGATTAAACAGCGGCAAATACAATCTTGAAATTCAGGGCAGTAACTACACAGGACAATGGAGTCCATTAACAACAAACCTGAAGTTTACCGTAAGTAAGCCTTGGTATCTTGAAACTTACTCAATACTCGCTTTGCTGATACTGATTATAACAAGCTCTTATTTTTATCGTAAAAGTAAACGGTTTAAATATTTAGAGCATAAGCGGGTTGAAGCAGCCATTAAGCGCAATGAAGAAAACTTTAAATTTGCGTTATGGGGAAGTGGCGATGAGTTATGGGAATGGCACGTACCGACAGATGAATTAATTAGAACCAACCCGATTAAACAAATTGATGTTGGCAACTTAGAAGTCGAGCAAACTTTATCAAACACATTAAGTATTTTGCATCCTGATGATATGGGCCGTGTTCGTAACGAAATACTAGAACACATAAAGGGAAAGTCTCCATATTTTGAGTCAATCTTTCGTTTGAAGAGTAAAGGTAGTGGCTATTTATGGTTACTTGCTAGAGCCAGAGTAGTTGAGCGCGATGAAACTGATAGAGCTATACGCTTACTGGGCTCTATTAAAGATATTACACTGATGAAAGCAACGGAAGATAAGTTAACGCTCATTGCCCAGGCTTTTGAGAATACTAAAGACGGTATTAGTGTTTTAGACAACAATTTTAATTCTATTTTTAATAATAAGGCATTTTATGAGATCACTGGTTTATCTCACTTAAAAGCCATGAGTTCACAATATTTCTTTTCTACCGAAAGTAAAAATCATGACATGTTTAACCAAGTCAAAGTAGCCTTAAGAAATTTTGGTGAATGGGAAGGTGAAATTTGGGAACAGAGGCCAAATGGTGAAGAGTTTGCCATTGCAATCAAACTCGATATTGTTCAAGAGGGTACTGAGAATGATACTCATTTCATTTGTGTTTTCTCTGATATTACTTATCGTAAAAAGTCTGAAGAAGAACTCATTAAACTGGCTAATATTGACTCATTAACAGGCCTTCCAAACCGTTCTCTTTTGATGGATCGTTTATCACACGCAGTCGCATTTTCGAAACGCCATGAGACTGAATTTGCATTGATGTTCATTGATCTAGATAACTTCAAGAACATAAATGACACACTGGGTCATTCTGTTGGTGATGAAATACTCGTTAAAGTGGCTGAACGACTCAAAAACTGCGTTAGAAATGTTGATACCGTCGCCCGACTTGGTGGTGATGAATTTACTGTAATTTTAGAAAATGTGAAGTCTACTAATGAAGTTGGCCTAATAGCTAACAAAATTCTCAAACGACTCTCAAAGTTAATTGAAGTACAAGGGACGTTACTCAAGACTACGCCTTCTATTGGTATTGGTATGTTCCCATCCCATGGGGATAACGTAGACAGTTTATTAAAAAATGCAGATTTAGCAATGTATTCAGCCAAGGAAAAAGGCAAGAATAATTATCAGTTTTTTACTGAAGATATGACCAGTTCTGCCATGGAACGAATTAACATTGAAAACAAGCTACGAGAGGCTATTGAACTAGACCAGCTAGAACTGTATTACCAACCTAAGGTGTATAGTGTTACCGGTGAATTAACCGGCTTTGAAGCCTTGATACGCTGGATACACCCTGAGGATGGAATGATCTCGCCCGGAGCATTTATCCCTATTGCAGAAGAAACTGGACTCATACTCTCAATGGGAGACTGGATCTTAGAAGAAGCCATAAAACAGGCTAAAAGCTGGTCAAAGATCAATCCTGACTGCTGTGCGATTGCAGTTAACCTTTCTGCGAAACAGTTTTTATCAGAAAACTTGCCAGAACAAATCGAATCAATGCTCAAAAGGCATGATTTGGAGCCACGTTATATCGAATTAGAAATCACTGAAGGAACGTTGATGGAGAACATGCAACATACCATCAGTGCCTTACAGCGATTACGTGATATGGGGCTTGCCATATCCTTAGACGACTTTGGTACCGGGTATTCATCATTAAGTTACTTGAAACAATTTCCTGTTAATAAATTGAAAATTGACCAATCATTTGTTCAAGATATCACCACGGATCCATCTGATGCGAGTATTGTTGCTTCAATTATCAACCTGGCACATAACCTAGGGTTAAATGTTGTCGCAGAAGGCTGTGAAACCAAAGAACAGTTACAGTTTATCCGTTCTTATCATTGTGAAGAGGTACAGGGTTACTTATTTTCACGACCATTGCCTAAGGCTGAAGCAGAACAAGTACTTCGCATTGGTGAAATTAAAATTGAATCAGATTAGTTGAGCAATAAATAATGCGTGATTTTCTGCAGTCACTATCAGATTCACAGCTGATAGATTATGTTCTCTGTGAAGAAACAGCGAAACTATCAAAACATTCACTCCCTAAGCTAAAAATATCAGTCCATTACTTAGCTGAAGGAATTATAGAATTTCGTCCTGATTACCAAACTGATTGCGACATCATTATTTCCTGTGGCATACATGGAAATGAAACCGCGCCTATAGAAATCTGTGAACAAATAGTCACAGATATAATGGCTGGAAGTATTCGGCTTAAAGCGCGCCTGTTACTGATCTTGGGTAATTTACCGGCTATGAAATCAAATCAACGATTCTGTGAAGAAAACCTTAATCGTTTGTTTAGTGGTAAATTTATACAAAGCGACAGTGCAGAAGCGAGTCGTGCTGCGTTAATTGAACAGCAGGTCGAGCATTTCTATAATCGAGCAAATGTTCGACGCATTCATTTAGATTTACATACAGCCATTCGTACATCACATTATCCTAAGTTTGCAATTTATCCATACCGAGCGGATAAAAAATGGGATAGGGCACTTATTAATTGGTTTGCAGATGCAAGTATAGAAGCAATCCTACTAGGACATCAACCATCAGGGACCTTTTCATATTACACATCAAATAAGTTCGATGCAGATGCATTTACTGTCGAATTAGGCAAAGCGAGGCATTTTGGCACCAATGACTTGTCACTATTGAAGTCATTTAAACAACGCCTCATCGAGTTACTCGAAAATAAAACCATATGGCGTACAGAAAGCAATAATAGCGATATCATAGTGTTTAAAGTAATTAAAGAAGTTCTGAGGCATAACGAACAGGGATTTAGTTTGAATCTCAGTGATGATTTCGCCAATTTTTCAGTCTTACCAGAAGGTTATTCACTAACTGAAGACGGTGAAGATAGCTATACTATCAATGGAAAAAATCAATCCGTAGTATTCCCAAATGCTAAGGTCCCTGTCGGCCAAAGAGTTGCTTTATTGATTGAACCTGACAATCATTAGGCGGTAAAATACCATTACTTAATTCGCTTAAATTTATGTGGTATTCAAAAATGATTAAAGTCTCTATTATAGGTGGTGCCGGCTACGGATCAGCTGAGTTATTAAGAAACTTGCTTGTTCGTGACGATGTAGAAATTCATCGAATTTCTAGTAAAGACTATATTGGCCAAAGTATTAGCCAGGTCCATCGAACATTGGTCGGTTACGACGATATAATACTCGAAGATATCAGCCCTAAAGACTGTGCCGAAGGCGCTGATTTTGTATTCCTCGCCATGCCTCATATCACCACTGCAAAAGTTGCCATGGAACTGTTTGATCTTAATGTTCGAATTATTGATTTGTCTGGCGACTTTAGACTTGAAAATTTAGATGATTATATTCGTGATTATGCGCCTACACATCCATGTCCCGAACGATTAGGCAGCTTTATTTATGGTATGCCAGAATTAAATGCAGAGGCAATTAAAGAAGCCAAACATGTTGCCAGTCCTGGATGCTTTGCCACAGGTATCGCCATGGGATTATTGCCACTCGCTGCACAAGGGTTACTGATTGGAACCAATTTAAGAACAGTTGCCATGACCGGTTCATCTGGTTCTGGTGTAAAGCCTCAGGCCGGAACACATCATGCGACTCGTGTTAACAACCTTAAGGCTTATAAAGTATTACACCACCAACATCGTGCAGAAATTGTTCAAACATTAACCAAGGCTGGTGCGGATAATGTTTCATTAGATTTTGTCCCGGTATCAGCTCCCTTGGCCAGAGGAATTTTAGCAATTACTCAGCTTGATTTACCAGAAGGCTATGATGAAACTAAAATTCGTGAAATTTATAATGACTATTATGCCGATCACAAACTAACGCACCTAGTTGATACGACGCAAACTCCAGAAGTAGTTGCAGTGGCAGGAACGGCCCGTGTTGAAGTGGGTGTTACTGTACGTATTGATGAAGTCACTGGCAAGAAAACACTGTGTTGCACCTCTGCTATCGATAATCTAATTAAAGGTGGAGCAGGACAAGCCATTCAAAGCTTTAACTTGATGACTGACAAACCAGCGCACTTTGGCTTAACTAATCCTGGACTATGGCCATAATCGAATGACCAAACCACTGGCATTATTTAAAATCGGGGGTGATGTTCTACTTTCTGAAGATCAATATCAAGGCTTGGCTGAGAACCTCCATGATCTTAGAGAAGCCGGATGGAATGTCATCATCCTGCATGGCGGAGGCCCTCAGGTAAATGCCTTACAAGATAGTTTAGGCATAAAACCGAACAAGGTAGCCGGTCGTAGAATCACCTCAGAAAGTGATTTAAACCAAGTCCTGCAAGCCATTGCAGGTGAAGTTAATGTTAAATTAACCAATATATTGCTCAACCATGATATTCCAGCATTAGGTACACATGGTGCATCAAATATAATCCATGCTAAGAAAAGGCCTCCTATTGCTGTTTCTGGCGTTGAAGGGTTAGTCGATTTCGGTTCTGTCGGCGATGTTTGTGACATCAATGCGCAATTATTGTTTGATTTAATCGATATCGATTTAGTCCCCGTCATTGCTACTCTTGCTCGTGATAAACAAGGCAACCTGTTCAATATTAATGCCGACACTACCGCAGTAGCCATTGCTAAAGCGTTGCAAGTAGATATCTTAGCAATGATAACCGCCGTAGGGGGTATTTACAGGGATATAGAAGACAGTAATTCGTTAATCAATACCATCGATAGAGAAACGGCTGAAAAGCTCATAGAAGAGCAGGTGATTACCGATGGTATGATTCCAAAGGTTCAGGAGGCGCTATCTGTTGTGGATCATGGAGTAGGGCAAGTATTGATCACTTCTTTGAGCCGTAAAGGAAATATGAAGTCGCTTTTGAGAAATTCTAATGACTATAATTTAGGTACTCGTATCATCACTCATTAAGATTAAAAATTTACTAATAGTTAAAAAAAACCCGCCAAAAAGGCGGGTTTTTTATTGGCTATTTGCCACGCTAACTTAGAAGTTATAAGTAACTTCAGCGTAGTAATATCCACCGGCAAAGCCCATTGGGCTTGTTAGTACATATTCAGCACCAACGATTCCAGCATATTGGTTTTCAACAGGATATTCATTAAGAATATTCTGTGCACCTAGAGATAATTTCAAACTATCTGAAATATCAACGTGTACTGCTGCATCAAGAGTGAACTCTGATGGTACGTCGATAAGTAGAGAGATAGCATCTAGGTGAGTACTGGTGTAAGCACCAAAGTAGTTTAGACGAGTCATTAATGACCATCCATCCTGCTTATGGGTCCAAGATAAAGAGTTTCTATACTTAGGAAGTGTAGACTCTATTTGGAATTTACGTGTATCGCCAATTACTGAAGCATCACGGTCGGTAACGTCTGTCTTATTGTAGCTAGCTACAAAGTTAAGATCCGATTCACCACCCCAATGTTCCATTGAATAGCTTGCTACAAAATCAACACCTTCAGTTTTAGTACTGAATGCATTAGTAAAGTAACGAACTGAACTAAAACTAGATGCATCAGTTACACCAGAAGCTAATAGTGCATCAATATCAGTTTGAGTTAATGCAAAGTTAGATGTTGTACCAATTCTGTCGTCAACATTGATTCGATAGAAATCTAATGTAGCGAAAAGACCATCCATTTCAGCAACAAAACCAAATGACATAGATTGTGCTTCTTCAGGTGTTAATGGAACCGCACCTTTCTGAATCGCGACTGGGTTAGTTGGAGGAAGCGTTGCCTCATCCTGCAAACCACCATTTGCGTCAAATGCAGTTGTTACGTTACGTACATTAGACTGACCAACAGTAGGTGCTCTGAAACCAGTTGAAACTGACGCTCTGAATGAGATCTCATCAGTCATACCAATTTGAGTCGCAATTTTTCCATCAAAAGTACTACCGAAGTCAGAAAAGTCTTCCATTCGTACAGCACCGGCTATCATAGCGTTTTCACTAACATCCCAAGTAGCATCAAAATAAGCGGCTTTACTTGTTCTGTCGTTCTCACCTGCATCAATATCCTGGAATCCTGGGAAACCATTAGAACCGATACCAAAGCCTTGAGAAGCTAGCGGACCAATTTCATATGAGGCTGCATCACCGGCAATAATCTCAAACGATTCTTTACGGTATTCAACACCATAGGCTAAAGTCCACTCACCAGCATCCTGAGTAAAGTCTGCGTTTAAAGCTACTTCGTTATTAATATAACTACCAGGCTTAAACTCATTAGGACTTTCAGAACCCATAGAGGCGTTAATTGTATTACGGATTTCGTAATTTACTTCACTGTTACCGTATGAAACGCTGAAATCATAACCAATGGAATTATCAAAGTAACCCTTAAGACCAGCAGTTAATGATTGATCTTCAACCGTGCCACCAAAGCGTGGTGTAAAACCACCTGGGAACATTAGGTTAAATGCCCAACAGTTAGCGCCAGGTAGAGAAGCTAAAGCGGCTGCATCAGGAATGCCATCGGCACTTAATGTAACAATAGGGCAGTTTGAGTTATCAGTCGCACCAGGCGTCATATCACCAGTTAGAATAGTGTCTAAACCAGAAATAGGATCGATTGGACCATCATAAACACCACCACGATTTGTTGGGTTACGGAAGAAGAATCCACCGTCTACTTCACGGCTAGCGAAGCCACCAAAAGCGTATATTTGAGTATCATCACCTAAATCAACACCCGAGTTAATGAATAATGCCATGTCATCCATAATATTTGGAGCACCCCAAACTTGCGCCGGGTTATTTACAGCCGTGTTACCAGCAGCAATCAATGCCGCTGCATCATCACGCTGAATATTACGCTCGGTAGCATCAGACTCTTTCCATTGGTAGGTTATATTAGCAAAACCGTTTTCGCCTAGTTCTAGGCCAACATTACCGCTGACACGTGCAGAGTCACCACCACCATCAAAGTATGTACCCCAACGAGCAGAAACTGTACCGCCGCTGTTGTCATCTCTTAGTACGAAGTTCATTACACCAGCAATCGCGTCAGAACCATACTGAGCAGCCGCACCGTCACGTAGAATTTCTACTTGAGACAATGCCATGCTTGGAATTACTGAGATATCTGGTCCTTGTGAACCATCTGATAAACCTGCGCCTAGGAAGGTGATAACTGCTGAACGGTGTCTGCGTTTACCATTAACTAATACAAGTGTACTGTCTGGTGGCAGTCCACGCATGTTAGCAGGGCGAACCATTGTCGCACCATCACTAATAGGCTGAGTGTTTACGTTAAAAGATGGAACCAAGTTTTTCATTGTATCGAGCAAATTAGTATCTGCTGCGTTTACAAAATCATCACCTGATATTAAGTCGATTGGAACGGGTGAATCAGCGACAGAACGTGGTGCACCACGAGAACCAAGTACTACTACTCGCTCATCGTTATCCGCACTGTTCTTTGGCGCTTCTTCTTCAGCGTATCCAGTCGTAGTCGCTAAAGCTAAACTTACTGATAAAGCCAAAGTTCCTAGTTTAAATTTTTGAGACATATTAAATCTTCTCCCCGAATAAAATATTAGTATTTTTTATATATAAAAAAGCAAAAGTTGGCAAAAACCAACCTTTACTCTCTAATATATAACATAGTTATTAGTGTTAATGAAAGTAAAACAAGGATAAACAGTAACTTATAAGGCCTATCTAATGTACCAAAGTATAAACACATTCCAATAAGTTGAAATTAAACGACAGCTTCACATGAGTTTGATTTCGACATGATGAACTTCATCGAATAGAACAAGGCAAGCAAAGCTAGATTAATACCCATAGATTACAAAGATTTACACGATGTATCTCACGTAAATAATAGCTGCAATATTGCTGAATTTAGATTTTTTACTTTAGAGACAACATTGTTTACACTATATTCGCCATTAATAATAATTTTAGAAGTTATATTCCATGTTTATAGTTCGCCCAGCTCATCTAAATGATCACTCGGATTTGTATGAATTAGCCGTTGCAATGGCACCTGGAATTACAACTTTTCCACCCGATAAATCAGTTGTTTTAGAAAAAATTAAATCCTCAATAAAAGCCTTTGATTCTGCTCCGAATACACAACTTGCACGAAATTTCCTACTTGTATTAGAAGATGTTAGTAACAATAAAGTCATAGGAACCGCAGGAGTATATAGCGAAATAGGGCATGACAAGCCATTTTATAGCTTTCAAAAGCTCTCACAAACGCAACAAAATAGTGAGTATAAGCTAAAAACAACGTCAACCACATTAAATCTAGTCAATGCCTTTCAAGGCGGTACTGAAGTGGGAACACTTTTATTACACCCTGATTATGCGGGTTTAGGCTTAGGTAAGGTACTCGCAAAGAGTCGGTATTTATTGATCTCTTGCTTTCCAGAACTCTTCAAAGCGCCTATTTTCGCAGAGCTTAGAGGATGGACCGACGAAAATGGCTTATCACCATTCTGGGAAGCCGTTGGTAAACATTTCTTCGCAGACTTAGACTTTACCAAAGCAGATTTATTAAGTGCGACAACAGATAATCAGTTTATTGCAGACATGATGCCCAAGCACCCCATTTACTTAGACTTGCTGCCTAAATCAGTACAGGAAATCACTGGAAAGCCACATAATAAGGGTAGGGCTGCACTTAAGATGCTTCTAGATGAAGGCTTTCGTGATGAAGGCCTTATCGATATTTTTGACTCTGGTATCACTGTAAAAGCCCATTTTAATGATCTAACTACCATTGCTCAAAGTGCTGAATACATCGTATCGTCAGGGTATGAAGGCGAAGTTAGTGAAAATGAAGCATATATAGCAACAACTAATCTTAGTACCTTCAATGTAATTAAAACAAATGAATTCTCCATAAATAGTAATTCTATCTTACTTCCAACAAACACAGTTATGCAGTTACAACTTCTTGAAGGACAGACAGTACGTCTATACATTGCTAACTAATACTTTCTCTAATCACACAACACTTTCATTTAATCCTAACCTTACTTAGTTTATTTATATTTACGTAGCAGGGCATGCTGTTTATGCCTAATACACACACGGATATATTTCTACCTGTATCTTATTTAACATAATATACATTATGCGCATATA
>Ga0316204_10004534_pt1 | contig 24720 bp, 24 predicted proteins | sample 6monrhotite_MG_2_FD_205661 | JGI IMG/M metagenome (GOLD analysis project Ga0316204, IMG submission 205661) | Microbial mat bacterial communities from mineral coupon in-situ incubated in ocean water Damariscotta River, Maine, United States -... | ecosystem: Environmental > Aquatic > Marine >... | reverse complement strand
TAAGCCAATGCATCCAATTCACCTTGTAGCTTAATGGTGAGGTCACTCAGTGATGTAGTAACAAACTCAATATTCATGTCAGACTCCCGCTTGGTTGAGATTGCTATGAGTAGAGCAAGTGCCGTGCCGAGAGTGCGTGGGTTTTAAAAAGATATTATTAATTAGTGGGTTATGGTTCTGCTTGGTCGTTTCAAATGTTTTTGAATATAAGGAGTTGCAGAATGCGAACGGTTTTGCAAAGGGTCAACCTCGTATCATTTAGTATTGAGAAACTACTAATTTGACATGAATCAGTCGTTAACGGGTATTTAAGAGCGTTAGGTAACGAAGGGTCCACCATTGCCATCTAATCTTGAAAATGTAATGAAAGACTAAATAAAGAGGCTTGTGGCAGTCATGGTGGTTGTGCATCAAGCTAGGCCTACATCAAACGGCGATTGCTAGCATGGGGGGAAATTGCGTGGCAAAGAATCACCAAAAGGCTTAACTTAATTGAAGGGCTGAATATATGGCGGCAATAGCCGTTTAGGCTGTTATGTACTTCGAGGTTTAACCTGCCTATTTGTATTAATTGTTTTTTCGTGTGAAGAGTTTTGTTATATGCGACATTGAATCTCGAGTAAGTTTATATTTTGATATGGGCTCCTCTAAAACCTTAAAAGAAATATACGCACAAACTGTCGAAGTGATAAGAACAAGCCATGCGCTTATGTAGGGGTTTAAGTCGATCTGCTGGAAAGCAAATATAAATATCATATGAAATAGGTAGAGGCTGAAGCTAAGCGCGCCATAAAATCGGAGTATTGATAACGTAAATATCCATTGAATAAGGCCGCGAACGTTTACCGCAGACATGATAACAAATGACCAGAATAAGGAATATAAGATAAATTGTTTATTGAAGTAATCATTAGGAACGCTATCGTTAAATATAGAAAACGCTAATGGCGTCATGAAAACAATACCAACCAAACCAATATACCCTAAATATTTATATATTTTTTTTAAGTTTCTTGTATAGGTTGTTTTTAGATTTGTGTCGTTTTGAATGAGTGCAAGAAACATCCCGATTAGAAAAATAGGCATGTATGGAAGCAGCCTAGCATCGTTTTGTAAAGACTCATTCTGAGGAGATATGATTTGGGATAGCATCAACAAGGTCAGGAAAAATAAAGATGTAGCCCAAAGCCCGTAGGAACGAACGAAAAATATTGAAAAAGCTAAAATAGGAAGTATGAAATAAAATTTGAACTCAACCGCGATACTCCAGGTTACCCCTTTTCCTTCTTGGAGGATGATGTGATTAAAAAAGCCAAGCCAATCTAAGCTAAAAGGGATTCCGGTATCATTTTTTGCTAAGAATTCGGCAATAAGCCAGGTGGTTATGAGTGCTAGAAGTAAATAGAGGGTATACAGAGGGTAAATTCTAAAAATCCGTCTCTGCCAATAGAGGGACATTGCTGGAAATGTGAATATTTTTTTCCCTTTGTCGAGCATAGGCAGTGTCAAGAGAAATGAGCTTAATAAAAAAAACAAAATAACGCCCGACTTACCGGTCCCGCTCAAGTCAAGGAATGGGAAAAAAAACATATTTACATTGCTTGTATGGCTAAAAACTACGATTAAGACAGCAAATCCCCGAAGACCATCAAGAGCATCTATTTGAAACTTTCTATCGGATATTTCTCTGTGTATCATTTATGATGGCTCCATGTGGGCTACAACGATCTGCGACGAGTCATTGGAGGATGAGCGTTGCAGAAACAGCTATGGTGAAGTAACTACTCCCCACTCAAATCATGATAAGCCAAATACCTTTCTCGAATCTTCTGCACGTAGTGCACGGGTTCTTGGCCTCTGACATAGCCGTGCCTGGCTTTTTTGTAATACTGTTTATTGGCAAGCAATAGCATGGCTTTTTCTACATTGCCGAACCACTCATTAGGGTTCCAGCCTTTGCGTCTGGCTAAGGTGCGGGCATCGCGCACATGGCCGATGCCCGCGTTATAGGCTGCCAGGGCAAACCAGGTTCTTTCTGCGACATCTAACTCTGGTTCAAAACGTTGCATTAGCCATGCGAGGTATTTGGTACCGGCATGGATGCCTTCTTCGGGATCGGTGAGATTCGTTAGCTCAAGTTCTTTGCCGGTACGAGGCATTACTTGCATGAGACCAAGTGCGCCTACCCAAGATTTTGCCATGGGGTCAAACTGACTCTCCTGATACATTTGCGAGATAATCAGTCGCCAATCAAAACCGTATTGGATGGCGTATTGTTGGGCCAACGCATCATAGGGCGAGAGCCCGCTTTGTTGATCACTGCGCTGTGTAGCATGTTGTCGAATACGCTTATTATTTTTGAAGTACTTGTTATAGGTGACGTTGAAGTTCAGGCCTCGGTACTCCTTCTTTAAATAGGTGTTGAGGCTATTGAGTAGTTCGGGATTGTTGCTGCGTATTGCCCAGCCGTGGGGTTGTTGTTGGGTGAGGGTGTAGAGTGCTTGTAGATCGTCGCGCCAGGTAAGTTCGATCGCCAGTAGATGCTCGTCGGCAACGGTTAGGTCGTATTCGCCATCGGCTACCTTGGCAATAATCTGCTCGGTTTCTAGCTCTTCATCGACGGTAATGATCTTTAGTCCGGGAACTGTTTCCAGCAGTGGTTGCAGGGTTTGCCAATAGGCGCTGCTTTTGCGCACGGCGATGCTACGGCCCGCTAACTGCTGGAGGTCGGTGATGGGGGCTTCATTTTTTTGGCCGACTAACACTTCACTTACTTTATTGTAGTGGCGAGTGAAGCTAATGCCGCGCTCTTGTCGGCGCTGTTCGGTTACGCTGAGTGAGGCGGCGATAATATCGCCTTTACCTTGACGTAGCCAATCCATGAGTTGTTCTCGGTCTGGTGGAATCACGACTTCTATTCGTAAGTCATGTTGTTTGGCAAACTGTTTGATGAGTTCGTACTCAAAGCCGAGTAATTCGCCTTGCCATAGGTAGTAGGTGGCTGCGTTGTTGCGGCTGATAACTCTTAGTACACCGCGCTGTTTGATGGCGGCTAGGTCATCCGTGTGCAATTGTTGTTCTGCACGTAATTGTTGCTGGCTGAGGAATTCATTAAGTGCGTTGTGGAGTTTATGAGCGCTGGGTTGGGTGGCCCAGGCAATGCTGCGGATAGAACCTAGGCCGATGGCGACTTTGATATTTTCTTCATAAGCCATGGTAGATTGAATTAGGTGGCTGTCGGCAATGGCAAGGTCGTAGCGACCATCGCCAACGCCGGAGATGATGCTGGCGGAGTGGATCTCTTCGGCGACAGCTTCGATCTCAATCTCAACCCGTTCTGCTAGATGTTGTAGGGTTTGGTAGTGGGAGGCTGATTGATGCACGGCGATACGCCGTCCTTTTAGATCGGCGCGTGTCGCTATCTGCTCATCTTTGCGGCTGACTAATTGCTCTTTGACATAGACGAGTGGCAATGTGAATTGCAGTTGGCTTTTGCGCTCCTCGGTGATGGTGAGATTATCGGCGATCAAGTCGCCTTGGTCATTAAGTAGCGAGGGGATCAATTCGCTACGGCGTGCCACCGGGATGATTTCGAATTTAAGTCCATGCTGTTGAGCAAAACGTGCGGCTAATTGGAGTTCGGTCTGGGCGTTTTCACCACTGCGGGGCAGGCTATCGGGTCCTTCTGGGTGAGCCATTGCCAGCACACGTAGGGTATCTTTTTTACCCAGTTCAAATTGAGTAATGGGTGGACTGTCTTGTTTTACGGTTGCTTGCTGGGACGGTGTTTCTGGCTCGGGGCTACAGCCTAATAGCCATGTTAGGGTTAATATCATCGCTATTAGAAGCTGTTTGCTGGCGCGCTGCTGCATGGGGTGACCGCTTTTATTCGAGTGGGATTGATTGTAGAGCTTACACTTGAAAACGCAATTATCGATCTATTGTTATGAATTGATTCAAGTAATGTTCTCTATAACATTACTTGAATAGGGTATAGTCACTTTATAACAGTATTACTTGATGTTTAATTTTTTAGGAGGTGATGAGATGGCCCATGAAAATGAAACCGACTATGGTCCGCTAGCCGCGTTGGTTGGCGTCTGGCGTGGTGATAAAGGTATGGATGTGGCTCCTGAGCCGGATGGTCCTGATAATAACCCCTATTATGAAACCCTTACTTTTGAGGCAGCAGGTGATGTGGATAATGCGGGTGTGCAGTTTTTATCAATTGTGCACTACAAACAGGTGGTACAGCGTAAATCTAATGACGAAGTGTTTCACCATGAGTTGGGTTATTGGTTGTGGGATGCAGATACCGATAGTGTGATGCACTCGTTTACTATCCCCCGTGGTGTGGCTCTGGTCGCGGGCGGTAAGGCGACGAGCAGTAGTGAGAAAACGGTGTTTGAGGTGGCCGCAGGAGAGGCGGATCCGCAATGGCAGATTGCCCAATCACCCTTTATGTTGGAGAAGGCGCGCACGCTCTCTTTTACGCAGCGTATGGAGATCACGGGGGATCGACTGAGCTACCGTGAGACTACCTTGCTGGATATCTATGGTCAGCGTTTTGAGCATATGGATAACAATGATTTACAGCGGGTAGCTTGACCGTAATCGATGCCCTCTACACACTGTTTTCTCTCTAAAGCTTACTGAGTTTGCTAGCTTGGATCTATTTGATGTCTGCGAAACAATACCTGCCATGTTAGAGCATATCGATTTTACGCCTGAAAAAATTGCAGGCGTAGAACAGAGCCGTCGTCTGTTTCATGGTCGAGGGCACGCTTACCCTGGGTTTGAACATCTTAGTATCGACTGGTTGCCCCCTGTTGCCTTGATTACGTTGTATAAAGAGCGTGATGCTGATGAGTTAAGCGCTTTGGCTGAAGCACTGTATGAGGGATTGCCAGGCTGCCTTTCAGTGCAGGTGCAATACCGTTGTCGAACCATGGCACCGACGGAGATGTTATGGGGTGAGGCAATTGACGATTTAACCGTTGAAGCTGCGGGGCTGAAATTTTATGTGCGTCTGGGGCAGGCGCAAAATATCGGCGTGTTTCTCGATATGTCTAACGGTTGGCAATGGCTACGACAACGAGCAAAAGGTAAGCGGGTGCTTAATCTTTTTTCTTACACCTGTGCGTTTTCTGTGGCGGCCATTGCGGGTGGCGCTAGTCATGTAGTGAATGTGGATGTGAGTAAAGCGGCGTTGAGTCGTGGCCGTGATAATCACCGCCTTAATAATCAAGATACGCGTCAGGTCACCTTTCAGGGGATCGATATTTTTAAATCGTTTTCACGATTAAAAAAACTCGGCCCCTATGATATTTTAATTTGCGATCCACCCTTATTTCAAAAGGGCAGCGTTGATCTTAAACGGGATTATAAAAAAATTATTCGCCGTATTCCCGAGTTGATGAACCCCGGCAGTGAGTTGCTGCTTTGCTTAAATGCCCCAGAGCTGGATGAGACCTTTTTGCATGAAATGGTGGCCGAAGAGTGTCCAACATGTCGCTATGTTGAATCGGTGCAGCCCCCTGAGGTGTTTGCTGAAGCGGAGCAGGGTAAGGGCCTGAAGGTGTTGGTGTTTGCTTATGATGGTTAATGGTTTATTAAGCTTTAGAGTGTAACAATCTTAATGCTGTTTGAATTATTGGCAATGTATGGAATTTAACAGGTGTTTGTGAGCGTGCAGTGATCCAGCTACAACAACTTTCAGTGACCTACCCGGGTGCTGCTCAGCCTGCACTATTGCCTACCTCACTCTCATTTCAGCAGGGCGAACTGGTGGTGCTGCTGGGGGCTTCGGGGGCGGGCAAATCCACGCTATTGCGGGCCATTAATTTATTGAATCAACCTAGCAGCGGTGAGCTGTTGGTGGAGGGGCGGCGTATTAAAAGTGCGCGCGCTCTACGTCGTCATCGCCGTAATAGTGCAATGGTGTTTCAACAGCATCAACTTTTACTTCAATACTCTGTTTTACACAATGTATTATTGGGGCGTTTGGGCTACTACTCCTCACTTCGTACTCTATTGCCCATGAGTGAAAATGATAAGATGTTAGCGTTGCAATGCATTGAGCGGGTGGGGCTATTGGATAAGTCGCTAGCGAGGGTGGACCGACTGAGTGGTGGCCAGCAGCAACGCGTGGGTATCGCTCGCGCCCTGGCGCAACAGCCTAAGGTGATTCTAGCGGATGAGCCAGTGGCCAGCCTCGACCCGGCCACGGCCCGGCAAGTGCTGACGCTATTGCATGATATCTGTAAAGAGGATGGCTTGACTGCCATTGTCAGCTTGCATCAGCTAAATTATGCCAAAGAGTTTGCTGAGCGTATTGTGGCCCTCTCTGCTGGAGAGGTGATGTTTGATGGGCCGCTTAGTGATTTGGATGAGTCGCTGTTGTCGAATATTTACCAATAAATCGCAATAAAAAGTATAAACTGGGACCTTTGCACGAGAGATAGTTTTTGTTCCAGCAAGGCAAAAATGATCGAAAAAACGGAGTTTACGGGTGTAAATGAGGCTTTTGAGATCATTTTTAACGCCGCTGGGGCGGGAAATATGAATCGTGCAAAGGTCTCAACCTATCGCTATTGAACCGATGAGGGAACCCCAGATGTTAAGAAAACGTGTACTCGCTATATTAATAGCATTGAGCATGGTAATACCCATGCTGGTTATTGCCGATGATAATCCCGATGTGTTGAAGGTGGCGCTGCTCCCAGATGAAGATGCAGCGACCATCATCAAGCAGCACCAAGGCTTTAAACAATATCTGGAGCAGGCATTAAATAAAGAGATCGATCTGGTTGTTACCACCGACTACTCCTCGATGGTTGAGGCGATGCGTCACGGCCGAATTGATTTGGGCTATTTTGGTCCGCTCTCTTATGTGATGGCTAAATCAAAGAGTGATATTGAAGCGTTTGCCGCTAAGAGCAAGCATGGTAGCCCCACTTATCAGGCGCTGTTGATCGTCAACGCCGATAAACATATCAATAGCCTTGAGGATCTCAAAGGGCTGGATGTGGCCTATGGCGACCCCGCGTCTACCTCATCTCACCTCATCCCTAAATCAATGTTGGTCAGTGGAGGGTTACAGGCGGGTAAGGATTATAAGGAGCATTTCTTAGGGGCCCATGATGCGGTTGCGATGGCGGTGCAGCGAGGGCATGCCGCCGCTGGGGGGCTTTCAAAACCCATTTTTGAAACGCTGCTAGCTCGAGGCCTGATTGATGCTAATAAGGTAACGGTATTTGCCGAATCCAAGCCGTTTCCACAATACCCTTGGAGCATGCGCAGTAATCTGGATGAGGGGTTAAAAGAGCAGATAAAAGAGGCTTTTTACCAAATCAAAGACCCGTCGATACTTAAAGCGTTCAAGGCGGATGGTATGGCGCCAATCAGTGATGCAGACTACGATGTGGTGCGTAAATTAAAGCGTGACCTTAAACTTTAATGTCGTCATCGCGTTACCAAAACATTCTGCAACAGGCGCGTAAACAGCGGCTCAGGTTACTAATTCAGCTCAGTATATTGATGGGCGTAATTCTGTTGTGTGCCTACTTTGTTGGGCTATTTGATGTGCAGCGTCTAGCAGATGGCCTGCCGAGTGTGTGGTTGATGTTTCAAGAGAGTTTGCCCCCTAACTTCAGTGATTGGCGCGGTTGGCTCTCTCCACTCTTTGATACCCTGGCGATGAGTGTGGTGGGTACTGCATTAGCGCTGATGATGGCGCTACCTTTGGGAATTCTTGCGGCGCGCTCCACCACACCGCATCCATTGGTCTACTCGCTGGTGCGTGGCCTGTTGAACCTGCTTCGTGCGGTACCTGAACTGGTGATGGGGATTCTGTTTGTCGCAGCCGTCGGCTTTGGAGTCTTGCCGGGGGTATTGGCATTGGCCTTTCACTCTATCGGCATGGTAGGTAAGTTTGTTGCTGAGTCGATTGAACACGCGGATGATGGCCCAATTGAAGCCGTTCGCTCTACTGGTGCAAGCCCTTTTCAAGTGATCAGCCATGGCGTTATGCCCCAGGTGATTCCTCAGGTGAGCGATCTCGCAATCTATCGCTGGGAATATAACTTTCGCGCCTCTACCGTTATGGGCATGGTAGGGGCGGGTGGCATCGGTTTTGAGCTGATGAGTGCCTTGCGCTTAATGCATTATGATGAGGTGTTTGCGCTGCTGTTACTGATTCTACTGATGGTGACCTTGGTGGATAGCTTGGGTGCGATGTTGCGTAAGCGACTTAAATAGATAACGATTTTATTGATACTTTTCTCTACGGCTCATCGGCAGCATAAAAATTCCACTACTTAATATTTTTGACACAGTGCTCCTAATTTTGATACTTTAATGAGAATGATTCGCATTATTGTTTATTTGGAGAGAGTATGATTGTTCATCGGGGTATAGGGCTTGGCCTAATCTCTTTGCTTACACTGGCGGCGTGTGGCGCTACGGGAGGGCAGCCGGGTGCTACGTCGGATATAGACCAAGCGAAGTTAGCCTTGGGTCAAAAGCTCTATTTTGATAGCGCGCTTTCTGAGCCAGCGGGTCAATCCTGCTCTAGCTGTCACCTCTCTACGGCTGGCTTTGCGGATCCCGACCGCGAGTTGCCAGTATCACGGGGCATTGATCCCGCACACTTCGGTAATCGTAATACCTCTACTATCGCCTACGCTTCATTCGCGCCGGAGTTTCATTTTGATGAGCAAGAGGGGCTCTATATTGGTGGATTTTTCCATGATGGGCGCGCCCATACCCTTGAGGATCAGGCTAAGGCACCGTTTCTCAATCCTCTGGAGATGGCAAACCCCGATGAGGAGAGCGTAGTACGCAAGGTCGAGCAGGGTGATTATGCGCTGCTATTTGAAGAGGTGTATGGCGATGATGTATTTAACGATGTCGAGCTGGCATATGAGAAGATCGCAGACGCACTCGCCAGCTTTGAGCGTAGCGACTTTTTCAGTCCCTTCACGTCAAAGTTTGATTATTATTTGCGGGGCGAAACGCAACTGACGGAACAGGAGCTGCGTGGTCTGGCGGTTTTTGAGGATGAAAACAAAGGGAATTGTGCCGCCTGTCATCCAAGTAGTGTTGGCGATGATGGCGCGTTACCGCTCCTCACTGACTATAGTTATGACAATCTAGGGGTTCCGAAGCTCGCTGAGAGCCCTTTTTATCTGATTGACCCTAAGCATAATCCCGATGGCGCGGCAGTGATTGATCTTGGCCTGGGTGAGGTGTTGAATGAGCCAGAAGAGAATGGCAAATTTAAGGTGTCAACCTTGCGCAATATTGCTACGACGCCACCCTATATGCACAACGGCATTTTCACCACGTTGAAAGAGGTCGTCGAGTTTTATAACACCCGAGATATAGATAGTCGTTGGGGAGCGGCGGAAGTGGCAGAAAATGTAAATGACGAGGAGTTGGGTGATCTTGGCCTGACAGATCAAGAGGTGGATGACTTAGTGGCATTTTTACACACCCTAAGTGATGGGTTTCAACCTTAAATAGTGACACTATAATTTTATCTTGAGACCTTTGCGTGATTTCTATTTCTATAGGAACGAGGGTTTTCAGCAGCTTTATTATGCGCATGTTCCCTTAGATGGGTTAAAATAACCCTTTTCCTGAGGGGAGCATGGCTTCCCTCATAATCTGATATCGAGTTTAAAAGAGTAGCGTGTTATGGCAAATTCCCTATTTGATCAGCTAAAAAAGGCTGGCTTGGTAGATGAAAAGAAGGCTAAAAAAGCTAAGAAAGATAAATACCAGCAATCCAAGCAAAACAAGTCTAAGAAAAAATCGGCGTCAAATACCGATGATGGGACAAAAACGGCAGCTCAGCAGGCCCAGCAACAAAAAGCCGAACGGGATCGCCAACTGAATCAACAGCGCCAGCAACAACAGGCAGAGAAGGCCAATAAGGCCGCACTGCGCCAATTGATTGAAACAAATAAGCTGAGTGAATACGACGGAGAGTTAAGTTTCAACTTTGTTGATGCTAACAAAGTAAAAACCCTTCATGTAAACCCGGATACTCATCAACAGCTGGCAGACGGTCGGATCCGTGTGGCACGTTTTGCGGGTGGTTATGCCCTATTGTCAAAGCTTGCCGCAGAGAAGATTCAGCAACGCGACGAAAGTGTGTTAATTCCTTTGGCCGCTGAGGATCCATCACTCTCTAAAGATGATCAAGACCATTATGCGCAATTTGAAGTGCCAGATGACCTCACCTGGTAAGTACCGCTCTCCTCAATTGGAGAGCGCTATCTGGCTAATATATTAGTTGAGTTGGAAATATTCGGTAATCGCTTCATGGATGTAGCGGCTCATCTTTGCGCGGTGGTTCTTACGCACCTGATAGCTTTGTTCAAGATGGACAAAGCGTTTGCTGGATATTGTCGCATTATTCAAACACGCATCTGCCGAGCCATTGGTGTAGCGAGCTTGCACATTCCACGTTCCGCCTAAGCTGCTGGTATCATTACCGTAAACACAGGCCTTAATGATATTCCCAGACTCCACCCTGCCTCGTAATATCTGCATTATGCTGAATTCATTTTGACTCGTAGGGTAATGAATACCTTCACTTAGGTTGATCAGTTTTGAATTTTGCGACTGGCATTGGCTCTGTAATTTGGAAAGTGAACTGCTGCCAAAGCCATGAAACTGAATAAATACGGTGGCGTGGTTATAATCTGACACGGCAGTGTGTGCGGTATAAAACAGCGATTGGGTTTGATGGGAGACATCGCTGTCAGCATAGCGCCCATCAGTGCATGTACTTTTTGCTGTACTACTATCACGGCGCGTGCCTGCAAGCATCAGCAGAGCGGGCTTAACATCTAAATAAGTTTCTATTGCCTGACTGGCAGTGAATGAATCTTTCATTGGGTGAGGGGCTTGCAACACGGCATTTAAGCCACTGGGGAACGCCACAAAGGTACCTCCACCGATGAAGGCACTACTCGGCAGTGGACTCTTCTCCGATAAAATGTAATGCACGTCACTAGTTGAATGGCTTACATTTGTGAATTTGGTGACTTGGTATCCAATACCCATAGCGAGATCATGTGCTTGAGTGTAACTACCTGCAATAAACGCCGTAATGACCTTTTCAAAGCTGGTTTGCTGTTGAGCGCTCGGTTTAACCCATGAATTATCGTATTTATCACCGTAATCAATGGCTTTAAGGTGTGCTTCTAAGTCCCCTGACAATTCTGTTAGCGCAGATGCCGGTAAACTACATAGAGTAAGCATGATGAGTGCGCAGGTTTTTATTTGTTGAGTAATCAAGTTGATAGTCTCTTTTTTGATGTCTAGATTTTATTGTTTGATCTGCTCTGTGAAAAACACAGTGCCAAAAAACGATCACATACCCTAAAAAAATAGCGTGTCTATTATGAAGGAAGGTTAAAAGGCAGTTCATTAGGCCTGAGTCGGCAAAAAAGTCAGGAACATGAGATGGGTGTATTGATAAATGGTTGCTCGAATAGTGATTTCAGGGGCGTGTGATTTTTGATTATGAGTGTCACTGAAATGACTTTGAGTTTTGAGTAGATTTTAACCAAAGTAGTGCTATGAAAGAGAGGATGAGTTATCTACCCATCCTCTCTCAAATTTAGCCAAATTAAGTTGGCTGAGTAATTAATTTGTTGGGCTTTGATTACAAGTTACAGAGTATAAGCGAGCATTACACGATGATGGTTGCCTTCCTGAAAATTTACTTTTACGTGTACTTTGGAATCTCCAAGAGGACGATACGTTGCTTAAATATAAACCACTATCACCATAACAAGGATAGCTTTGGTAAGATGCAGCCCCGTCTTTATAGCCCATTAAATCACAATAGGCCGTTGCTGTCGTATCAAGATCAACGCTATAGGGGTAGTTCACTTCGATCGGGTATCTATTACCAATCTCGGTTTCTACCCACACCTCATTTTCTGTGCCGTGATTTACCAATTTATTACCGAATAATGAGTGATCGAAACTTTGGCGGAACATGGTGGGGTAGGTGTTTTCTAGCGTTCGATCAGCAGCCAGAATAGGCCTATTACCAATAACGCCTAATAGTCCCCACCAGCCATCAAGAATATCCCTGGCGGGCTCATATACACTTAAAAGGTACTCAGGGTAAGCCGCCTCTTTGTGGCTGGATATTGCGGCGTTTGCAGTCGCTACTACCCAATCACGTGGTATATATATACCTCCGTCTGTGTAAATAGTTCCGATAATATTTCCCAGGGAATCTTCTACTAGGTGACAACCGTTCGTGCCTTCACCCGAATAACCGAGGTCCTCATACCAAGATTTAACATGGACAGCATGCCGTGTACCATCGACCACGTAAGGGTAGATCCATACTACTGACTTACCTCTGGGACCATCATTAAAACATCTTTGGTCAGAAAAAAGTGATTTGTAATTATGATATGGCTCGATATTGGAAGAATAAGCAATTACATGACCTGCCCGATCTCTCCAGTCAGTAATTATTGGAAAACGCTCATCGCTGGCTTGCCGCCAATTGGTATCCAACCATGAAATATAGCTAAATGGAGAGTCAAGATTAGTAGGGCTAAGTACATCGGTTAAAACAGTTCTGACCTGTTGCTCAATTGCCTCAGCGGTAACATTTGGGTTGTCCACAATCATGGTCATTCTGGTGTGCTCGATTGTAATCAAAATTTCCATTGCCACAATGTTTAGGTAGGTATGAAATGAGTCATAATTGTAGGTATCAAATGCACGGTTAACATTTGAGTGGCTGCGGTCAATTTGGAAAACATATCTTAAGTGAGTAATATCAAGATACAGGTTATCAAGAATACTTCTGTAAAGAGTATCTTTGTACTCATCTGGGTAACTGAAATAATAAGCAGAATTGTTTTGCATCGCAATCCAATCTATATCAGTTTGGATTAAAGATTCAGCAATTATGGCATCAATGACATTGGTTTCAGATTGATTAATTGCATCTAATATCGCATCAACTGCAAGGTCCAGTTCAGAGGGGCCTGTGTTGCCAACATTCAAAAATGGCAAAAATGCGCCAACATAAGGCAGAGCTGCATTGAGTATGGCTTCTTCGACCATTGAATTTAAGTTGTTTTCTGCTCCTTCATATCGGGACAACCACCATGCTTCATCCCCAAAGTTATCGATTACGGATATACCTGTACACCATGCTGAGGTGCACTCATCAGTTGTGCTGGTACTGGCTGAAATAATTGAGGGAGTGACAACTAGCATTGAGGCGAAGAGTGACGAAAAAATTTTTGTGCGTGTGATCATTATTACCATCCTTAGAAATATTACCAGAACTGAATATAAACGAAGCGCAAAGGAAGATTCTACCATATCTTTTTAGGTATAATGTTTATGGGGTCCTAGCTGCCTTTACCTTTTAAGTGATACTAGGTGGTCTAATTACACCTATATTATTGATCTAGCCATGTAGTCAGTTGGGATAAATCCCCGCATTCCGCCATGATGGGGTAAAATGGCATCTTTGATGCGATTTGCGAGTAGACGATGGCGGTAAATTGGTACCCGGGGCATATGAATAAGGCCCGCAACGAGATGAAAAAGGCGATGCCAAACGTCGATCTGGTGATTGAAGTGATGGATGCGCGCATCCCTTACAGCAGTGAAAATCCGACGGTCTCCGAGCTACGTGGTGAGCGCCCGTGTATTAAAATTCTCAATAAGAATGATTTGGCTGATCCTGCCGTAACTCAGCAGTGGCTGGACTATTATGAACAGGAAAAAGGGGTTAAGGCGATTGCCATGAGCTGTGACCAGCCTGCTCAGGCGCGCAAAATTCTTGATTTAGCACGTAAGCTATTGCCTCACCGCAATGATGAATTCCTGAAGCCGGTCCGGGTGATGATTATGGGTATTCCTAATGTCGGGAAATCCACCTTGATCAACGCCTTATCGGGGAAAAACATCGCCAAGGTGGGCGATGAGCCAGCAGTAACCAAAGGGCAGCAAAAGATTAGATTGGATAAAGGGGTTTTTCTGTCGGATACGCCAGGTATTTTGTGGCCGCGCATGGGCAGTGCTGACTTTGGTTATCGTCTTGCTGTGAGTGGTGCGATCAAAAATACCGCAATTGAATTTGAAGATGTGGCGCTATACGCGGCAAATTACCTACTGCAAGCCTATCCTGACGAGGTGATGGCTCGCTATAAGTTAAAGCAGCTGCCTGAGTGCGATACCGCGCTGTTAGATGCGATAGGTCGCAAACGCGGGGGGCTGCGCCCTGGTGGTGTGGTGGACCTGCATAAGGCCTCCGAGGTGTTACTGCACGATTACCGCAGCGGCGCGATTGGTCGTATTAGTCTGGAGACACCCTTAATGATTGAAAAAAGTGAGCAAGTCGATGGCTGAGGTAGGTCAATTTAACACTCTGAAGGTGGTTAAAGAGGTTCCGTTTGGTGTTTACCTCGATGGTGCTGAGTGGGGTGAGGTGTTACTGCCGAGCAAGTTTGTGCCCCAAGGAGCCAAAGTGGGTGATGAGTTGGAGGTGTTTCTCTACTTCGATTCTGAAGACCAAATTATTGCTACAACCCAGCGTCCGCGCGCCACAATGGGCAGCTTTGCCTACCTGGAGGTGATTGATATTAACCGTGTGGGGGCGTTTCTTGATTGGGGTTTGGATAAGGATTTATTGGTACCTCAGCCAGAGCAGCGTCGCCCGATGGAAAAGGGCAAGTCCTACATCGTTTATGTGAAGCACGACGGTGAGGGGCGTATTGTCGCTAGCTCAAAGATTGATCGTTTTCTGGATAAGTGGCGCACACGCTTAATGCCAGGGGAAGAGGTGAGCTTGTTGATTGCCGAGACCAGTGATTTGGGGAATAAGGTGATTATCAATGATAGCCACTGGGGGTTGATACACAGTTCCGATATTTTTCAGCAACTGCGTTACGGAAAACGTATGCGCGGCTATGTCAAGCAGGTGCGTGAAGATGGCAAGATCGATGTGGTGTTAAGTAAAACCGGGACCGATAAAATCAGTGAGCTGGCGAGGCGCATCCTCTCCGAATTACACAAGCGAGGCGGATTTTTGCCTCTGCATGATAAGAGCGCGGTTGACGAGATCAAACGTGCCTTTGGCGAAAGTAAAAAGAGCTTTAAGAGTGCCATTGGTCATCTTTACAAACAAAACCTAATCACCATTGAGTCGAATGGAGTGCGTCTGGTTGATAAGGGAGATGAGAAATGAAGATCTATATGCTAGCTGAGCACGATGAACTTGATGAAATAGCTGAACCTATGAGCGAAGCTATCCGAGACTGGTTAGCGAAAAGTGATAGTCGTGCGGAGCTGATTCACCCTGATGAGGATAACCTTCAGGTTGGTGTTTTTATTGAGACAGGCAAAAAAGTAGCCCTGAAAGACCCGGTGAATTTTCTTTACACCCTGGCTAAAGAGTATAAAGCTGAATTTGTAGTCGGGCTCATCGCTGAGAATGACCGCCGTGAGAACGTCTGTTTTTTTGGTTTTGAAGAAGGGCGACCGGATATTAACGAGATAGCACAATATTTGGGTTTGAAGCGTTAACTGAAGCCGTTTAGACATGACCTAACAACCAGTGTCAGCTTAATTGTCCGGAGTACGACAATGGCAGTTGTTTAAAGTATATATATATCAAGGTCTGCAACCGACCCGAAGGCGACTTTGGAACGCTAGCTTTTGAATGACTGCTATCGAGTGAATGACCTAAATGTCGCGTGAGCGGACTTTCTCTTAGCATTGTCGGGTCTGCGGTGAAAGCTGGATCGGAGTAGTTGCGATTATCCTATTACCAGAATGAAGCATGGGCTGGGGTTTGTGTGGTTGTCAAAATCGATTTTCTTTCCGTATTGTATCTAATTGGGGCGGCGCAAGGGTTATTCCTGGCGGCTGCTTTGGCTACAAAAGATATCGGCAGTCATGTTGCTAATAAGTATTTAGCTCTCTTTCTGTTGATTTTCAGCCTATCGCTGGTAGACGAGTTCTTTTTTCAATCACACTATTTTTACGAATACCCGCACCTCATTGGGTTGATTTGGCCGCTAGATTTTTTGTATGGCCCGTTTTTCTACTACTATCTTTGCCTGTTAACGGCAGTCGATCTGGGCGAGGCCAGCCGGGGTAAGCTCAAGCATTTCGCACTATTTGGTGTAGGCAGCTTGCTGGCGATTCCATTCTGGTTATTGTCTGGAGAGCAAAAGTTAGCGTTTATGTATAACCTGGCAAGTGAGCCAAGTCAGTCAACGATGGTCGTTGTCACTGATTTGCTTGCTAGTTTATTAGCAATTATTCAAATGCTGATCTATCTGGTGCTCTGTTTTCGCACGCTCGCGCTACATCAAGCCGTAGTGGAGGAAAATTTTTCAAGCCTAGAGAAAGTCAATCTGGCCTGGCTACGCTCACTATTGTTACTGTTGGTAATGCTTTGGGCGTTTTATATGATCGATATCTTTTTCTCTGAGCCATTTGGGATGGGAGAGTCGTTCGGAGTGGCCCTGCACATCTGTCTTGTATTGATCTTCTATACCCTGGGTTATCGGGGGATGCGTCAGGGGAGTATTTTCCAGCAACCAGAGAAGGTCGTAGCTTCACCAGAGGTGGCGGGGATTAAATACGCCTCCTCAAGTCTAACTAAAGAGGTTAGCCCCATGATTGCCGAATCACTTCAAAAGTGCATGTGCGAATCGAGGCCCTATCTAAAAAATGATCTGACTTTGGCGGAATTGGCTGAGATGATAGAGGTTTCAAGCCATCACTTGTCACAAGTGATTAACGAACAACTTGGAAAGAATTTTTTCGATTTCATTAATCAGTTTCGTGTGCAGGTGGCAGAAGATTTGCTATTGCAGACAGCTCCCAAAATGACCGTTATTGATGTTGCTATGGAGTCAGGTTTTAATTCAAAGACTGCTTTTTATGAGGCATTTAAAAAACATACTGGGATGACTCCCACTCAATTCAGAAAAAACCACTAAAACCAATGCTAACTTATTAACTTTTTGAAAATTATAGTATATTTTTTTATCCGCACTTATCAGGACGGAAGAGTTTGAGCTTTGGAAGCGCTAAACTAGCAGCTGATTAACGAGTAAAAAGGATGGTAGTGATGAATAAGAAAGCTTTGGTTCTCTTGATATATGTGGTGATTGCCAGCGGCTGTAGTTCTTACAAAGCGCGGGAGGACGGTGTGTTTAACGTAGGCTATGAGGAGATCAAGTTGGAGGAGGGTGGATACCGACTGACTTACTATGGGTCCGACCACGATGATGAGGAAGAAGTAAAAAAATTATGGCATCGTCGTGCCCAAGAGCTATGCTCCCCAGCCGAGTATGAAGTTGTGAACGATCAAGCAGGCGAATGGAAAAGTGATGGCTACGTTGTACTGCCCCCCATTTTAGTAGCGGCAGAAAATGCCAACGCCACCTTTAACGGGGAGGTGCATTGTAAGCCTAAGTAATTCCTGCAGTGAGTGTGCTGTAGGTTTGCCTCATGTAATTAAAACTTGGCAAGCTACCACTTCCTGCAGTGAGGAACGACATGACGCTATGGGATAAGTAACGTAACGTGGCTGAATATGAGTACCAGGCCTTCGGGTGCGCCGTGAGCCAAGGGCCTGGGCTGGCACGTTTTCAGATGCAATAGTCACAACGATGAAATCTAAACAAGCCCTAGTGGTCCATGGGGAAAGTAACAGAACTTTCCCCATGGACCACTAGAAGGGACAATCACACATAACATGCGATTGTGATCTCAAGTACGGCGATTTGGCTAAGTGCAACGTGGGGAGTCCGCTATGTCGCGATGGCGGACGTCCATGCTGATTAACTCTTGGCAATAATATAGGTAGTGTTTAGATGCTATATGTTTTAATTATAAAGCCACCTGGAGAGCAGTTTTGTTAGCAGTGGCATGACTACGTAGCTCATAAGCAAGACGATTGTTGCTACGACTAACAGTTCTCGAACAAATTCGGGGCCGGGTACAAGTGGATGAATGTAGTTCATGACAATATGCACCAGCGCCCAGATTGCAAAAAATGTGACAAGTACCATTTTATAACGTGATGGGGTTTCTTTCGCTAAGTGTGGAAACCACAACGCCAAGCCAGAGTATTCAACGAAAGAGGATTCTGACAACGTTAAGTGGTCTAGCTCCTGAAGAAGTCTTTTTCGATTGTCAGACCCTAGCCATTTTTCCAGGTTGTTGAATGAATCGAATTGAAAAATACACACATAGTTGTGGTCCCTTTCATCAAGTGGTCGCATTACCTCCGTGCCTAAGTACCCCGCATAGCATTGCGCCGCTTGGGATATTTTATCTAGCCACTCTTCAAACAGCGGGTGTTTATCTTTCGCAATCTCGTGTTTGACGATGACCGTGGGCGTAGACAATTTCTCTTGGGTATTTTGATTATGCATACTCGTTAAACTCGATCACGTTTTTATCGGGGTCTCTAATGAAGATGGCACGCATTTTTTCAAATTGAATTCTTCCGGTGATGGGGTAGTGATGTTGTTGAAAAATGCCCTCGGCATGGTCGATTGAGTCAACACGTAGCGCGATATGAGTGTAACCGGCATGTTTCTCTTCTATGTCCATTAACACGTTTTCATCAATCTCTACGGTGCTTGGGCCGAGTAAATTGAGTACGACACCTGATAGGTGACGCATCATAATGGGGTGGCCTTCGTCGTAACCAAGGTCTCTGATAAGCGCAAACCCTAGCGTTTGATAAAAAGCCACTGAGCGATCTCTGTCATGGATTCGAATGCCTATGTGGTCGATCTTTTGTATGTTGATCATATAAATGTTCCTTTGCTCATGTAGAAAAGAAAGAGGTAGGAGGGGCTGTTTTATTCCCCCTCCTTGTTTAAGATTTATTGGCGATCAAGAACCGACCAGTCAGCGGATTCTGCCCATTGCGTGTAGTTTTGCCAGTGAATATTGTTAAAGCGATCATGTAGCTTGTGCATGTCTACATCGTAGCCAACGTTGGCTAGCCATTCGAACATGGTTGCCATGTCATCATCGAATTTTCGTAGCTCTGATGTGGGGAAGCTTTCGTAGGAAATAGTTTGACGCGTTGCGTTGGTAAGAATATCTGACATCTCGTTTCCGGTGACTTCATCACCGGCAATGTCGAAGCGTTGTCCAAACACGTTGCTTCGTTTTTCGATGATGTCGGCGACAAATTCCCCCAGGTTTTTAAGACTGAGCTGCTTAAGTTTGATTTCGTTAGATAGGGCTTGAACAATTTTGCGATCTTTGAAGGCATCGATTGACCAAGGTGCAACAACGTTTTCCATAAAGGCAACGGGCGCGCAGATGGTGAAAGGGATATCAAGTGATCTTATAGTTTGCTCAACGGTGTATTTGCTTTCGAAGTGAGGAATCCCTGTGTTTTTATCAGCGTTCGCGACTGAGCTATAGACCAAGTGACCGACATTGGCCGCTTTAGCGGCTTTGGCCATCGCTATCCCCTGTGCAGTTTCTTTTTCAATACTTGTCTCCATCGGGCTGCCCATGAGAAATAAAGTATCAACCCCTTTCAGTGTATTAATGAGCCGCTCAGGGGAATCCAAAGAGCCTTCGACGATTTCCGCACCAAGTTTTGCTAATGCATTTGCCGCAACGGATGCTTTGTTGCGAGTTAACGCGACGACTTGGTGGTGATTTTCAATCAGTGCTCTTGCGACAGCACCCCCCTGGTTACCGGTTGCCCCTGTTACGAATACCGTGAGTGATTGGTTCATCATTTTTCCTCTTTTGTTGTATGCGGTGATGTAAAGAGTAGGCGCTTGCACATAAGGTTACTAGGCGGTATAAATGAGATTAATTGTTCCAAAAAGGCGACATATAGGTGGTGGACCTAAACGAAATTGCTGTGTTTATTAAAGTGGTCGATGTAGGCAGCTTCAGTGGTGCTGCCAAATTATTAGGGTTGCCGCGCTCTACCGTCTCCCGAAAGGTTTCTCAGCTGGAAGAGGCGCTGGGAATACGGCTATTGCAACGTAGTACACGCAAACTGAGCCTGACCCAGTCGGGGCGCGACTATTATCAGCAGTGTAATGGGGCCATCTCTCAAATAGAGCAGGCCAATCAGTTGGCGACTGAGTCACAGCAGATGCCATCGGGCGTCATCCGAATCGCCGCCATTTTGGCGTTGCAGAGAGGGTTTCTATGTGACTGGGTCAATGCATTTTTGCAAACCTATCCCAGCGTTAGCGCCGAAATTCTCTTAAGTGATGGCGGTGTAGATATGATCTCGGAGGGCGTGGATGTGGCGATTCGCGCAGGTGCATTAGATGATTCATCACTAGTTGCGCGCAGACTGTTGGAAACCCAACTGATTTTGTGTGCTAGCCCCAGCTATCTGTCAAATTCAGCAAAAATAAAGACGATCAATGACATCAAAACACATCGAGGCATCGTAGTAGGAAGCGCGCAAAAAAGTGCACGGTGGCAGATGGAGAATGGAAAATGTAAGGTGATTGTTAATCCACCAGCAAATATTGTTGTTAACTCAATGGAGTTTGCTATCAACGCCTGCTTGGCGGGTAATGGCATCGCCTTGCTACCCGATGCAATGGTACGTGATCACCTAGAGTCAAAAGAACTGTGTCAGGTGTTAAGCGAATATTGCTCAGGGAGCGGGGGAATCTACGCGGTCTATCCAAGCCGCGCGCATCTCTCAATTACCGTACGTACTTTTGTTGATTTTATAACCACTAAGGCTGAAGGAGGTGCTTCCTGGGGCTCTTAGTGCAATGAGCTGAAAAGGTTTGGAGTAATAATCTGGAAAGCCAGGTATGTCCGTAAAGTCTATTTAGCAGCCGTTACCCTTGTCGGGCCGGGGGCTGAAATCCGCTTTGAATTAATCTGACACTGACTGTCAGCTCAATTTGAGCTACTACACGAGAATAGCCTGTCAGGGGCTCTCGAGTAACAGATTGCGGCTATTCGAGGGTTATCAATCTGAATATCGAGCTTAGACTTCATATAATCGTCACCCATTCCCCTTGCTAATACGCTACAATAGCGCCCTTTTATTTGTTTAATACTTCGACATCCAGGAACCCTTTATGCTAACCACCGCCAATATCACCATGCAGTTTGGTGCGAAACCCCTTTTTGAAGATGTCTCTGTTAAGTTTGGCGATGGTAATCGCTATGGTCTTATTGGTGCGAATGGCTGTGGTAAATCCACGTTTATGAAAATTTTGGGCGGAGAGCTGGAGCAATCTGGGGGTAACGTGTCGTTGAGTCCCAATGAGCGCTTGGGTAAGCTGCGCCAGGATCAGTTTGCTTATGAGGAGCAGACGGTTTTAGACACCGTAATTATGGGGCATGAGGAGCTGTGGGAAATAAAGCAAGAGCGTGATCGCATCTATTCCTTACCAGAAATGTCAGAGGAGGATGGACTTAAGGTGGCACACCTTGAGGTGGAGTTTGCTGAGATGGATGGTTATACAGCCGAGTCCCGTGCGGGTGAGTTGCTATTGGGTGTGGGTATACCGATTGAGCAGCATAATGGACCGATGAAGGAGGTCGCTCCAGGTTGGAAGTTACGGGTGTTATTGGCCCAGGCACTGTTCTCTGACCCTGAAATATTGCTGCTGGATGAGCCGACTAATAACTTGGATATCAATACCATTCGCTGGTTGGAAGGAGTGCTTAATCAGCGTAACTCAACCATGATTATCATCTCCCATGACCGCCACTTTTTGAATAGCGTTTGTACCCATATGGCGGATTTGGATTATGGTGAGCTGAGGGTTTATCCCGGTAATTATGATGACTATATGCTGGCATCTACCCAGGTGCGTGAACGTCAGTTATCCGATAATGCGAAGAAAAAGGCGCAAATTGCGGAGTTGCAACAATTTGTTAGCCGCTTCTCGGCGAATGCCTCTAAGGCCAAGCAAGCGACCTCTCGTGCTAAGCAGATTGATAAAATCGAGTTGGATGAGATTAAACCCTCCAGTCGAGTGAGCCCTTTTATTCGTTTTGACCAAGATAAGAAATTGCACCGCTTGGCGGTTGAGGTGACGGATCTAGCTAAAAGTTTTGATGGCAAGGCCCTATTTAGTGGTCTCAATTTGATGGTGGAAGCGGGTGAGCGTATCGCGATCATCGGCCCCAATGGTATTGGTAAAACCACGCTGTTGCGTTGTCTTGAGGGCGACATCGAGCATGATGGTGGCGTCATTAAATGGGCAGAAAATGCTCAGATTGGCTATTTTGCTCAGGATCACGCCGCAGATTTCTCTGTGGATGAAAACCTGGCTGATTGGATGTCTCGCTGGGGGAAAGAGGGTGATGATGATCAGGTGATGCGCGGCACGCTAGGGCGTATGCTATTTGGGCGTGATGACTTAGAAAAGTCAGTTAAAGTAATCTCTGGTGGAGAGCAGGGGCGTATGTTATTTGGTAAGTTGATTCTGCAAAGGCCGAATGTGTTGCTGATGGATGAGCCAACCAATCACCTGGATATGGAGTCGATTGAAGCCCTTAACCTCGCATTAGAAAACTTTCCAGGAACTTTGCTGTTTGTCAGCCATGATCGGGAATTTGTATCATCGATTGCGACGCGTATTATTGAGATGAGTCCTGATGGGGTGCGAGACTTCTCTGGTAGCTATGATGAGTATCTGCGTAGTCAGGGTGTCGAGTAACTGGTTTCATAATTGCCATAAAAAACCCCGCTGAAGCGGGGTTTTTTATGGGCTAATAAGCTACTGTGTGCTTAGATAAGCCGCTACTGCGTCAATATCTCTGTCGGTCATGATTCGTGGTATGAGGTTCATCATATAGCCTTTTTCGCTGATGCGTTTTTGGCTTTGAAAGTCTTTCATTGCTTTGACTATATAGGTTTTACTGAGTCCTACCAGCATTGGCGAGGGGACGCCATCTGAGCCGAGAAGTCCTCTGCCATCGTCACCATGGCACATGTAGCACTTATGGGTGCCAAAGTAGACCTCTCTCCCTTTCGCGGCCAATTTTTTATCGTTACTGCGATAGCTGGCGCGAGGTAGAGAGGCGTAGTAAGCGGCGACGTCAGCAATATCTTTGGGGTTATTGAGTAGTTTTGCTACACCGTGCATTAGGCTATCGCCTTGGTGGTCTTCGCGGAAGTAGTCGACGCGCATTTGAATATAGCTGGGCAGTTGCCCGGCTAGATTTGGCACCTCTGGGCTAGGGCTAATACCCGCATTACCATGACATGAAACACAGTTGGCGGAGAAGGTCTTTCCGGCAATTGGGTCACCCGCAGCGCTCACATAATTGCTGAGTAGTAGGCTGGTGATAATTGCTATCCAATATTTTTTTTTGAACATGGCGTTACTCTTTTCCATCAAGGCTCGGTTGTAATAGTATGCCGTCATCGGCTGTTCGGCTCGGGCGTTTGTGTCTATGGTCTATTCTATAGAGTGGTGAGTTCGCCATCTAGTCCTAATTGTTCGCAAAACTCATCAAATTTTTCTGCTAGCTCTAGCCCTTTGAGTGAGTGAGGGCTTTGAAGTTCAGCATCAAGGGAGAACATCGGGCTACCTGTGTGGGGGGCGGGTGAGGTGTTTGTCTCCAGTGTTTTGATGTTGATTTGTTGCTGTGAGAAGAATTCAGTCACTTTATGTACAATGCCTGGGTGATCCATGGCCGCAACGCGGACATGGGCCATTTGCAGGGGTTTTTCTATCGGTTCCTGCGTGGTTCTGCTGATAATGGTGAGTGATAGAGGTTGCTCTAGTTCTGTTAATTGTTGTTGCAAGCGCTCTATTGTGGCAGGTTTACCTGATATCAGTAACATTAAGGCAAACTCACCGCCAAGAATACTCATGCGGCTCTCCATAATGTTGCCGCCTATCTCAAGAATAACCTTTGATAGTTGCTCAACTATGCCTGGTCGATCTTGGCCTAATGCGCTTATAACGAGGTATTGACCCACAGTGTGTATCCTTAATTATTATCCAGCGTATTCATCTTTCGCCACATAATATCTTCGTTGTTTTCGCACTTAACCCATCACATATCACCATATGCTCCGGCTGTGCGTAGGAAAACGCCTTGATTTTAGGCAAAATCTAAACATGCTGAATAGTTATGATTGACTTTGATCTGTCACTGTACGGGATAAACAAGGGGTAATTCAAGTCTCTTGCTAGCGCTTAGCGGTTATTGCCAAATAACAGCTCTAAACGCACTGCAAAGGAGCCATTGGCTTTGAAGCCGTTACTACGAAGATGGCTGATCGCGGGTGATAACTCAACGTAGATCCAATCCCTATGGAGGCGTTGTCGCAAACGGATATCAAAAATAATGCTGTCGATGCGGTTTCCGTTGCGGTCATCGCCATTGAATGTGGCGTTATAGGCGATGGCCCTTCGGTCACGGAGTTGTTTGAATAACGCTATATATTGACTCCATTGATAGGTTTGCAGTTCATCCCACCAGGTACCTGACGTGCTAAGGCGTATCAAGTGTTTGGGGTCTAGAGGGCGTTCCAAGTCAAGCACTGAGCGAGCGCCTGCACCGCTGGATTTAAAATTAAATAGGGTTTGCGTGTATCGCACATGCCAGGGGTCGAAATGCCATGCTTTACGGCCTCGGATACGAAGGAAAGGATCAACCGGGGTATGTAGCTTGATGCCTAGATCGGTACTTAAGCGCCAACTTTTAGTC
>Ga0316204_10004533_pt1 | contig 24723 bp, 25 predicted proteins | sample 6monrhotite_MG_2_FD_205661 | JGI IMG/M metagenome (GOLD analysis project Ga0316204, IMG submission 205661) | Microbial mat bacterial communities from mineral coupon in-situ incubated in ocean water Damariscotta River, Maine, United States -... | ecosystem: Environmental > Aquatic > Marine >... | reverse complement strand
CGCCGATTGTCGGCCTTTTTGCTAGGATTGATAATATAGGTTTGCGACTCCTTGATTGGAGTATCTTGCTGCGGATTCGCAGCAGTGATCTTGATTGACCACCAAGATTGCTCGATCTTTGCCTTGAGCTTGATCTGCAACAAGGGTTCAAGATCATCTTGATTGCATGTTTTAATGTCGAAAGATCGCCGACCATCCCGAGCAGCAGCGAGAATTTGTTCCTGACGCGACCAGTTGCTTTCAAGAACCATGTCCCATTCGCCGTTTAGATCGGGAAAAACCTTGTCATTTAAGTCAGGGATGAACGGAACTTTGGCGCTGAGTTTCCATAACGTTCGCCAAATTGGATTGAGCGCCATGGCTAGCAAAATTATCCAGATAATTCCCGGAATCGCAAAAAGCCTAACTTCGAATTCGAAAGCACTCTTCACTAACTCAGCGCCCATATAAGTAGTCAACGCAACCACCGAAATTAGGTAAATTAGAGATTTGATCGGAAAAATTTTGTACATATTTTGTTCACGTCCCTTGAATTTGGTTAATGATGCACCAAGTGGATTGGAAAAGCACGAATTATTGAGGAATCGGGCATGACTCTTGCCAATGCCCATCCGATCTTTGTCGGCCTGAAGAAGGACCCCAGTTATCTGGCTCAGCTCGACATTCAAGATGAAGAACATAGCAAGTTGATGGAAGCGCGAACAATCATCAGGAAGGCATTGCGAGAAGCATCATCAAGACTGGAAAATGAAAAACGTTTCTGGCGCGACTCCACTGTTTTTGCAGCGGTCAAAAGTGCCGCTGAAACAGTGGCTGTCAAATTCCTGATGCAAGGCAGTTTTGCGTATAGAACGCTAAATTCGCCCGCCAAACCGTACTGCCAAGAAATCGATTTGGATGACGGAATGTATGTACCTGTTCGATTTATGCAGGACAGCCATCCCGCATTGGCTGCCGGATCGCTTTTTACTTTTGTTGAAGAGACCCTGGGGCCAGTGTGCAAGGCGAAGGGCTGGCAACTCGATAGCTCAAAGAACACTTGCGCTCGTGTTCGGCTCTGGAAGGGCGCGCACATTGATATTCCAATTTACTCAGTTCCTGAAGACAGGTTTCAATTGATGAAAAGCGCAATCGCGGACGCGCGAATGGCCTCAATATCGTTCTCAGCCGACAAATTCCCATCAATGGCTGCTATACCAACCAATCTAGTGATGTTAGCGCAGCGAGATGGAAAATGGATACAGTCTGACCCCAAGCAGCTGCACGATTGGGTCCAAGCGCGTTCCAAACGTTATGGGCCAGTTTATCGCCGTCTTTGCAGATTTTTTAAGGGGTGGCGCGATCATGTCTGGGAAAATTCGCCGCTTTCATCGATCTGTTTAATGTGTGCGGTCGACGCCGCCTTGATTGAGCTTGGCGGCAATCCAGTTGATGACCGCGATGATTTGCAAATTCTCGAGGTGGCAAGGCTTCTCCCCAACATTTTTCGTGGGGAGATTAACAACCCGGTAGTCGAACGGGCTTGCCTAAACGGCTGGAGCGACGCTGACCGGAATGAGATTGTACGGTTTGCCGAAGCGCTGGCAGATGAAATGGATGCAGCGTTAGAGCGTACAGGCCATCCCGATATTGTGATCGATCATCTCCGCAACGGTTTTGGCCTGCGAATTCCGAACCGTCCGGATATTATTGCGATTTCCAAAAACACAGCTTCAAGCGTTCGAGCAGTTCCAGCCGCCACAGTTCCAACGCCCAAAATTATTGATTCTAATTCGGGATAATGGACCGGCGGGATGCTTTGGCCAGAATCAATGCAACGCTGAAAACAAAAGGTTTTAGCGAAAAATCTGCCATCATTCCGCGATATGAGGGTCAAATTAGCGTTCATGGCCAACCAGTTGATGTTGCCATTGAGATCCCTGAACCGACATTTACAAAACTCCCGAAAGTTAAACTGAAAGACCGGAAGCAACTTAATCCGGAAATTGTTGGTCATCTGTTCAACCAGGGTAATGGCGATTCCGGCATATGCTATGCATCGGCAATCGGGTTACCTCTCGATATCTATGATCCAGGGGGATCGGTTCTGCGTGTTTTAGAGCAGGCCAAGGAGGCTATGGAAGTCAACTACAAAGGAAACGGCGTCGCGGAAGTAACTGCCGAATACCAAGATTACTGGCGCGATGGACTAGAGTCATTTCGAATCCTAACAAAGCGACCGTCAGTTGACACATCGTTTCTCAATCTTAATTTTTTTCGGTTTAGCTCGGATGGCGGGGAGTCTTTCCTTGGCCTGCGTGAGGATCCAAACGTCCCCGGATTTACGGCGGAAAATTTTTCGGATGGGTTGCTCGTTTTCAGTCGTAGTCCGCTTAGTCCAGTCGGCAATATAAAAGTCCCGCTAACGCTAGCCGAATTCGAAACCTGGTTTCGCGGTCAAACTAGCTTGACGGATGAGCAATACAGGATGGTGTTCGCGGCTCTGACTGCTCGCAAGATTGTCACCATAGATGGTCCGAATTGTGTCTTGGGCGTCCGGCTACAGTTTCCCAAAGGCCTTGAAATAGCCCTCAGCACCATAAAAACTAGAAAGTCCAAGATTCCGGAATTGATCGAAAATCAAAAATCGGAAATAGGCTTGGAGCGATTTGGTGGCTTCTGGTGCGATCAGAAAACACTGGCCGAGAGGAACTTAGTCGGCATGAGCACTTTAGCGAGCAAAAGGATTGCACTCATTGGGTGCGGCACGCTTGGCAGTCACTTGGCCAAATTTCTGGTTCAAAGCGGAGCAGGTAGTGATGCCCCTATTCATCTTTTTGATCGGCAGGAGCTTTCAGCGGGCAATATAGGACGTCACTATCTTGGTTTCGGTTATATCGGCCAGGCTAAAGCCAGGGCATTGAGCGATGAGTTGAAGCGATTCCATCCAGATACCAGTGTTCTTCCGTTTTGCGGCGACGTATTTGATGATTGGAACATAGCCAAGGACTGTGATTTGATCATCGATGCCACGGGAGATTGGAATACACAAAACGCTGTGAATGCGGCTTTTCTGAAAAACGAGAACATGGATGTTCAAGCTGTTCTTTACAGCTGGATCTGCGGAAATGGTGCCGCCGCCCAGAGCTTTCTTAGTATCGCCGGCGATCCGTATTGCTTTCGTTGTCTTCGCCCTGATGCGAACAAAAAATGGCGCTATACTGGCCTCAATCCGAAATATGAAGAGACCATTGAGGACGCGACTTGCGGTGATGGCGCATATTTTCCTTATTCAGTTGCAGCGCCGGCGATAGCCGCAGGGCTATCAACAGAAATGATTTTGGGTTGGGCCAATGGTAAGGTCGGCTCCAGACTAAAGACGATCGTGATTGATCATGAACGCGGTGCCGGGCGGAAGCCTACAACGCCCTCGCGGAGTTTAAATTGTCCAGCATGTGCCGCGAAGAACAACAATGATTGAAAGTGTTTTGTTTGATAACGAAACCCTAAAAACCATGGTGATGACAACTTGTCGCTATTCTCCGGTCGAAGCAGGCGGTTTGTTATTGGGTTATCGAAAAGGGCCACATCTCCACGTGATTGACGTAACCACGCCGTATTCGTGGGATTATCAAAGTAGAGCGTCATTTATTCGTTCGCCCAAAGCACATAGGATGCACGCATTGCGGCTTTGGAGAAAATCAGGAAGGCGGATCGACTGGCTCGGCGAATGGCATAGCCATCCAGGATTTTCTTGTTTGCCATCGGGAATAGATGGTCGGAACTGGCAGCGTCTTACCAGACATCACAAGGCTCCTATGGTGTTTCCGACTTTTTAATGAACAAAAAACAGCAGTTTGGCTGCAACAATCTGTCCTATCTCGACCTCAGCGAATGACCTTGGTTGATCAGGACACAGAAGGCCAGTTGTTCGCCTAGATCACCCGAAGTTCCTTTTTTCATAAATGTGCGCTATCGAAGCGCCGTCCCAAACATAACAAAGATGCCTCTCTTGACGGCAGTTTGACAGCAATCTCGGACGAAACACCGCAGCACATTCCCCACCATCATGGCGCACGCTTTGGTAAACGATCCCGTCTGATCCGTTAGTTCGAAAGCCGGCAGCCAGTTCCTGAGCGACCGCATATTTTTCAGGATGATAGTAGGCTGCATGGCTTTTTCGCATTTCGCGAATATCGTGTAACACGGCATCGAGATCGACCGCGTAGACGCGCATATCGAGTTCTTGGCCGGGCTCCTTTGTTGCCAGCAAGAAATTTGTCCGATGATAACGCGTTTCGGCAATAGCTGTGTCGATGGTGTTTCCGGCGTAGAAGACGCCGTAACTACCATCGGTAAAGCGGTCGCCATCGGGATTCAAATGGGTGAACGCCGCCATGATAGGGGAGGTGCCCGGGCCAGACACCCGGTCCTCTCGCGGAACCAGGTTCAAGTCCCCCACTTCTTCGCGCAAGCGGTCATTGGTCATTGCCTCTATCTGATAGATTGCCTCCAGGTCGTCAGGATCAGTTACCTCCTCGAACAGGTTGATCGGCGGGAACCGGCTTGGAATGATGCGATAGCAGGGATGCCATTTGATCACACTGACTGGAATATCCACGGGTTATCCGCGCTGCGCATCGACATATTGGCGCACGACAAATAGGTCGCCAACATTACCAGACGTCAACCGATCAAGAGCGGGACGACCCCCAAAAAGAGGCGCATCATTGGGCTTTCTTACCCATTCATCTGCACTTTTGGGAAGCAGGACTTTGAGACCCTTATAGATCCCCAATATGTAGGAAATTCGCTCCAGCGCATCTTTGGGAATTGAGGATACCGCGCCACGCTTCCACGATTGCAATGTTGATCGGTTGTCGAGACCGAGAAGGCGCATTTGCTGCTGTTCGGTTAGCCCCCAGGCATCCGCAATATTGAAAAAGGTACGCAGCGCCGGGCCGGTTAAATCCTTGCGGCTTTTTGCTTTGGCAGGTGATGTTGCAGTCATGACATATCTCCTTGATCACAATATGTTCATTTAATGAACAAATGTCAAGATAAGATTATAAAATAAACAATCTTGTCTTTCATGCAGTTCCGTTGAATTTCTGCCGATCAACACCGATTCAAAAGGGGCCATTTGTCAACAGATGCTCTCACAAGGCACCCCGTCCCCATCGCCATCCAATCGGCCCAGTCCGCAATTGTTGAGATAGTGATAGGCCTCGCTGCAGTTATTCATCTGTCCGCATTTCCATTTGCCACCGCAGGATTGATCGCTAGCCTGCGGAGATGCACCATAGAGCCGGGAAGGGGTGGAATATTGCCGTTCTTGCACCACAGGTCTGGGTGCAGGCTTATCTTCGCTCAAAAACCTAGAAGAAATCCAGCAATTATCGTCGCTGATTTCCGACCACTCGTCATGCGTTTTGGAAACGGTCAATTCCTCCGCATACGCAAATGAATTGACTTTACCATGCGAGACACCAGGACCCGACCTGCAATTAACCGATGCCGCTGTCACATACATGGCAATGGGCTCTATAGGAGCAGCTGCATCGTCCCGGTTCTGACTAGGGATTGATAACTCTGTCACAGGATAACCATTGTCCGGCGGGTCATCGGAGCATTGTCCGACGAGAAGCAGCCCAAGAACAATGGCTATGGCCCAGCCACATCCACTATTTTGACTGGCTACCTTCATCGTTAATCCATGCCCCTTGATAGCGTAGTATTATAGCCAACGCCCCTCTATCCACGACCCGATTAAGCTGGAAATCAAATTCCAGAGCGGCCATCCAATAATCATCAAAGCAAAAAAACAGATTTCTGCGCCGAACAAGAGATTTATCATTCTTGCTTTCAAAGAGAGTCGACTATCCATCACAGCGGTGGACCTTCCAATATTTGCTCCATTTAAGTGCCCAACCCCCTTTTACCATCGCGCAGGACAGGTCTCCGGATTTGGGCGACACGCACCATGCCGCCGTTCGTTTTCCGCCCGCACCTCCAACTGATCGACATTTCAGGATAGGTCCAGAAACCAGAACATGTCCCCCCCTTGAGCGACCTAGCGGCTTGCCAACCAATTTTACTAGGGCGTCGCGCGCTGCATCAGCACTGGCTTTCGGACAGGGGTGACCAGATGAACAAGTCCCATCCATTTCCCGTGCGGCAATGCCTGAAAGTCTCACTCTGGGGCCTTCCGCACACCAGATTGGACCATCTCCATCCCAGACCCGGGTGGGCGTGCATTCGAACGATTGTCCAGCGCTAACAATGGTCGAACCCAGCAGTAATAATTCAATCAAACCCATGTTTCATCCGTAAACATCTTAACTGCATGAACAGGGATAATGACGTCATTGATTGCAAACTCAAGTTGGAACATTGGATTGGCCGAATTTGACCAGTTAATTTCAAAATGACTGTGCGCTCGAATTCCGCTATGGTTGAAGAGAAGAGGGGGCTTGGTTCCGGGTGAATCATGATCTTGGAGACTGAAAAATGACCGAGGATAAAAACACTCAATCTGATGATCAACAAAACTGGCCCGGCTTGTCAGAGATTGACAAGGCGCTCGCAGAAAACCGCCTTACGGCTTATACATGGAAAAAAACTTGGGCTGATCCTTGGGGACGATTTGGTTTGATTGCCTTCTTCATCGCCTTTCTTGCATTCGTGATTTATGTAGCAATCGATGACAGCTTAATCGTGATTTAAGGCGTCACCATTCCTTAATGTCGTCTGCCGCCTCAGCACTCGCTCCTATCGCTTTTCCCGTCTTTTTGTCCATCGCTCCCTTTACTGTGCCCACACGCTTTCGACCGCGAGCCTGAGCACCAGCGACTTCATCTCTTATTCCACCGACATCGGGTACATTGCCCGCAGAACCTGATCTTCCGCCGCTCATTGAAACGCTTCCGCGAACGCCGGCGGCGCTACTCACGTCAGGTTTTTGCACGGGAGCGAACTCGGGTAATGTGAGCTTATTTTCAATATCATCGTGAAGTCGGTCAGCATACCCGGACACAAATCTTGTTTGTAGTTCTTGACCTTCGGCGCTCAGTTGGAAGTTAACATCGTCAAAACGAGCATTCCCATAAAAATCGCGGTTGGATTCCATCTCTGCCATGCCCCACTCCCGATATGCTTGGCTGAGGTTGAGCGATCCAGTGGCGCTGTTGCTTTCAAACCAGGTGGCCTGATCTTCCAACCGGCTGGCCAGTTCTTCCGCGCGTCTGGCTTCAACGGTATAGCTTTGCGCTTCGGTTAACGATGAAGTCATACCGGATGCGCTGCTTGAAACTACAGAACTGCTGCTCGAACTGACGCTTCGCACAAATCCATCGCGAGTATTTGACCAGTTTCGGCTATCAGAAATCTGGTTTAAACTTCCCATAATCCGGTTGCGGTCTTCCGAGGCGATCCCGATATCACTATCAGTCCAGCTCTTATTTCTTCCACCCTTGAGGCCGAGGTTAGCGCCCAATGCACCTTTCTCGCCCTTCACTCCAAGCCCTGCATCGCCGTTCAAAAACCACGATACGCTAATGTCATCAGATGCTCTGCGTGACAGTCCATATTGCCGCTGCAAATTCCTGGAAGCAGAATCCACTTCGCTAAACGCCTTGTTGACGCTGTTGCTTTCGTTTGTGCCAACGGCGGTTTCCGACGAACTCCCCTGACTGTAGGTATTTCTGAGTTCATTGAACCGGGTGACGGCAGAACTGGTCGATTGCTGAGCAAGGTTTGAGAAAGTCTCACTTTGTGATCGGCTGCTGGACGCAAGCGTAGAAAGCCTCGAGGTAAAATCTTGGCCCAATGTAGGAGTGAATGGATAGGAAGAATTCGGAACCTGATCGAACGAATTTTCGGGGAAGCTCGTGGTTTGCGTCCCGCTATCACTGAAGCCTCGCGTCTGTGCCGCGCCATAAGAAATATTCGGCGCAATCGACCCTTGCGCAAATTGCCGCGAGAACACGCTCGAATTTTCAATATTGCTATTGCCGAGCGACACATTGCCAGTGCTGGCTTCGCGTGCCGCTTCTTCCGCCGCATTTTGTGATGGATTGAGATAGGAAGTGGCTTGGCCTGAGATTGCGAGCGCACCTCTTGCAATACCGCCGGCGAGAAACGGTATGGAAGCAACCAGATATCCTGCCAGCACGCCGATATCATTATTCACATCAACCATACCGGAGAAGTTAGCCAGACTTAGCCCAGTCCCGCCGGCTGCACCGCCAACATCAGAGGCACCTTTGAACATCAGGATCATGTGCAATATGACAAACAATGGCCCCCAGGCAGCTAGATAGAAGAAGCCTGTTATATAGCCCCGCAGTGCCGTTGGTCCGGTTTTTGGCATGAGGAACAATGGGAACAGCACCGGAAACAGCGCATAGAATACTACTGTCAGAACGATATTGAGGATGGGCACCCATTTCATCGCATTTTGGGCAATCGATGAATATGTGCGTTCAGTCTGAATATCAGCGCGGGTCTGGGCAAAAACATCGACGTTCGATGTACCGCTGGAGCCCGCCATGCCGTGCATCGCCTGTTTCATCGCATTGATGGTCAGCACTTGCCGGAAGATCTCGCTGGCGTTTCTAGAAACCCCACTCAAATAGCTATATGCGATGGGCAGATCAGCAAACAGCTTGGCTTTGGCCAGCGCCGCGGTCTGTTTGGGATAGAGCTGGCGGCCAAAGATAGTCCCCATTTCATCAATCATAGCGACCCACTGGGAATTCAGATCATTGTAAGCCGCGCGGCAGGTTATGATATTGGCGCTGACGCTGTCATCGGGATTGCGGGTCAGGAACTTTTGCGCGCGCGCTGCGCTTCCTGGCGCAATCACCGCCCAGATATCATCGCTCGCTGACAGTTCCTTCATCGAATAGCGGCCGAGAAGCAGATCATAGAATACGCATTGCCGGAAATGCTCGTCGAGATTGGCGGCAAATTCAGGATCAGAGATACGCAAACTGCGCGTCGCATCAAATAGCCGTGAGCCATAGATCATTCCATTTTTGGAATAATCGAGATCAGTCGGTAGCCCGAACACTGTTTCGGAGGAGCGGACCAGATAGTCGCCGACCTGGCTGGTGAAGCTTGCCATAAGAGCAAGGCCCAAGGGAACGTTGGCAACTTCGGCTGGAGCCAGTGATGGATTGATGCGGTCGGTGACGTGGACATCGAGGCGCGGCACCATCAAGCACATGTAGATCAACGTTGCGCCTAAAAACCAGTGGAGCCATGCGCGCCAGTCCTGGTTGAACGCGACCACTATCACCGACAATGCAAGCCCCATGACCATAGCAACCTGTATCAGGCTTTTATAACCGCCCGCTCCGGTCCATGCCGCAACGGCATTGAGGACATTGACGATATATTCTCCGCCGCCTATTGTGAATATCTCGACCATCTATGCTGATACTCCGCTCAAGGTGTCAGCGAGCGGTTTTGAACCGCGCGCGACCAGTCGAGGGCTGCCGCCATTGACGGCGACATGGATGCCGAGAGCATATTCTCAATCATCGCAGTTTTTTCAATGATCTGCATGATAGCGCTGACCTTGGCCTGACTATTTGCTTGTCTGTCTGCCAAGGCGCGGCGCACTTCGCTCATTTGGCCCTGCCACATGGCTAGCTTGGCTTCATCCGCGCCGATGAAGGTGGACATCGAACGACCCGCTTCGCCAACAATCCGTTCGAGAACTGCAAAGAGCAGATCAACCGCAGCAATCTCAGCAAGCGTCTCGCGGTCATCGGTTGGCATGCCGCGACCGTAAGCCGCCTGAACGGTAAGAATTTTATAAAGCGGCACCGATGCGACCTGCAGCAATTCCTTTTCCGCATTGCCGATTGCCGTATCTGCTCGAATTGCTTCCACCATGCTGGTGATCAGTGCGGCGACACGAGGGCGAATGGCTTTTGAGCTAGCAAGGCTCATATTGCGAAACGTAGGATCGAGGCATTGATCGGCATCATCGCAATCAAAGACCTTGATGGTCTGACCTGATGTGCCGTCCAGCAATGCAGTTACCAATGTCGAGGAGGCATCGCCTGCGAAAGGTACGAACTTGCCCGGAGATGCATCTCTGGGCGGCACGTATATAATCGTTCCAATGAGCGTCATCGCATATTCTGCGAGTTCCCGGTCAAAGCTGCCGCCAGGATTGAAAAAGGCGGATTTTTTGAGGATATGCCATGTGTAGTTGCGCGCGACGCCAGGATTTACATCGGCATAGTCCGCGCCTGCGGAATCGTTCGTTGAATCGCGCTGACCCTTGGTCCCGCAACCATGTTTGGCGGCGGCATAGTCGGTAAAAATACCTTCTGAGTTACCTATAGCTTCGCAGATTGCCTTGTCAGCTAGATCACCCTTTGGCCAGATACCGCCCACCAACCCCTGCGCCATTTCGCAGCTATTGATGTTGAGATTATTCATGAGCTGCGCTTTTTGCGAAAACTCTTGCATGATCTTCGAGCATTCCGGGCACACGGTGTCGATGGCTAGGCTGAAGGCAAAACCGACAGCGTTGTTCGCGACGGCTTTGAGCATCGCGACAATTTCGCTGGCATTGATGAACGAAAAGCTGCCAGCAAAAATATCAATGCCGCCGCAGCCCGCTTTGGCAGAGGGTAGCTGCAAGTTCGCAATATTGGTCGTCTTCTGGGGAAAGCGCGTCCAGACATTGCCGAGACTATAATAGCCGGCTGACTGGCCTTCGAACGCCGTGGGTCCGGTGACATTGGCAGCGCCGCCCATATCATCCATGAACCGGTCCATACTATCACCGACATTGGCAGAAAGGGGCCCAGCAATAGGTGTAACGATCAGACTTGCGGCTGTGATCGCAGCGATTGCTTTTTTAGTAATCATGTCCGGCTTCCTTTGATGTGAGTAAATAAATACGGTCCTGCAGTTCATCCGCTGAGATAATGCCGTAACCGATTGGAATGGCGCGGCTTTGCGCGCTATCCCACAGTACCAGGGCAGGGGTAATTTTGGGCTTCAATCCCATGCGCGCGCGTTGACCGGCCTCGACGGTGTAATTTTGGAAATGCCGCGATGGCCCGCCATCGGTCGAGATCGCACGAACCGTTAGTTTCCAGCGACCCGATACTGATTTTACGATTGGCGACATGATCTCACAGGCCCCGCAGCTCTGCGCGAAAAAGTAAAACAGCCCGTAACGTTTTCCGAGGTTCGCCATGAGCGTATCACGCGAAGCGCTACGCGCATCTTGCCATTGCCGTTTGGCCAGCGTCGAAACCGGGCGCTCAAGCGTATAATCGAGATCGGGCTGCTGCCATATCGCCCGCTGCCAAACGTCCGAAAACAGCGACGCACGGTCGAGCTGTTCGCGCTGGAAGCGGATATAAGCAATCACATTCTCGCGGGTTGGTTCGAGAATGGCTTTGGCTTTAAGCTCACGTAATTCCTTTGTAACAGCATCGAGCTGCTTGCTTGCGCTGGCTTGTGGTTCTGGCGGCAGGGTTTCCGTTTCAGGCGGTTTCGGCTTGGAGCAATAGAACCAATATCCCAGTTTGCGTTTCTCGCAGTAGAGTTCATCCGCGCTGGTTCGCGCGGCATTGGTTGGTGAGATAACTGCTTTGGATGCAATGCCTTGCGCGAATGCTGGACTGAGGGCGGCATCAATAAGAAACATGATTGCAAGGACAAGCACGGCTAAGCCGCCGAGCGCCAAGGGCAGGGGGAAGTTTTGGGTTAAATTGTTCTTCATGCGCCGGACCTCTCGTAGAATTCTTGAATTTTCTGCTGGATGTCATTGGCCGCTTCGAGCTCGTCGGGCAGGCGGGCCGCTTCGGTAAATTCAGAGTAGATTTCGGAAAAATCCATTCTTGAAAGATCAAGCTGCGCGAATTCCTCGATCGTAAATCCATTGCATTGTTCGGCTTTTGCGCGCGCCCAGGGTTTGGGAAGCTGCGCGCGGCCTTGCTCCTGCAAAATACGCGACAATTTGGATGTGAAGCAGCAATAGGCTTTCTTCTTGGTTATGCAGATGCCGAGAATTTTCTTCGAGCAATAGCTGCCGACATAGGCGCACAGTCCATTGGCATCGCGTTGGTGAAGGAGGATCTCTTGCGTGTTGCAGCCCAGCGCAACCAGCAGGCTAATGCCGGGAATGAGCGGAAAGCCTTTGCCCTTGCAGCAGTTAAGTACGCCAAAAACTTTGGAACCGCAGGTCTCACGTTCTCCTTTGAAAAGTGTCAATGTGTCCGGATCAAATTGTCCGCGTGCATCGTCCATTGCATGAAGCGCAACAGCGGCATCTTTGAACTCGTCATTCGCTTCGCGTTCGATTGTTTCGCACGACCCGTCGATGCAATAGACATCGCCATCGCAGATATATTGATCACCGGAATCGTTCGTACCGGGCAGAGGACAATCATAGACGCGTTCGATTGTGGAACAGGGAACATCCTCGCTGATGCAATCCTCGCGGATCAGCCGGCAATCCCCGCGGGCGTCCAGTTTCTCGCAATCATTGGCAGCGCGCCGGGCATTGCATTGATAGGTCCGCTCCCATGCCCAACAGGGTTTTGTGACCTGTACGCCGTTTATAATGCGGGTTACAGGGTCGCTGTCGCTGCAAGTTTCGGTCGTTTGTTCGCAATCTGCATCATCCGCGAAAGCTCGGCACGCGGCATCATTTTGGTTTTCCTGAATAATGTTTTCAGATGATGTCGCATAAGGCGTTTCTCCTGCAACAGCGGAAGAGCAGCTCATCTCGACATAAGGCTCGCCGGGTTCAACGCAATATCGATCCTGTTCGCGGTTTCCGCCCCATTGCAAACATGGGCCTGGACGTATTCCGGTCGCCTGGCATCCATTAGCGTTAAATATCTCGCAAGACGGGACGCCGCCAAAACCGTATGGGCTGATATAGCTGCAGAGATAATGATACTGGGTCCGCTGCTCGACGCTCACATCTAGATAGATGCTACAGCTCTCACTAGTTTCTTCCAGCGCCACCCCGCTGTTGCAGGTAGCAGTATAACGACCCGGTGATCCGGGAGAAGGCGGAAGCGGAACGCAGCGCCCTTCGGCCCCGCCAATTTCCATTCCGCTGGTATAGGCAAGCGGATCTTCGTAGATGGTTTTGGAACGCGCCGTAACGGCTTTGAATTCATCTACTTCAAACTTTGCGCGCCGGGCATTGGAATCCTTTATCGCTTTCATGCCTTCGTGACTGCGCGCGGCGGCCCTTGCATCGCCTTCAATGCGTTCCGGATTATCAGCATAACTGGCCTCAGCCGGATTTGATGTGTAGCCGGGAACGCGAACCGCATCAGGCTGCGTGCTGGCATTTGTGCGCACGCGTCGTTGTTGTTCATTAGCAAAGGCCTTGCCTTCTTCTCTCGCAGCATCGCGGTCCTGTGCCGCCAGAGGTGATCCGGCGGAGAAACTGATGACCGTGACAGCGAGCAGCATTGTGTTCAAAAACTTCATTGCTCAGCGCCATTTTTTAGACGCGCAAGGTGAAGTGCTGCGAGACGCGATCCGGAACCAGCGCCGCCCGCAAATGTTTCTAGAGCATATTCTACGCTGACATTGCCGGTCATCCGGTCATGGGGCGGGACAGCGCCTTTGCAATCAAAGCCGTCGCAAAGCGTAAAATCGGAAGAGGCCATGACAAAACTGGGCGCAGCCTTAATATCGAAAGCCCGGAACAGTCTGGGATCAATACCGAGCGCGGATAATTGCTCGCCATTTGATGCCATGGCGGTAAGCATTTTTGTCAGCTGTTTGGCGCTGCCTCCAGGAAAGCCGCGAAGCACTGTCACGCCGCCCGCCGCTGAGGTGTCGCGAACGAGGTTTTTCAAAGATTGTGGAGGCATCGACAGACTTGCAAAAGCAATGAAGCGCGGCGCATCACCGAGATTGGCCTGCGCCATTTTCGCATGATCCGTTATCATCCGGTCGAAATTGAAGACTTCGTCTTTTTTGATGTCATTGTTTGTGTGTTTCCGCTCGACAGTGTTCGTGTATCGCTCGCCATTGGCCCGTGCCTGTTCTTGTGTCTGGCGCGCGTCATCTCGCAAATCTTCGCTGCGCATGCGGACGTTTTCAGCCAGCGCTTCTGCTTCAGCGGAATAAGTTTTGGCGGACGCCCTAATGGCGTCAATGTCGAGCGCGTCCGAGTTCACGCTTTGCGCGGCGGCAAAACCAGTGGATGCGGAGATCGTGAACAAAAACGAAAAGAGAATGAAGTTCTTCATAGGGCGCAGCAATTTCGTTTACGCCAGACTAGATAGCCCATGTCCTCGCCAATGGCGGGGATGACCTGTCCGGCAGATTGAAAGGTGGTTGAGGCTCCGATGGGCGGGCAGGCATAACGGCCCTTTGTCGCCGGATTGGGATTGGTGGCCTGCAGGCGGTATTGCTGCTTGCGCATGATCGGCATGAGATATTTGCCGCACAGGCCTTTTTTACCCATGGTCCCCCAGGACACCAATTGGCGGTGTAATTTGAACGCAAAGCGCGACAATACGAGCCGCGAGGCCTGGACATGGCCAATGCTGGAAGAGACATTGCCGTTCATCGGATACATTGAACCCTGACAGCCAGCACACCAGAACAGTTCATCGCGCGGCAGATTGACCGTGGCGGAAACACAGTCGGCAGCGCAGGCAGCCAGAGCCAGCGGATTGGCGAACAGCACGGCTTCAGGATTGATGATCGCAGTAAGCTCACTGTCTTGCCAGAGCGGATCAATCTCGGAAATATAGAGAATATCCACCGAGCCTGCTTCGAGGCAGAGGAAATCAGCAACAATCTCCATCCAGTAGATCAGCGGATAGGCATACCAGTGAACATGCCAGCTGGAATAATATTGGCTCGCCCCGCCAATGGCCGATGGTCCCGAGATTGAACGATAGCCGATATCAAATCCGGGATCGATCTTGAGACCGCCCAGATTGACAAAGCACCAGGGCTTCATGCTGACATCGGCAAGCCGGACCGGCTCCCAGAACCCCATGGCAATGCCGGGGCGTATTCCGCAAAGACAAACGGGCAGTGTTGGATTCTTGGGATCAGGTCTGCTCGATGGCCAGATATCGAGGCCGCCAATCGACAGCGGGAAAAGACAGGACCAGCAGATATCGGTGATTGGATTGACAAATTTACCAGTGCAGCGGCCCGGTCCGGCATCGGCGCGGGCTGGCGCTGAGACAAGCAGGCTGAATGCCAGCAGACATAATAGAAATGTGGATTTGATTCCCAAAATTTTTGAAAAGCCTTTTGTCATTGGGTTCGCCTCCGCTGTTCGGGCAGCGCAAATTCGCGGATGCGCAGCATCCGGCCTTGTTGATCGACCATCGCCGGCAGTGTGCGTATCGCAAAATGCTCGACCAGCTTGCCACCCTGATCAAAATAGAAGCGTCGTTGGCGCGCTTTCATTAGCTTGAGCGGCGCGCCGTTTGTCAAAATGAGTTTTGCTGTCTTTGATTTCTGCGCAAAAGCCCATTCGAGCTGGGCTGGATCATCGCCGTCTAAAAATATCAATGCCGCGCGCAGCGGAACCGTATCGAGAGGATTGACCCTGGTGCCTTGGGCCCAGATCCTGCGTTTATCATGACCAAAAATATCGGACTGCAAAGTGATGGTCGGATCGAACAGGCGCGTGGTGGTTTTGTCGGCTCTGATCAACCCCGCAACGGGTTTGGGTCGGTTTACCCTTGCGATGGTGCGCGCTTTGAGTTTCTGGTTGAGCCGGTCAATGTCACCGTTCTTGTCCATGGTCTGAAGACGCGACTGAATTTGTTCGAGCAAATCCGGTTCAATAATCGGAAAATGTGTACCCTGCTGGCCATAGTCGCGCGCCAAGGATGGAGAAGACAGAAAGACTGTGATGAGCAGGGGCAAATAGCGGCTGTTCACAATATTGCCCTCCCGGTACCGATAATCCGGGGCGCGCAAATAAAACCGATCTCGCCATAGCGGCTATCAAAGCCATGTTTGTGGGACGTTCCAACATAATAGCAGCCGCTCGGAATGATCCCCTCGGGTCCTTTGGTAAGCGCGGCCCCTTTGCGTGTTTTTGATTTGGTTCGCGCCGCAAGTTTATCGTTGATGAAAACATTTATGCCGTCATGGCGAACCAGGTCGCCAGGCATGCCCAATATCCGTTTGCCGAAGATTTGCGGCTTCTCGCCAAAATAGGTGTTGAGCAATTTCGAGCGTGGCGGTTCAAAAAATATCAATGCGCCGCGAGAAGGGATGAAATTCTTGTCGAGCCAGAATGCCCAATTGGGGAGGCTGGGTGAAGCGTTGATGAGCAGCGCATGATTGTCGCTAAATTTTGTAAGTGGTGAATAGAGCAATGGAAGCGCCAGAACCATGCTCAACAGAAGCGGTCGTTTCAGCCGCGCAGCGAGTCTCATCGGCCAAGTTTTGCGCCCGGTCATTGCTCGTCTTCCGCCGTTGAGCCTTTTTCCAGCATGCTAATGAACGAGCGGACTTCGGGGGTAATATCGCGCGTATCATTGGAAAGTACGGCATCCGACATGAGTATGGTCTTGCCGTTCCTGCTAATTATCGCGAGGCTCGCTTCGGTCGCATCAAGATAGCGCGCAATGGCTTTTTTTGTTTCGTCCGGATCAGCGCCGCTGCGCGCCTGTGCGTCAACAAACTCACGCATCAGGCCGGTCATATCAACTTGAACAATTTCCTGTTGCTCAAGTTCCCAAATTTTATCGGTCGCCCAGACGATCCAGAACATCGGAATAACGAAGGCCAGAAAAAATCCAATCACCTCCGTGCCAGGCCAATAATATTCAAATTTTTCAGGAAGTTTCATTTTGCTTTCTCCCGGCTATGCGCCTGCATCAGGTTGGACAGGAATTGCGGCATGCGGATTGCTGTCACGAGCGCAGCGGCAGCAGCGAACATGAATTTGAGATCATGCGAAAAGACCAGGCGGCGTGCTCCGTCCGCTTCGAGATAGCGGCTGCTCACATTGTCCAGATGCGTGAACAGCCCGAGCAAATCCCAGCCTGATATCAGCAGGAAAAAGCAAAGCGGCAGGCCCAGCGCCATCAATACCGAGCTCATGGTGAACAACGATGCTTCGAGCATGATGTGGCAGGTGGTTTGAAAAAACTGCTTCATGGGAAACGGCGCGCCTTTGCAGCGCCGGTCCTTGCTTGTCCCAAGCGCGAGATAAGAATCAAACAGCGTATCGCTCTTGTCAGGCATCGTGCTTGCCCTTCCGATTGTCGGCGTCAATGCCCGACACGCGGGCAATCGCCTGCGCCAATGTGGCGCCCGCTTTCTGCTCGGCCTCAATCGCCGCATAAACATCGGGGGACGACGAATAGATGCAGGCGGAATAGGGATCGAGAACTAGCCGCCCGACTGCTTCGCTGTCCGGGCCTTTGATAAAGACCTCGCTATATTCCTCGCCCGATCGTTTCAAACTGCGGATCAGCGTCTCGGTGCGATCATCCATGTCGAGGCGATCGTTTTTGCGGAAGTCGGCAATGGTTTCCGGTTTTTGCTGGAGCACCAGCATCCAGTCGCTATTTTCCAGCGCTGCTGTGGCGCCGTCTGATTTATAATAATCATTGAGTGACTGCGTGGCTGTTGCCAGCGCTCCGCCATATTTACGCGCAGTACGCGCATAGGTTTCGACAAACTCGCCCATCGAGCCGCCCCGAAGCATCGACCATGCTTCATCGATCAGCAGCAGTTTCTTGGTGCTGCGCGGTGTCCGGGTCATCGCTTGGCCGGTCATGAACATGATTGCGCAAAGAATGACCGATCTCAATTCTTCGCGTGTCGCGAGGTCAGACATTTCAAATACGGTAAAATCATCATCAAGGGCGATTGTCGCCTGGCCCTCGAAAAAGCCGCCATAGCTTCCGCCCTTCATATAAGGCGCAATGGCAACGGCGAGATCATCGGCGACGGGGTTGGAAATCTGCGAGAATGCGGCGGACACATCATTGACCGTGCCTCCGCTGCCGAGACTTTCCCAAACAGAAGTCACCGCCTGATCAATGAGGCCCCGCTCGGTATCGGTCAGCCGGTCGCTGTGGCGCGCCATTTGACCCACAATCGCCTTGATCATCGCAATGCAGTCGAGCTTATAATCATCGTCGTCGGCTGCGCGCGCATCATCGATCATCGAAAAAGGATTGAGCGAGAAACCGGATTTGAGGGTAAACTCGACAAAGCGCCCGCCTTGTAATTTGACCGAATGCTCGAAGGAGCGCCCGTCATCAATCACGACAACTTTTGCGCCCGCGCCGCGCAGGCTCGCGCACATCTCCTGGAGCAGGACCGATTTACCTGACCCTGACTTGCCGCAGATCGCGACATTATGATTGCCAGCATCATTTTCGAACGGCGACCAGTAGAATGGTTGCCCGCGCCTGCCGACCAGCAGCAGATGCGGCAGCGGCCCGCCCAGAAATTCGCCTTGCATCGGCGCAATATGCGCTGCGCTGGTCGAAAGCATGGTTTTGAGGCGTTTCAGGCGTTTGAGATCATTTGCAAGGCCATCAGCCAAAGTCAGCGGCATGGCGGCTATGAGCCCGTGGATTTGCAGAAAACGCTCATCGGCCAAATCCCAACCGGCAGCTTTATAGATCGCCTTGATCGATCGTTCGTGCGCATCGCCGAGACCGAGCGGCGAATAGCTGGTTACGCCATAGAACAATTGCACCAGTCTTTTGCCAGCCTGCAATTCTGCCTGAACATGGCTCCACTCTGCCGATTGTTGGGCTAGCTTGGGCAGAAAGCGCGCGCTTTTGGATTCCGACAGGCTGGTTGTGCGCATGAATTTGAAACCGGCTTTGGCCTCGGAGTTTTCCCGCGTTGGGTAAACGAGACAGAGCATGGTGGCAGCCGGGCAGGGGAAACGCAATTTGTCGGTAAACATGTCGCCGATAAGCCGCGCGCATTCCCAGGGCGCCCAGCGTTCGGGCATTTGGCGGATTCCAAAATGACGAACATCAAAGGCGTCGGGATAAATAGCGCCGATCTCGGGCGACCCATCGGCATCCCGTCCGGTTTCCCGGAAGCGTTCTGTCCGCAAGACCATCCGGTCATCTTCGACCTCGAGCTCAATATCACGGCGAATGGCCTGGCTCGCGATGTCATCAAGCGGGTTATATTCGATTCCATCTTCGCGCGATGCGGTCGTCGGGGAGGTTAGATCGTCAATTAATGCAATAAGCTCGCCTGGCTCGACCTCCTGGCTTTCGATGCCAAGCGAGGCGAGCATGCCTATCAGTCCTTCGCGGCACTGTGTGAGTTCATGATCATCCACATTGGCTGATGCCGGAACGCCGAGCGAGAGCACAAGATTATGGCAGCGGGCATGAAAAGGCGCATGGGCAGACCCGCTTTCCCAGACCAGATCATACAGGCGTTTCGAGCGGCTGCGCGCCATGGCTTCATAAATGCCGCCTTGTTTGTAGCGGGTCGCAAACCACGGCGCCACCACGCGGCCAATGCGCGGGCTGGCAAAATGCAAAATCTGCAGACACGCGCCTTCAGGCATGCCTTCGGAGAAGAATTGACCCAAAATTTCACCGGTGCGTTCATCGGCGCCAATCAGCGGGGCGGCGGACAGGATGAACCCTTTGGAACGCGCATTGCGGTATAAACGCGGACCCGGATCAAAGACCCGGTAGGGCAGCCAGTCGGATAGCATATCAAGTGCAAGCGAGGGCCGCCCATGGTCCGGCGCGCTCGCATCACCAAATAACCCGGAGAGTAATTGATCGCGCGCCGAAGAAAATGAAAAGTTCATCGGACTTGCTCCTCGTTCGTGCGTCTTTTGGCCGCTTCAATGGCTTCAGCAGTTGGCAAGCCAGCTTGCCTCTTGGTTGATCCAGTTGATGGGTGAGGGGTTCGGTCATGCCAGGGAGGAAACATGTCGAACCCCTCGATTGCCGGCTGCTTTAAACCGGCAATAGCCTCCCGCACCGTCAAGGGGTTTACGGCGCGGGTTGGCAAAGAAAAGGAATTTAAATCAAAAGCTTCGTGATCAGAGTTATGATCAAATGGTACAATGTTCTCTTCCAGATCATCGGCAATATTTGACTGGCTTTGATCGGGTGTCTCGGCGGGCTTTCTCGAAGCGCGCCCTATGCGCCGGGCGATGGCTTTGACGCTGTCATCGCCCGTCAGTGCCGCTGCCCAGTCAGGCCTTTGCGCCACGACATGGACGGTGCGTGCTTCGTGCAAATTTCCGTGTGGATCGACAAAACCCGGGAATATTATTTTGAGCAGCTGCTCTCCGGTCCGCGCTGTTTGCGCCGCTGCAATTGAACGGCGTCTTCCGGATGGTTTTTCTGCGTCAAGCAGAGCTTCGCTTGCTTGCCCGTCAATGACGGCGGTGGGCGCGCAGCTACCGCTGGGTGCTTTGCAGTCAAAGCTGCCGCTCACATTGGTTCCCAGGCTCGCGCAGGCAGATAGCGCGGAGACGCAGCTAGCGAGTATCAAGGCGCGATAGAATGTCATGATTACCGCGCCCCTTTGGTTTTTGGGATTGCAAAGGCGCGAATCTGCGCAGCTTCACGGAATCCCTCGATCACCGCACCATCACTTGCGCGCACGATTACCGGCGTTCCTGAAAATCCGTGTTTCTTGGCAAAGGCCTCATTGGCATCAAGACTTTTGGTGTCGCAGCGTGCTGAAGACTTTAACTTCGCACCCGAATAGGCCTTGTGCAGCGCGGCCGCCGGATCATCCGCGCACAGAACTTGTGCGGCTAATTTGCGGCTGCTTGCGCCAAAAATGGAAATCGGCCGCTCTTCAACATGCACGCCTGCTTTTTTAAGCTCTCCGGTCAGCCGTTTGCAGTAGCTGCAGGCAAAATCGGAAAAGACTATGAGTTTGGGCCCGGATTTATTGCCCCAATGGACCGCGCCTTGTTTTGGTAGCTCGCTAACCGGCACTTTGGCTGGTGTTCGATTGCCCGGTTGGCTTTCTTTGGGCTGCTCACGTTTGGCATTCGCGACAAGCAAATCCGGATTAAGTTCGAGCAGCTTGGCGGCTGTCAGGTCGGCGCGGCTCTCCATATCATAGAGCCGCCCGACGAAAAGATAGCGCGCGCGTTCATCAATATAGAATAATGTCTTTTCCGACACCACTTCGCACAGACCGCCAAAGCCTTTGCAATTGAGGCTGGTGATCGGTGTTTTGGGAAGGCGCAGCTCGATAGCCGTGCGGACATCCTGGAGCAGACCCGCGGCATTGGCCGGAACCGAGATGAAGCTTGCAGCAACAAGGCCTGAAACGATCCCGCCACTGGCGACGGCTAGCGTTATGGCAGCGGCACGGGATTTAAGGCTAGTCACCTCGCTTTTGAAATTGGAAAAATTCACTTGCTTCTCCTTCGTACATGGACGCCGTCGAGAAAGACGATCTCGACATCGATGCCGGTCGGCATCTCGACGACAGGTTGATATTGTTCGGCTCGTTCGATGAGATATTTGGATACCGTGTCGGCGGCATCTCCTGCCCCCTGGCCAAGGCCGCCGGTCAATATGTCGGCGCCCGAAAGGCTCTCGCGTTTTCCGTCCGCGCCGATCTGTCCGGTAAATATGCCGCCCGCATTGGCGGAAAATCCGCGCCCGAACCCGCCGACTAAACCGGCAAGCAGAGCCTGGCTGACTAGAGAGCCTTCACGGCTAACCACGCGCCCCCGCACGCCGGATTTACCGGCAAAGCTTAAAAACCCTTTGACCTCGCTCACCGCAACCCGCCCGCCGGGCTGGGCGCAGGTCATGCGGGCGAGCTTCACATAGACTTTCTCAGCCGAGAGATCGCCGCGCGCTGCGCCATTGACGACGCAGCCGGTGATATTGGTGGTAAGCAGCTTGCCGTTCTTGATCACTGAGCGCGCAGGGCCGGTAATTCTGAGTACCACCGGAAGCGGATCGCTTTGGCTCGCCACCCCGACCGAGGCATCAACGCCGACGATAACCCTGGCGGGCGCATAGCTGTTGGGCGGCAGATAGTCGGGGCTGTCCTCCAGCAGCAGCGGCGAAACATCGGATTTGGATGCACTCGTTTTTTTGCCTGCCGGATTGCTATTGCCAAAGTTCAGGACTTTGACTGCTCCGGGCGCAGGCGCGTCATTCGCCGCGCCATCAGGATTACCAAGAGAGCCTGCCTGGCGATCATAATCGCCGGCTTGCGGGCCATAGGCAGGCGGCGTGATAGTAGGAGGCGGCGTGTTTGCCGCTTCGGCCAGCTCGCCTTTTAGCGCAGCATTTTCGGCCGATATGGCATCAATGGCAACCTGGCCATCGGCGCGCATCTGGATGTTTTCCTGGCGTAAGGCGTCGAGTTCTTCCCTGATCTCGCCTTGCGGTATCAGCTGCTCTCTGAGTTCTTTTTGATCCTTAACAACCGCGTTGAGGCGGTTGCCATAGGTGCCGACAAATTCTTTCTGGCTCAAATTGCGATTAACAAGGCTGGTGGCATCGAAAGTGACCGGGCCATCGCCATTGTCAGCTTCGCTGTCATCATCGCCCAAAAACATGAATGCACTGCCGCCAAGCAGCACGGCGCTGCCCAATCCGATCAAAACCAGTTTCTGGCGTTTCTTGATCTGCTGGTTGATGTCGCCGTGCGCGTTACTATGCGCGGCTTCAGCATTTTTTGACGCTGCTACTGGAGCAGCTTTTTCTTCGCTCATTGCCCCGCTCCCCGGTTGGATTTGACGAGGAAGGCAGTGGTGATTGCACCGGGGGCAAGGCTGTCTGCCGCGATTGCAACGGCGCGCGTAGATTTGGGCGCAAGATCATGTTCATCGATTTGCAGCGTGCTTTTGCCGCGATTGCGCAACGTGAGCTGCTGCCCGGTAAACTGGCCGCCGCGATACTCTGCAATCAGTTGAACTTCGATAGCGCCGACTTTTGCCGGACGTCCCATCATTTGACGGATACGGTAACCGGCAAGCGCGCTATCGCTTGCCATCGCTTTGATCAGGCCGATGATCGCTTCATCGCGGTTGGGGCTGCCTTCGGTGATTTCATCACTATCGCTGCCGAGCGCCGGATTGGTAATAAACAGCTGATGCGCCTCAACCGGCTCGGTCTGGCAGGCGAACTTGTAGACAAAGCCTTCCTTGCTGGTGGCAAAGAAGCTGAGAGAATTGGCGGCAAAGCTCGGCGGCACAGAAATATAGATATCGCCGCGCAGCGGTTCATGGGTCACGCCAAAATCATTATAAGGATAGCCGGTTGCGATTTTGGAGACGCTGGAAAATGCATCGCCGATCAGTGAAATCCGCGTGAGTTCATCGCGCGAGAGCTTGCAATCAATCCGCGCGCCATCGGCTGCCTCGACAAACTGGTCTGCATGGGCAGGAGAGGCGGACAGACAAAAACTAAGCGCAACGAGAGTCCCGCCAAGCGCCTTAAAGCCGGTATCGGGTTTGCGCGTTACGCCCAGGCTGAAGCTGGCAAAGCCGGTGCCAAGCAGACAAGCGGGCGTGAAAGATGACAAAAATGTCATTGGGATTGGTCCTTCTGATTGGGGTCATCGGAAATTTGGTTGAAACCACTGAGCGAGAGCCGCAGGCCGCGGTATCTCCATTGGAACGCAAAACTGCGCTCTTCGCTGGCGATCACTTGGCTACCCACAAAGGTTTTAAGCGTGCCGGTTACGCTCGATGTGAGCGCTTTGGGATCGACGGTGAGCGAACGGATGACAAAAGCCTGCGCCACATCCGAGCCGCGCTGTTCGGCAACAATTTTTAGGAGGTCTGCCTTGAGTTCTCCGTGGGCACTGGGATCTGCAAGCCCCAGGATTTGCTCCATCCAATAGTCGAGGCCCTCGGGACTGCGGTTCAGGAGCATCAGCGCGGTATCGCGGGTGACAAGCTCCATATATTCAGCAGACGCGCCCGCGCTCGAAATGGTCAGCGGCTGCGTGCTTATGGGAACCAGAATGATTTCCTGATCCCGGCTTGCTGCGCCTGCGATCCCAACAATAGTAGTTACGGCGAGCAAAGCTGCAATGCCGGTCAGCCAGTTGCGCTGGCGCAGCAACCGCTGCGCCTGTGTGTGGGCTATTTGAGCGTGCATTATTTATTCCCTTCAACCGGCCAGCAGGCGGCAATGAGAGGGCGGCGTGGCTTTTAATCCCAGAAAAGATCCAGGCAAATACCAGTAGGCAGCGTGGAGCAAACGGGAGCTTGCGCGTCCTGCTTTTGCCTTTCGCAGAGCAAGCCAGGCTCCTGCGCCAATTGCTATGCCGATTAAGACATGCTGCGCCATGATGCCCCAGGCAAATGGTATGACCATTCCGAGAAACTCGTCGATCGTCCAGAACCCGATCAGTTCCGGATCATCGAGCCGCCGGGGCAATTGATATCTGTCAGCCATTGATGCCGCCCTCCTTGCCAGTCGCGGTTCAGATGACCGCTGTGACAACTGAAGTGACGATGGGAACGCCGGTTCCCACACCAATGCCGACGCCCACCGGAACAGCGATTTGCCCTAATGAGAAGCGCCCGGATGCCAGTCCAATGAGACCAGCGGCAAGGCTAAGAACAGTAATGATCTTACCGCCAGAACCTTCTAGAAAGTCAGTGAACTTTGTGAGCGCAGGATCAAATGTATTATCCGCACCTGCATATGCGGCGGTTGCACATAGAAGCGCTATAGCTGCCGGAATGATATAATCAGACGCGCGCCGGTTTGTTTGGGTAGTTGTGTTGGTCATGGGTAATCACTT
>Ga0316204_10004532_pt1 | contig 24723 bp, 29 predicted proteins | sample 6monrhotite_MG_2_FD_205661 | JGI IMG/M metagenome (GOLD analysis project Ga0316204, IMG submission 205661) | Microbial mat bacterial communities from mineral coupon in-situ incubated in ocean water Damariscotta River, Maine, United States -... | ecosystem: Environmental > Aquatic > Marine >... | reverse complement strand
GCCGCTGGAGTCGCTGTGAAGCAGCCGCTCTGAAGGAGAGGAGAGGAGGAGAGGAGGAGAGGAGCACCGCGCTGATGATCGGAGCTGTCGCGCTGCGCGCTCAGAGCTCGCTTCGCTCGCGCTAGTCGGGGGCTGAGGCGCTCCAATCCCCCCTGATCAGCGTCATCCCACGCTCAAAGCGGTGCAGAAGAGCACTACTCGATGTCACAGCTCTGCAGCTCGTAGTCACAACGGAAGGTAGCGGTGCCGGTGACATCGTAGCCCTCCCAGTCAACGCCCCCGTCTTCGGTGTCGTACTGCATCGCCACATCATCCGGGCTGTTGCTCGTCAGCCCCGTCCCCCAGCTGGTCCCACTGACCTCGACCGAAGCGCCCTGAACCGCGATCCCGCCGCCGACCTCACCCGCGACATTATCGAGGAACTCCCCGTCGCGCTGCTCCACCACGCTGCTGAAGATGTAGCCCCCAGCGCCATAGGGCGCCTCGTTCTCCGTGACGACCAGATCCTCCCACTCTCCATACACGCCATGCGCGATGAAGCCGCCCCCCGCCTCGGTCGCGACGTTACCGGTGAAGACAACGGGGTTACCCGACAGCCCCATCTCGCTCAGCGCAAAGGACAGCTCGACGCCGTTGTCATCCGGGTAGAGATAGGCCCCCCCGCCCTGAGCCGCGGTGTTCTCGGTGAAGACCGAGCGCTCCATGATGAGGCTCCCAGACGCGAAGAGCCCCCCGCCGTAGCCCGCGTCGTTGTTGTAGAACTGCCCGCCATACATCTCCACGGGGTAGAAGCCGCTCCCCGAATAGAGCGAGACCGTCCCGAGCCCACCGCCAGACTGAAAGGCGGTGTTGTCATGGATGGTGGTGTCCTCATCCAGACTGATCATCCCCCAGTGGAAGTACCCGCCGCCGCCATACAGCGCCTCGTTCTCGTGGATCTCCGTGTTGTAGAAGTCGTTGTAGGCGCTGAACTCGAAGTAGAAGCCGCCGCCGGTGGTCGTGGCGGAGTTCCCATGGATCTCGCTGTCGTAGAAGTCCGGGTAGCTGAACTCACCGCCGAAGATCCCCCCGCCGTAGGTCGCGATGTTGCCAGTGATGACGCTGCTCTGGAGCTCCACGTTGTTGCAATCCAGCGCGTCGATGCCGCCGCCGAGGGTGTAGCTGCCGCCGTAGTCGTCCGGGTAGGAGTTGCCGGTCCCGCCGGTGATGGTCAGGCCCTCGACGGTCAGCCCGGCGAGGTCCGTGACGGTGATGACGGAGCCCACCGAGCCCCCCGCGTCGATGGTCGTCACCGCCGCGCCCTTGACGCCGACCAGGTGCAGATCGTAGCTCACGGTGAGCTGCTCGTTGTAGGTGCCGTCGCAGATCTCGACCACGCCGTTCTTGAAGGAGAAGGCGTCGATGGCGGCCTGGATGCTCGTGAAGACCTCACCCGTACTGGGGAGCGAGGCGCGCTGGGACTCGCTGGTCGCCGGGTCGCAGTCGTTGTCGCTGTCGTCGCAGATCTCCGGGGCGCCAGGGTAGACGTCCAGCCGGCTGTCGTCGCAGTCTCCGCCGTCAGCGACGTGGTTCATGGGCGCATCGCAGGCGACCGCCTCCTGATCGTCATCTCCGTAGCCGTCCCGGTCCAGGTCCAGGTACCAGGAGAGCGCCTCGACGCTCGGGTCATCCGAGTCGACGGCCAGATCGCAGTCGTTGTCGAGGCCGTCGCAGATCTCGGTGGCGCCGGGGTTGATGTCCGCGCCCGAGATCGGGGTGTCATCGCAGTCATCCCGGTTGAGCACATAGTCCGGGGCGGGGGCCTCACAGCCGGACTCCAGCACCACGTCGGTGCCGCCATAGCCATCGCCGTCCTCGTCCAGATACCACACCCGGGTGTCGTGCACAGTGGGGTCGCTGTCGTCGCAGTCGATGTCCGCCGTGTAGCCGTCGTTGTCCGCGTCGGTAGAGACGCCGCCGCCGGTGTCGTCACCGCCGCCGGGCCCGCCACCAGGACCGCCGCCGGGACCGCCCGGGTCGGTGGTGGTGGTCCCGCCGCCAGTGTTCTCGCCGTCATCCTTGTCGCCGCAGCCGACAATCAGCAGGAGGCTCAGTGTGATCACACAACGCATTCTGTCCCCTGAAGTGCTCGTTCAGGGGAACAGATAGTACGCCCGACAGACGCCTGGGTCTATCGCTCGGAGCTACTCACAGCTCTGGGTCGTGACGTCGCAGGTGAAGCTCTCGCCAGCGCCAAACTCGTCGAAGTCGGCCCAGTCGACCGTCTCGCCACCGGCACCGCCGGTGTCGCCGGTGTCGCCGGTGTCGCCGCCGTCAGCGATGAGGACGCCCAGCGCCACGTCGGTGTTGATGTTGTCCGAGAGGCCCGTCCCCCAGTCCACGTCCGTGGAGGTGAGGGTGCCGCTGCCGTACATGGCGACGCCGCCGCCGGGCTCACCCTCGTTACCGGTCACGCTGCCGCCGCTCAGGCTCACGCTGTAGGTGTCGCTGTAGATAGCGCCGCCGACCTCCGCGCTGTTGCCGTTGAAGGTGCAGTCGGTGAAGGTGCCCGCCCCCTCGCGCACGGGCGTCGGGCTCAGGTAGACGGCGCCGCCGTTACCCGCGGTGCTGTTGCCCTCGAAGGTCGCGTTGGACATCGTGAGGTCGTTGTAGCCGTAGGCGCCTCCGCCAGCGAACTCAGCGACATTATTGAGCCAGGTGCCGCCGGTGACGGTGTTGCGGTTGTCGCCAGCGAAGCCGCCGCCGTAGCCGAAGCCGTCGCCTTCGATGATCTCCGCGGCCTCGTTGTCGCTCACGACCGTCTCCGGGTCCAGGATGACCCGGCCCCCGTTGAAGGTGGCGATGCCGCCGCCGGCGCCCGCGAAGTTCTCGGCGATCACCGAGGTGGCGTCGAAGGAGGCCGTTCCGCTGGCCCCGCCGTCCATGATGAGGCCGCCGCCGTAGGTGCCCACGTTGCCGCGGATCTCCACGTTGGTCGCGTCCACGCCGAAGGTGTAGTAGCCACCGGAGGAGCTGTCAGCCGCGCTGTTGTTGCGGATGATGACGTCCGTGAGGGTGTCCGTCACGCCGCTGCCGCCGCCGATGACGCCGCCGCCGATGTCGGCGGTGTTGTCCTCGACCACACAGTCCGTCATGGTGAGCTCGCCGGCGTAGAGCGCGTTGACGCCGCCGCCGATGCCGAGGTCACCGACGCCGTCGCCGGTCGAGTCGTAGGGGCCGCCGGTGCCGCCGGTGAGCGTGAGGCCCTCCAGCGTGAGCGAGCTGGCGCCGCCGCTGTCCACGTGCACTGCCGCGCCGCCGCCGCCGGCGTCGATGGTGGTGAACGCCGAGCCGTTGAGCGAGCGGATGGTCACCGCGGTCGTCACCGTGAGGGCCTCGGTGTAGGTGCCGTCGCAGACGGTGATCACCGAGCCGTCGCTCGAGGCGTCCAGCGCGTCCTGGATGGAGACGTGCCCCGAGAGGTCGTCCAGGCCGATGGCGCCCTCGTCGGTGGTGGCGGCGTCGCAGTCATTATCGAGCCCGTCGCAGAGCTCGGGGGCGCCGGGGTAGGTGCCCGCGACGGCGTCGTCGCAGTCGGTGTTGTCCTCGCTGGCGGGGCCGGCGCTGCAGTCATCCACCGGGGTGTCCGGGTCGCCGTAGCCGTCGCCGTCTGCGTCGTTGTACCAGCCGGTGCTGCTGTTATCGACGGTGCCGTCGCAGTCGTTGTCGAGGCCGTCGCAGAGGTCGAGCACCGCGTCGGGGTTGATGTCCTCGTCGTCGTCGTCGCAGTCTCCGTCGTTGTCGACGAAGCCGATGGGCTCCTCGCAGTCCTGGACCGTGTTGTCCGGATCGCCGTAGCCGTCGTAGTCCGCGTCCCGGTACCAGTCGGTCAGCGTCACGTCGCTGTCGAGGGTGTCCGCCGCGCCGTCGCAGTCGTTGTCGATGCCCTCGTCGCAGATCTCGACCGCGCCGGGGTTGATGGCGGCGTCGCCGTCGTCACAGTCGCCGCCGTCGCTGGCGAAGCCGGGGTCGGCCGAGCAGGCGTTGAAGGTGGCGCCGTCCGCGTCGGCGTAGCCGTCGGAGTCGGCGTCCGGGCCCCAGGCCTGGGCGTCCACCGCGGAGTCCTCGTCAGTGACGCCGTCGCAGTTGTTGTCCACGCCGTCGCAGTACTCGTCCGCGCCAGGGTAGGTGGCGGGGTCCGCGTCGTCGCAGTCGTCGCCGCCGGCCTCGACGCTCACATAGCCGTCGTCGTCGGCGTCGCCGTCGTCGGTGGTGTCGGTGGTGCCGGTGGTGTCGGTGTCATCACCGCCATCCTTCTCACCGTCGCAGCCAACGAGGGCGGCGCCGGTGAGCAACAGACTGAGGGCAAGCAGAGTGGTGCGCGTCATGATTTCTCCTCCGACGACAAAGATAGCCTGCCCGCGCCCTCTTGTGCTCTCAGAGGTCGCAGGCGGCGTCTTCAGCGTAGCAGTAGAAGGAGTCAGCGCCGTCAATCTCGTAGGTCCGCCAGCCCAGCTCGCCCAGGGGCGTCGCGTAGGCGTAGGCGATGTCGTGGGGGGCGTTGTCCGTCGCCCCCTCGCCCCACTCGGTGTAGTACGACTGCACATCGCTGGCGTCCAGCGCCGCGGCGCCGCCGTACTCGCTGGCGCTGTTCCGCAGGAAGTCGCCGCGCTCCAGGTAGAGGTCAACGGATGACGCGTAGAAGCCGCCGCCGTACGGCGCCTCGTTGTCGGTGATGATGAGATCTTCCCACTCGGAGATGTGCCCGTAGATGTAGACGCCGCCGCCGAACGCCGCCGCCGTGTTGCCGGTGATCTCGGTGTAGCCCTCGTCGTTCGAGAGCAGACTCTCGGCGATGTACAGCAGTCCCCTCGCAACGAAGAATGCGGGGACTATAGCGAGGCGGCTATCGGATGGTCCACAGCTCCGGCGGGGCGAAGGCGCTCACGCCCCGGGCCGTGGCGATCGTCGCGCCGCTCCACAGCAGGCCGGCGTAGGTCGGCGTCGCCGTGTAGCGGAGGGTGGCCAGGCCGTCATCGCCGACCTCGAGCGTGGCCCGCACCGCCCGGTCGTCCGCCGTGGCGCCCGCTGGCAGCGACTCAGCGTCCACGGTCATGCCCACGGGCAGCTCCTGAACGACCTCCACCTGCGCGCCGCGGGGGCCGCTGGTGGTGACGGTGACCGCGACCGGCTGGTAGGCGCGGGTGGGGCCGTGCGCCACCTCGACCTCCAGGCCGCCCGGCTGCACAGCGTCGTCCCAGGGCGCCCAGCTCTCCAGGGTGACGTGCCAGGCCATGCCGGGCCACGCCCCCTCGCTCACCACCTCGAAGCTCCGCTCGCCGGGCTCGACGGGGGCGGCGATGACGAAGGTCTGCTCGCCGCGAGGGTCCAGCCGCTGCCGGCCCACCACCTCGCCGTCCACCTTGAGCGCGACCTCGATCTCACCCTCGGGGGGGCTGGCGGCGAGGGCCTCGAAGGCCTTCAGGGCCGCGAGCCCGGCGCGGGCGTCGGTGAAGCCGCTGCCCGGGCTGTAGCGAGCAACCAGGCTGGCGAGCAGGTTGCGGACGGTGTCGTCGGTACTGTCAGCGGTACTGTCAGCGGTACTGTCAGCGGCACCGCTCAGCGCGACCGCGGCGGCGGCGAGGCGCTCGGCCTCGCTCACGGCCTGACCGTCCGGGCGCACCACGCCCTTCGGCAGCTCGACGGTCCACAATCCGTCGTCACCCTTCTCCACCGCGTCGGCCACGATGGCCCGAAGCGGCGCGACCAGCTCCGCCGGGCAGGCGCCGCTGTTCAGCACCAGCGCCGCCGTGTAGGCGTCGGTGGTCACCTCCTCCAGCAGGAAGGCGGCGTTGCGCTCAAAGGCGCCGCTCGCGACCACCCGCGTCCGCTCGTCGTCCAGGACGGCGGCGGCGTAGGCCGTGAGGGCCAGGAGCTGCTGGACCCCGGCGCCGCTGCGGATGGGCCAGGTGCCGTCGGGGAGCTGGGCGCGGGTGGCCTCGTCCCGGGCCCAGGTCAGCATGCGCTCGATCACCGGGTCATCCGACGCGCCGGCGAGGCCATCGATCAGCGTGAGCTGCTTGTTCAGATCGCCGCCGGTCACCTGACGGATGAGCCCCTGGGCGGCCAGGATGCGGGTCTTGCGCGAGGCCGCCTCGTCGGAGGCGACCCCCATGGCCGCCAGCGCCTCGGCCCCCCGGGTGGCGAGCGCGATGGCGAAGATGCGATCTCCGGCGGTGTAGAGCCGCGTCGAGGCGCCCCCCAGCGCGTCCCGCAGCACGCCCAGCGGCCCCGGATACACCGTGAGGCGGGCCCTGGCGTAGTCGCTGCCGTCCGGGCTCGTGAGGCTCACGCCCTCCGAAGCCCCCAGCACGCCGACCCGCGTGAGGCTAGTCTTGCGTCCGCGCGGCAGCACCTCCAGCTCGCGCACCACGGCGTCCGCGCCCTCCAGCACCACCTCGACGCTGCCCGCGCCGGGGTTCTTCGCCGTGAGCCGCGCCGTCTCCAGCGCCCGCCCGCCGGGCGCCACGGTGACCGCCCCTGACGAGCCGCCCTCCAGGCCGACGGCGCTCACCGTGAGCTTGCTCGTGAGCGGCTCCTCGCTGGCGTTGAACACCTGCACGGGCAGGCTCACGACGTCGCCCTGACGCAGGAACGAGGGCACGCGCGGCTCGGTGTAGACCGGCAGCCGGGTGTCCACCTCGACGACGGCGCCGGTGCGGGCGTCCTTGCTGGCGGCCAGCCCCAGCACCCGCCAGGTGGTCAGGGAGTCCGGCAGGGTCACGGGCACCCGGGCCTTGCCCGAGGCGTCGGTGACGATCCGAGGCGCCCAGAGGAAGGTCTCCGGGAACCACGTCCGGGTGGAGACGCCGCCGTCGCCGTCGCCCTTGTCGCCGCCCTTGTCGGCCCTGTTGTCCTCGTCAGCGTCCATGGGCGCCTCCTCCGCGTCCATGAGCCCGGCCAGCATCGGCGAGGCCGGCGCGGGCATCGCCTGGTAGCGGGCCCCCCCGCGGGAGCGAGCCTCGGCCTTCTTCGTCTCGCCGCCGAAGGCGTCCCCGGCGTAGTCGTCCTCCGACTCCTCCATGAGCATATCGACGTAGCGCTCCGCCATGGGCTCGGAGGAGGTCGGAGCGGCCATGTCGGCGCCGCCGCAGGAGAGCAGGATCAGAAACGGGGAGATCATGACCCCTCCGAGGTGGCCCAGCGGGTCCAGTTGATGATGTCTTCGGGGAGCCGCGTGCCGTCGCCGGTCATCACGCGGGGGTCCAAACGCTCGAGCATGGGCTCGGGGAGCCGCGCGAGCGACACCCGGTTGCCCCAGGGATCCCGCACGGGCTGCCCCGCCGCGCCGCTGGCCTTCAGGCCGTCCTCGAACAGCGCGGCCATGCGCTCGTTGGTCAGCAGCTCGCCCTCGGGGGCGCTGGCTTCCCAGTCCTTCACCGCCTGCCGCACGAAGGGCAGGAGCCCGTAGAAGGCCTCGGCCAGCTCCTCCTCCGGGTCGTAGAGCTGTGAGCCGTAGAAGGACTGATAGGGGCTCAGCGCCGAGACCGGCGACAGCTCGCTCACCCGCGCCACGGCGGCCCGCGCGGCGTTCTCGCCCCGCACAGAGCCCATGGCCAGCGCCACCGCGTCGAAGCGCCCGAAGGCCGGATCCGCCGAGGAGGCCGGCACCAGCACCTCGCCCAGATCGTCGGGGCCGGCGAGCGGCGCGAGCTGGTTGAGCCGGCTGTCGACGCCGACGAGGCTCACGACGGCCTGACCGCTGGCGCTCACGTTGAGCTGCGCGGTCTCGCCGGGCTTGTAGGCGTCCCGCTCGAAGCTCAGGCTGAGCTCCAGGGTTCCCGGGGGGGCCGCGTAGACGAGCGCCCTGGCCCCGGACCACTCCACGCTCAGGAAGCCGGCGGCGTCCGCTGGCGGCGTAAACTTCACCAGCCGCTCGCGGTCCTCCGGCTCCTCACCCAGATCGACCTCCTGCACCGTGTCGACGCCGCGCTTGAGCGTGAGCCACCGGGGCAGCTCGCCGCTGAAGTCCGGGCCCCGCAGGATCTCCACCTCGAAGGGCTCGCCGGCGTCCACCAGCACCTGCGACGGCCGCAGCCGCACCGCCGGGATGGCCCCGGGCCAGGCGCGCCAGGTGGTCTCGCCGATCCCGTCGACGGCGACCGAGAACTCATAGCCCTGTCGCACGGTGGGCTGGCTGCGCGTCGCCCCGGCGGGCACGGGCACGGACAGCGAGAGCGCCGTCGCCCCCAGGCCGGAGCGGCCGGCGGGGGCGTCCAGCGTGAGCCCTCGCAGGCTGGCGGCGACGCAGTCGGCGCCTGGCAGATCACCGGCCGCGTCGTGCAGCTCCACCGCGAGCTGCCGTGAGCCCTCACGGGTCGACCAGATGGCGCTCCAGGCGGTGCCCAGGTAGCTGGAGCCCCTGGCGCGGTCCTGGTAGCGGGCGGTCAGGTCGGCGAGGCAGGCCCGCGCCTCCAGCGCCGCCGCGTTCAGCGCGCTGGAGACGTTGCCGGGTGCGCTCACCTTGTTGTTCAGCGAGAGCGTCGGCAGCTGGGGCGCCTGGGTGGACCAGCGCAGAGTGTAGAGGCCGATCCCGTCGAAGGGCGCGCCGGCCACGGCGTCCGCCATGCAGCCCGTGAGCAGCGCGTCCGAGGGCTGGACGTCGATCACCCGGGCCCCGCGGACCCGCACCACCTGCTCCAGCGTGGTGGTGTTGGTGACGAGGTGCGCGCAGCGCGCCTCCATGCGGTCACTCAGGGCGTCCATGGCCCGGGCCTCGGCGATCCCCGCCGAGGTGCCCGCCAGCAGCTGGCTCGCGCCGGCGGGCCGGAAGGTGCGGGTGGTGGACGGCGGGGGCGGGCGCCAGGGCGCCGCCGGGATGATGACGTTCACCGGCTCGCCCGGGTCCAGCTGCAGGGCGATGACGCCGTCTTCGTCGGAGGTGGACTGCTCACCCACGTCGCGGGGATCCCACTTGCGTCGCACGATGACCTCGGACGCCGGCACGGCCTGACCGTCCGGGGTGGTCACCCGCAGGTAGGCCCGGTTGGAGTAGCCGCCGACCAGCCCGTCGCTGATCTCGGTGACCCCGTCCACGATCAGCGGATCCTTGGAGAGCAGCACCCTGGCGGCGCTGTAGATCACCTCGCCGCCCTCGTCGGTGACCGCGATCATCGCGGTCAGGCCGGTGGTCTCCGCCCCGGGCAGATCCGTCGGCACCTCGGGCAGCGTGAGGGTGAACTCCCCCCGGGCGTCCGTGGTGAGGTTCTTCGTCTCCAGCCAGTCGTTGGGCGGGGGCCAGTTGCCCTCGGCCGACCAGCGCACCTCAACCTGCGCGTCGCTCACGGGCGCGCCGGAGGCGTAGGTCGCGCTGCCTTCGATCGCGGGCGTGTCGCCGTGGGTGTACCACCGCTCAGTGGTCGCGGCGTCCACGCTGAAGCGCGGCAGGGTGAAAGGCCGCACGTCCACCTGGACCTCCATCACCTCCGGGCCCGAGGTCCAGCGCACGGTCCAGCGCCCCACCTCCGCGTCCGCGGCCAGGGGGAAGCTGGAGTCGGTCACGCCCCACTCGCCGCCGCCGCTCCGCTCCTCCAGCAGCACCCGCCCCCCGGGATCCAGCACCTCCCACACGCCCGGCCGATCGTCGATGGGCGTCAGGTCCGAGCGCCGCAGGGAGATGGCGCGGAAGAGCATGGTCTGGCCAGGCTCGTAGAGGGGCCTGTCCGTGAGCACATGCAGGGCCGCCGGCACATAGAGCGGCAGGTCCACCTCGACCTCCGCGTCCTCCTCCAGCGGGGTCTCCACGCGCACGACGAGGGTGTGGTCGCCGTCCGGCACATCACCGGGCAGGCGGGCCTCGGCGCACTGGAGCTGCCCCGCGGTCCAGGAGTCCCACTCCTCACACGCGACCGGCAGCAGCGTGTCGCCGACCTTGAGGAAGGCCGAGGCGTCGAAGCGGCGAAGGCTGGTCCGGGACTCCCCCCGCCAGCGCTTGTCGAAGTAGCTGGCCTGCACCTCGACGTCGATGGTGCCCGCGCGGTCCCGCTCCAGCCCGTAGGTGCTGATCGAAGCGACCGGCCGGGGATCACCCGCGGGACAGGACTGTACGAGGATGCCGTCGAAGGCCCAGCTCGTCCAGCAGGGCCCGGCGACCGCCAGGATCAGCGCCCCGAGGCCCAGCGTCCCCCCGCAGCCGATCTTCATTGCACGCTTGAAACCGCTCACCTTGCGCTCCCGGGTCGCCCACTGAACGTCGGGCGCCCGGCGAGCTTACATCACCAGCGGCGCAAGCCTCAGGCGATCTCCGGGATGTTGAGCACCTGCCCCACCGCGACGGCGTTGGGGTTGGCCAGCTTGTCCCGGTTGGCGTCGAAGATGCGGTTGTACTCGCCGGGGTTGCCGTAGTAGGCCGCGGCGATGCCGCCGAGGGTGTCGCCGGGCTGGACCGTGTGCTGACGACCGGCGGGGGCACCGGCCCTCGGCGGGATGCGCAGCACCTGACCGGGGTAGATCAGGTTGGGGTCCGACAGCATCGGCTTGTTGGCCTCGAAGATCTCGTTGTAGAGGTTGGGATCGCCGTAGGCCGCCTGGGAGATGGCGGAGAGGGTGTCGCCGGACGCGACGGTGTGCCAGGTGCACTCGGGCTCGGGGGGCGCCTCGGACTCGGGAGCCTCGACCGTGATGCGGTCGTCGACCCGCTCCACGACGGGCGTGTTGCCCACGGCCATGATGAGCTTCTCCCGATCGGTCTGGCTCTCGGTGGTGCCGCCCACGGTGGCGGTGCCGGCGGCGAAGCCGACGGTCAGGTGCTGGACCGAGAGCCCGATCTTGGTGACCTTGCGGTGCAGACCGGTCGCGATCTGCTCATCATCAAGGTGCGTCTCCACCGCCGGGCTCTCGGCGGTCTTGGGCGCTTCGGCCTCATCACCGCCGAAGATTCCCAGCGAGCGACCTGCGTTCTTCACGAAATCAAACAGACCCATTTTGTACCTCTCTATCGTACTGGTTTTGCTGTGCTTTGAAACGGCCGGGTTCAACAGCGCACACGTAGCGCACACACATCATCGAGCTACCTCTCTATATCCCGGCACCGCAGCATCCTCGCTGTGCCAGTCCGGAATCAGGCTCACCGCCTTCACCATCTGCGTCCACCTCGCCGCCTTGTCCAGGTAGCGCCGACGACTCCCGGCGACCTCGTGTCCCACCAGCAACTCCCCGATCTCCCTGTCGACGCCCTCTGCAGCGAGACACGAGGTCAGGCTGATTCGGAAGGCGTGCGCGGGTCGCTGCTTCCATAGGGAGACCGACATCTTCGAGCCCTTCCACGCCGTCCGCAGCCACGCCAGATAGCGCCGGGACTTGTCAGGGGCGACCACGCCGAGCTGGGCGCGGACGGCGTTGCACTTGTCGCCGCTGAGCACGTACCCTTCGCGTCGCCCCCATCCAGCCAGCTCGGCCGCAAGAACAGGCGCGAGCGGCACCTCGCGCCCGCCGTATCCGCCCTTCGTGGTCACCGCCCGGACGTGCATCCGCTCATGGGTCAGGTCCAGATCATCCCACCGCAACCAGAACGCCGCACCTACGCGGAGTCCTGTGCAACGCAGGAGCACCGCAGTGCGATAGGCGTCGCGACGTTGGTGGTCGCGGGCGTAGCGTAGGACCGCCGCCGTTTGTGACCACGAGGCCGCGACGACCTCCGCCTCGGGCACCGTCGGCAACGTGATGCGGCGGGGGCGGGCGATCTCCCAGTTCAGATCCTCGGCGTACTCGTCGGCCCATTCCCAGAGGAGGTGTACGGCGTTGACCAGGCGATTGCAGGTCCGCGGCGATGGCGGCGGGTTGTCCTTGGCGTTGAGGCTGTACTTCGGGGTTGTGGTGACGTGGAGGTGGTAGCGCTGCAGATGCGGGCGGCTCCATGCAGACGCCGGGGTCTGCTCCCCTGCCCACGAGAGGTAGCGCCGCAGCCGGGAGTGCCGCTCCGTCAACGAGGATGGCGCCCTGGTCCGCGCGAACTCGTGGATATAGGCGTTCACGACTTCGACGACAGTCGGAACGCATCGAGCGGGACGAGTTGTCCACCGCTGTCCGAGGCTGACGGCGTGCTCGACTTCCCGGCGGAGGGCTTCCGCCGTCTCTTTGGTCTTGACGGTTTGCTGTCGTGCCCGCCCGTCCGGGTCTCGCCAACGGACGGCGTAGACCCCTGCGCGTTTTCTCGTGATTGAAGCCACCTCGACACCTCCGTCACCCAGGAATCCACCTCGCCGGCACGCCACTGATAGAGCGGGCGCCGGCCCGTGGAGATGTTACGCCGTGGCGGTCGTGGAGCCTGCCGATCGGCCTCCGCCATACGGGCGACCCGCTTGATCCAATCGGCTGATACCGAGGTCTCCGCAGTGGCCTCCGCAGTGGAGAGCCACTGAACCACCTGTCGGCGTGTCCTACTCACCTTGACCTCCCAGGTGGGTCCACGCCGGCAGCAGCTCGGCGTCCAGCGTCACCGGGTACGTCCCGGGATAACCCCGCACCGGCACAGGCTCGGTCAACCACTCAGCACGGTCGAGGAAGGCCAGCCATCGGCCGCCCACTTCGCCGAAGCAGGCCCGGCGCCGCAGCTCGTCCATGTGGTCGATGTCCGGGGTCTCGCCGTCCTGGCTCCAGTGGCTGTCTGAGATCGGCTTCCAGATCCCTGTGACATTCACGACGCCGATGACGTGCCCCCGGATCTCACCGGGCCAGCCCGCCGGCGGCGACGGCTTCGGGGGAGCCCACCGGTCCAGCGCGGCCTCGGGCTTCTTGCTCACCGCGATGAGCAGGGGCCCGCGAGTCCGGCTCAACACGGGCCCGGTCCGTGTCTCGATAGTCTTGACCCCACCCACCACGAGGGAGGCGTAGGGCTCGATCAGGCTGATGCAGCGAAGGGTGATCATGATGCCTTCCGAGGCAGGGTCTTGATGTCGAGGACGTCGACGCCCTCACGCGTGAGCAGCGCCTGATGCGACCGGCAGACACCGGTGTGCTTACCGGTCCACGGAGCCGGGTTGGGGCAGGCCCCCTTGTGGCGCCCGGCGTGGGGGTCGTAGAGATGGCAGGTGCCGTCGGGGATATCGCGGTCCCATCGGAGATCCGCGAGCCGGGTCTGGACCTTCTCGCGCAGGGTCTCCCGACCACGCTCAGGGTCGGTCAGCTCCCTCGGCGGTGCGGAGTCGACCAGGTGCTCCAGAACGCGACGGGATGCCTGCAGGGCGTTGTCGATGGCCATAACGGGGACTCTCTCAGGGATGGGTGGGGTCCAGCGCTTCAGGGCCCGCCACCAACGGCGACGGGGGCAGCCGCGAGGGCGGCGGGGTGGGCGGTCAGCTCGATGGGCGGCCAGCAGCTCGGCGTGAACCACCACCGTCCAGCCCCGGCAGGGAGGCCAGCAGCGACCACAGCCGCGCCGAGGTGACAGCCGCCGAGGCATCACCAGGGCCGCTCATTGCCGTCGACGATCTCCTCGTAGGTGTCGGCGTCGTCGCAGAGGATCTCCTCCGCCTCCTCGATGCCGCCCCCGGTCAGCGCCGGCCGCTCCACGCGGAGCCGCCGGAGGTAGCCCCGCTGGTCCGCGCGCATCGCCAGGGCCTCGGCCTCGGTGGTCTCCGTCAGGCCGTAGAGGCTGCCGCTGGGGATGTGGTGGACCTCCTGCTCCAGGGGCTCGGCCCCCGCGCGCTCCGACGTCGCCGGCGTCCCCTCGATGGCCGGGCAGGTCACCCGGAGCATCACCACCGCGCCGAGGGCGTAGGGGGTGACGTGGCCGTAGTAGGTCTTGCGGCCCATCTGCTGGACCCGGTACCAGCCCTCGGGCAGGACAATCTCTGTGCTCATCTCAGCTCTCCTTTTCGGTGAAGCGCTCGCAGGCAGGCCAGCGGACGCGGAGGTCAGTGCCAGTCCCGTGGGTCCAGCTCTCGCGGTCCAGGCCGCACTTCAGGTAGGTCTTCGAGCGGACGATCCGAGTCAGGTGCTCGCAGTCGCCGCAGGTCTTGTCCTCGGGCCCGGCCGGAAACCCGGTGGGGTGGAGGCCGCGCCGCACCAGCAGGACGCGGACGCCCTTGAGCCTGCCGAAGCGCCCCGACCAACCGGAGCGCTCCCCCGGAGGCTTGCAGACCTTGGTGCAGGCCCCGACCTGGCAGAACAGGCAGCTCACGCCGCCACCGCCAAGCCGTCGCCGTCGGTGTCATCGCAGTCCTCGTCGACGCCGTCGTCGTGGTCCACGTCGTCGTCGCAGCCGCTGTCCACCACGCCGTCGCAGTCCTCGACGTCGACCAGGTCGTAGCCGTCGCCGTCCACGTCGCTGTCGTTGTCGACGCCGTCGCAGTTGTCGCTGAAGCCGTCGCCGTCGCCGTCGCCGTACCAGCGCAGAGTTTCCGTCAGACTCTGAGAGTTTCCGTCAGACTTCCGGGCCCGGCGCGGCTGGAGGGGGAGAGCGTCGTCGCAGTCCTCGTCCACGGCAGGCGGGTAGGTCTTCAGCCACGCCGCCCAGCTCGCCGGCGCCAGCAGCTCATGCAGCTCCGGCAGCTCGGCGAAGCCCCGGTCGAAGGCCGCACTCAGCGCCCGGGTCGCCGTCTCCACCCCGCGCAGCCCGGCGAGGCCGTAGTGCTGCGCCACCGTCAACGCGAGCCCGGTCACGCCGCCACCGCCTGCAACCGCCCCGACGCCGCAGCGACTGCATGGACGTAGCCGATGAGGCCCTCACTCCAGGCTGTCCGCTCCACCCCACCGTAGAGCTGCTGGCGACGCTCCAGCCGGGTGAGCAGCACCCCGACCGCGCCCTGGATCCGCTCAGGCAAGACCCGGCCCTCGGCCACCACCGGCGAGGCGAGCCGCCCCGCGAGCGACGGCTCCCCCGTCAGCGTCAGCCGCAGCGGCACACCGCAATGACCATGGACGCAGATCCCCACCGCACGATGGGCGGCCGTCCGCAGCCCCGAGGGGCCAATCGGGAACGCCCGCAGCGTCCCTCTCGGGTCGGCGGCCCATCGCTCCAGCCCGGCCACCTCCGCCGGCGGCGGCGCCCCCTGAACCCGATGCAGCAGCGCGGCGGCGGCGGTCTCCAGCTCGGTGTGGTCGGTGCCCAGGAAGGCGTTGATCGTGTTGAGCGTCTCCATCACTTCGCCGCTCCGAGCTGGAGGGACGGGCGGACGACGCCGAGGAAGTCCCGGGTGGCCTCGCGGTACCCCTCCAGGTGAGCGCGCCGGGCCTCCCCACCCTGCTCCAGCTCCCGATCGTCCAGCGCCCGCTGAAGCTGAACCACCTGCTCACGAAGGCGCTGCAGCTCGGCGTCCCCCTCGACATCCCGCCCCACCGGCTGCACCCGCGCCAGGAGCTCGGCCAAGGTGCCCGGCCCGTCCGGGTCATCGGAGAGTCCCATCGCCTCGGTCAGCGCCTCGAAGAGCCGATGCTGTGTCCGCCCCCAGGCGCTGACGGCCTCCTGGGTGAGCGGGAGCGGACCAACCAGCACGGGTTCCAGGGGCTGACCGGTGATCGCCGAGTCGAACACCAGGCGCACCCCCGCCGCGTCCTCCAGCAGCTCCCGCACCCGCTCCTCCAGACGCGCCAGCGCCCCCAGCGGCACCACCTCGACCGGCTCCCCGGAGTACACCCCGGCCGCAGCCACCGCCGGCCGCTCACCGACCAGCACCACGCCCGGCCGATGCCTCCAGCCCGACAGCTCGTTCGCGCTCAGGTCACCCACCACGTAGATCGCCAACCCCTCCGTCGGCACATCGAAGGCAATCGGCTCCACCGCAGGCGCTGGGGTCTCCTGGATCTCCTCACCCTCAGACGGCACGCCCTCAGCCGTGACGGACAGGATGTGGAGCACTCCCTTCTCCCCCGCCTTCTTCGCATCCTTCGTGCAGAGTCCCTCCGGACCCCGGCGACGCTCACAGTCCTGGAGGACACACAGCCCCTCCGTCCACTGGCTCCGAGGCGGCCGGGTCATCGGGGTCGACCGTCGGCCCGTGGTTCGACCGAAGGTGATGGTGATCGTCCCGTCGTAGTCGTCGGGGTTGCCCTGGACGTGGTAGCCCGTGGGGCTGGCGTCGGCGGCGCTCTCGGCGGGGGTGGTCGTCTTCTTCGACATGTGGGTCTCCTCTTGCGCCTGTCGCGGCGCTGGGGGTTCAGGGGTGGACTCAGGCAGCGGCAGGAGGTCGTCCTCCTCCTCTGCGGGCGGGGGCATCGCCGGCGACGGGATGGGCGGCGGCGGGGTCAGGTCGATGCGGCGGACCTCGCGCACCTGGGGCTCCGCGACCTCGATCTTCCGGATGCCCAGCGGCAGCCCCCTCACCCCGGCGCGGCGGCAGGGGGTGCAGAGGTCCACGTCCGCCCGCTTCAGCGCCAGGTCGATGCGCGGGGCGTGAGGCTTCTTCGATGTGGTCAGCAACCGCCAGTCCGCGAGCTCACCACACTCCCGACAGATGGCGCCCTCGGGGGCGGGGAGGATTTCCTCGATGCGGATCACGCGCACCTCGCCCGGAGCTGCTGGAGCCCCCGCTTGGAGAGCTGCTGGATCCGCTGGCGAGAGACGCCCTCGTCGCGGCCCAGGTCGCCGCCCTTCTGCGGCGGCTGACCGTCCAGCCCGTACAGCCGGGTCAGGACGTGCCGCTCCCGCTCGGGCAGCTTCGCCATGGCCCGCGCCACCCGGGCGTACTCCTGCGCCGTACTCAGCGGCGTGTCCAGGTCGGGGGTCTCGGCGTGCCAGTCGGCGATCCCGTACTCGTCGCCATCACGGTTTGGTGCGTGCGCCTGGGTGAGCACCACCGCCAGCTCGGGCTCCACACCCGCGAGCGCGGCGGCCTCGTCGAGAGTCTGTCCAGACCGTAGCGCCTGCTGGATCTGCGCCCGCTTCGCCCAGCCCTTCCGATTGAACCGGACGACCCCAGCCGACGCGAAAGCATCTCCCGCAGCAGAGCGAACCCACCACCGGGCGTAGGTGCCGAATGCCATCTGCCGGTCAGGGTTGTACCGCTCCGCCCCCTGGAAGAGCCCGAGGCACAGCTCTTGGAGTAGATCCTCAGCGGGCACGCGCCCGGCCTGACGCTCAGCCTGCCGGTCCAGCAGCGAGCGCCAGCGCACAACCACCGCCCAGCGCAGCGCGTCGGCCTGGGACAGCAGCTCGGCGGCCTCACCCTCGGCGACAGCGCGGAGACGACGGAGCGCCATCCCTCGAGTCTTCTCTCCCGGGCGGGGCTCCAGGGAGACGCCGGCGGCGGCGGCGGCCTGGGCATCGAGCACCTGGGCCCGGCGGATGAGATCACGATCGGTGGAGCGGTCCATCTACGCCTCCGACTTCGCGGCGGTCTTCATCCGCGCCTTCGCTGTCAGCTCAGGCCACCGCCCCTTGTCGTAGGCATCCATGAACCACTTCAGGCCCTGGGGCGACCACGTCGAGGGCTTGCCCATCCGCGCCTTCAGACAGAAGGGCTTGACGGCCTTGTCGTAGTCCAGCCCCCGCTTCGTGAGCTCAGCCATGAACGCACTGGTCTCCCGCGCGAACATCGTGTGGTGAGCAGCGTCCTTGTTGGTGCGGTTGGCCTGCCAGCGCGCCAGCCGCTTCTGCCCGTCTTCGGAGCGCAGCCAGCCGAGCCGCTGTTGCTGCTGGTCAGCGGGCCACTCCAGCGGATCCCCGCGCCCGGTCGTCAGGAAGAGGAGCACGGCCCCCTCCCCGTCCCCGCCGGCGGCCTCGGCGAGTTGCTCCTCGAAGGTCGGGGCGGGCTCCCCCTCCCCCAACCAGCCCAGGAGGGTCTCGGCGAACGCCTCACCGGGCTCGTGCAGGACCGCGCCACGCAGCTCGGAGCAGCGGGTCTTGCTGATGACGAGGGTGTTCTCGGTGTCCATGTCGCCGACGATGTCGAACTCGTACTCCAGACCGTCTCGCTGGAGAGGCTGAAGTCCGACCTTCCGCACCTGGGTTCGGCCGTTGCTGTCCTTCTCCTGGACGTAGGCCATCTTCGTCCGCATCGTGGCGATGACATGCCCGGGGTAGCTCAGCAGGGCATCCACGAGGCGGTGATGCAGTGGGGTGACCTCCCGCCACGCGCCGAAGCTGTTGCCTGACCGGCTGCGCTTGGCGGCACGGTCGACCAGCTCCAGCGCCCCCGAGCGACCGTTCCAGGCGTGGGAGAGGCTGTCGAGGACGAGCACGTCGTAGCCGGCCCGGCCGGCGGCGTGGATGGCCTCGATGTACCGCTGGGGGTGGTGGTCCTCCAGGGCGCACACGTCGAAGTCGAAGAGCTTGGCGTAGGTGCACGCGCTGGACCGCTCCGTGTCGATGAGCGCGACCCGACCGCCGAGCGCCGTGGCGACGCGGAGGCTGGTGTAGGTCTTGCCCGAGCCGGCCGGGCCGATGAGGGCGAGATGGAGGCGCGCCTGTTGGCGGGTGGCCTTGGTGAACATGAGTCTCTCGTCTGTGTGTCGTAGAGGGGGACAGCAGGGATGCCCGACGTGCGTGGGCCAGCGTGCTCAGCGTCCAGAAGAAAGCGCCCGCCTCGGGCGGCCTGATTGTGTGGATGGATTGTGATTGAATGGATGCCAGGACATCCGAGGCGGGCGAGAGGTCAGTGAAGCGGTAGAGTCGCGGTCGACCGCGACGGAATGACTGTGTCTGCACAGTGCGACAGGAACCCGGCGATCAACGCGCCGAGCATCAGCACGGCGAACAGTCCAGTGGAGGGGTTGCGGGCGCTCACAGCGGCCTCCAGGTCGCGGCCTCGGCCACAGCCAGCCCCAACAGGAAGCCGAGTCCCCCGACGATGAGGGCAACGAGGGCATGGGCCCACCACTCGCGGACCAGGCCGACGACGAGGCGACCGAGCGAGCACACCCAGAAGACCCAGCCGAGGGAAGGAGCACGCATCACGCGCACCTCCCCATCGCCCGGAGCTGCTCCATCAGGCGGGACTTCTCAGCGGCCGTCGCAGCACGATCGGCGGGAGTCACGGCTCGGGCAGGCTGACGACGGACCCGGACCACCGGCGGGCGCGGCACGCCTCGGCGGGGGCAGTCGTCGTCGTGGTCACCGCCATGGTAACCACACTCTCCACAGATGATGCGGTAGTCCATCAGGCACCTCCGAGCAGTGAGAGCTGCCTCGCCGGTGCCACCGGCAGCGGCGCGGTGAAGGTGGCCTCACAGCCCTCCTCGACAGCAACGACCGCGCTGGGCATGGCGAGCTGAACGGCCGCGACCGCAGCGTCCACCTCACGGGCCACGCCCACCGACGCCCGCAGATCGAAGTGGTCCCGCAGCTCGGCGATGAGCGCGCCACCTCGCAGCAGCGGACAGCCCTCGTAGAGCCAGGGGAGCTGTGCCACCACCCGCGTCGCACTCACGGGCTCGATGGCGGTGGCCCGCTGGGAGAGCCAGTGGTCGATCTCCGTCGTGACGCGGCCCCCCAGCTCCAGGGCGACCCAGGGGCCCGACTCCAGCCCGGTGGGGTACTCGGCGACGTCCTCGGTCTGTCGCAACATCTGACCGCTGCGGGGACGGTGGCGGAAGCTGCGAGCGCGGGCGACCAGGCGGCCAGCCATCACCCAGCGATCCAGTGGGCAGTTGGCACCACCGGGCTCACAACGAAGTCCCCTCTCGGTGCGGACACCGAGCATGGGGCGGCCGTAGCCACGCGCCACCAACACGCCGAGCTGGGCGCGGGCCGCATCCCCACGGACGAGCAGCAGGTCGCCGCGCAGCAGCTCACGATCGGCCGCCTCGCCCTCGGCGAGGACGCGGAAGACGCGGCCTTCTCCCTGACTCCAGCACGGAAGCACACCAGGAGAGAGAGGCAGCAGGCGGGGGACGCGGTGTGGTCGGACGACGTTGGAGTACATCACGCCGCCCTCAAGGCATCACGCCGCGCTGAGGCCCAGACCGCATCCCGCTCAGTGAGCAGGTGGGCGTAGTCCTCGCCGCGATGGAGGGCGGCGTCGCTCTCCCGCTCCAGGCGCTGACACTCCAGGAGGGCCATCCGCAGCACCGGCGCATCGACGACCAGCCCCTCCGTCCGGGCGCGGCCGATGTAGACGCCGAGCTGGTGAGCGAGCCCGAGCAGCTCTCCATCACGCTCAGCGTGGGCAGCCGCCTCGGCGTGGTAGGCCAGCGGGCCCGGCGTCATCGCCAGGGCGTCACTGTACGCCCGCTCGAAGTCGCGCTGGATCGCCTCCAGCTCGCACCACCGATCCGCGGCGTCCACGGCGACCAGCAGCAGGGCGATGTCCGGCTCGGTCAGGTGGGAGCGCAGGCTCGGTGAGGCGTCTCGCACAGGCGTCGTGCCGAACGAGACAGCCCCACCAAACAGGTGACTCAGTGCGGGGTGCTGGCGTCCTCCGTGGACTCCGTGGACTCCGTGGACTCCACCGGCTCCTCGATCAGCGAGGCATCGGGAGACCAGTCGTCGGCCGGAAAGGCACGCTCCAGCACATCGATCGTCTGCTCCAGATAGACCAGCAGGTCTTCCTGAGAGCGCGTCATCATGAGACGCATCAGGCGGTCCAGGATGGCGCGCTGTCGGCCCATCAGCCGTGGATACAGGGGGTCGCGAGGCCGGCGTGTCGACAGGTCGATCATCCCCCCGCACTCGGCCACCCAACGTTCGAACAGCTCCGGCCACGTCTGTGGTCCCCGGCCCTCTTCGATGTGCTCGATCACCTTCCTGCCGCTCTCCAGCTTCGCAGCCAGCTCGCTCCGCTCCAACCCTGCGCCCTCGCGCAGATCCTTCAGCGCCTGCCGGAGCCTCGCTCGCTTCTCCGTCTTGATTCTCGGCATTGTCCATCCTCCTTGACACAAAGACGTTACCATAAGTAATCTCATTTGCGAAGGAGGAATCGAGATCATGGGGAACAGGAGCACATGGGACGTGTGGGCAACGCCCATTGATGTGGTCGGTGGACAGGAACCGACACTCGCGGCACCGGGGATCCTGCGGCCTACCCCGCCCGGGAGGGGGGAGTGGCGAGGTAGACGCGCAGGAAGAATCGGGAAAGGCACCGCCATCGAGCCGGGGCTCATCAGCGTGGGCGAGCGCCAGAGCGTCGATAGCCTCGGGAGCCAAGGACGCCTCGGAAACGATCACGCACTCGCTCAGGGGCCAGACGACCAGCTCGGCGACCACGTCATTCTCAACGAGCACGATCCTCGGAGACTCGCCATCGTAGCGGACGATCTCGGCGCTGCCGACGCCATCGTGACGGGCAATCGTCGGAGGGTGGTGGGGGCTGCCGCGTCGGACGAGGCCGCCATTGTCGAGGTGGCGGAGGAGCGCGGTGTACTCGTCGGTGGGGGGTGTCAGGTTTTCGACACCCCCTGTCAGGTTTTCGACACCCTGTTCGACACCCTCACGGGCAAACGCCGGGTTTCGGCTGGCACGGTGCATGCACTGTGGGCCGGCGAACGAATCAGCAGCGCTCTCGACGGGGGACACCGCGAGAGGCGAAGCGTGGGAGTCGGTGATGAGTGAGCGGCCGGACATCGATGCCTCCGAGGAACTGTATATAAACTCTATACAGCATGCCGGAGCGCGTCAACAACCTATAAACACTTTCTCTAAACACCAGCGTACTACGAGCCCCGAAGAGGGGCCCGTACCCATCAGTCCTGCGTGCGATGCCTGGGCGCGCGGATTTCTCTGCGTCGTCTCCGGCCAGCTCTCCTATGCAGAAGTGCTACTCGTGCTGGACACGTTGGGGTTGGAGGTTCCCCCCATACCGGAAGAGCTTCGGTCCATTGCTTGCTCTCGCACGTAGAACTCTGCCTTCCACACCGCGCGCTGCTCGTCGCTGGCACTGGAAACGATGCGAGCAAAGCGCTCGACCAAGCCGGATGACTCGGGGTTCAGGTCTGCTGTCGCAGCTCGAAGCCGCATGAATTGCTCGGCCTGCGCCTCTGGCATCAACTCCAAGATGATCCGGTAGCGCAGGGCTCGTGCCAGACCTGCGAGGCGATCAATCGATGTGCCGCTCTTACCGCTACTGAAAACGTGGTGCGCCTGGGCTCGCGAGACTCCCAACGCCTTGCCGATCTTCGCGTAGCTCCACTCCTTCTCTTGAGCGAGACCGAACAGCGTTGAGTGGATCATGCCTAGGCTGGCCCGGATTTCTTCAGGAGTCATGGTCCACGGGTACCACGGCTCGCGTATAGAGAGTGTTGACGCTCTATGCTTCATTGTATATAAACTCTATACAAAATTGGAGCGTGCGATGAACCTGGCTGACCAGCTCAACGAATGGTGTGACGCTGCGGGCATTCCTGGCGGCAAGCGTCGGCAGTCGAATCTTCGAAAGAAGCTCGCTGAGCGCGGTGTCCAGCGGACACGCGCTGCTGTCTGGAGGTGGTTCACCGATGGCGACAGCGCCGGCCGGCCGGACGACGAGGCGATCGCCGCGCTCGTGGCTGAGCTCGCCCTTGATGTTGAGGGCGAACTGCGCCTCCGGAAGATGCCGGTCGGTCGCTCTCCTGCTGACGCCAACGCAGCCTGAGAGCCCGTCATGCCCGCAGCTCTCCTCTACGCCGCGCAGGCCGTCGATCCCCTCGGTGTCCCCTGCGGCCCTATCAAGATCGGCGAGACCAGTTCGTGGCCTCGTCGTCAGACCGAGATCCGCGCCTGGCTCCCCGCAGGGCATGACATCACCCAGCTCCTCAGCATCCCCCGCTCCAAGATGGGCGCGCAGGTGTTGGAGTCCCGTCTCCACTTCGACCTGGACCACCACCGCATCCCGCAGGCCGAGGCCCCATGTGCCTCCCGCGAGTGGTTCGAGGGCTGTGTGGAGGTCCGCCGCGTCCTGACCGCCACCCACCAGCGCCTCGCCCTGAAGGGCGCGGCATGACCCCCGCCACAAGGAAAATCTGTGTCCATCATGACCTACCACGAAGTCCCCGAGGAGGATCTGGACGCCATCGAGTCCCTGCTCATCGACTTGGAGCGACTGAAGCTGATCCGCGCCCCATGGCGCAGGGCACCCGGCGTATCGAAATGGCAGAACGAGGGCGTGCCGGAGCGTATCCAGCAAGCCATCAGCGAGGCCGTCAAGCTGGGTACCCCAGAAGGGCTCGCCTTGGCAGGAGAGCTTCTGGGGGAAACCCGACGCCTTCAGTCTGTGAGGATCTGAAGCTCCTGCGACGCGAGAGCGTAGGACACGGCGGCGTACTCCGCATCCTCGTGTTGCTCCCGAGCATACAGCACGCTGGGAATCGTGGGATTGCTGTCCTCCAGGCGCGGACAGTTGCTCACGCGAGGCGCTCGCCCCAGACGCTCTACCGCCACATGGTAGGCCCAGGCTGCATCGGCAAACGCCTTGGCCAGCGCAGCAGGGCTCCGATCTTGGCCAACCCACTGGATGGCAAGACCCCAGATTCGTTCGACATGGACTCCGGTGTAGTCGCGACTGTCCTGCATTCTCTCGCTCCCTCCCCCGCCGAGTTTGAACGTTGCCTCGGTGGCGGGAGGGTCCGAGACCTCTCCCCCGTAACGCATCACCCCACCCTCCACGCCCTGGTGTCTGCCTTCCAGCGGTGGGGAGCGGTCGGGGTCTGTGTCGGGTGGTGGGTGCCATGTACCCACCGTAGCCCCACGCCCACTGTCACAACCACCAGGAGCATGTGACGCCCATGGCTAAGAACGAGCCCCTACGTCTCCGGAACCTCCAGATCAAGGTTCTCCCCATCCTCCTGGGAGCGGCACCGTCGACCTACGAGTCCCTGGCCACCTACATCAAGCAGGTGGATCTGGACGAGCGGCCTCGGTTGAGCCACACCACGTTCTCACACTACCGCGCCGGGGAGAGGACTGCGCCGTTCGGTCTCCTCGTGGCCCTGCTCGACCATCAGGACCGGCAGGGCAAGCGGGCCATCCTCTCCGCCTTGGTGCGGCACTGGAAGTTCCGACTCGCCGCCGAGGCTCCTACAGTCACTCAGGGCGCTCCGGAGCGCATGGTCTTCAAGGTCATGGGGGAGACCGTCGAGTTGATGCAGTCGATGCTGGCTGCCACCGACCCGGACAGCCCCGGCGGCACGGTCCTGACTCCGGGGGAGGCACGAGCCGTCCTCCCAAAGGCCCGACAGGTGCTGGAGCTGATGGACCGCGCCGTCCGTCGCCTCGAAGCCCGCGCCGACGAGGAGGCGTAGATGGAACTCATCCGCGCCTTCCTGCCGATGCTCACCTACTGCATCGGGGCCGGTATCGGGCTGCTCATCTGTCGACACCGACTCCGGACCCAGGAGGAGATCCACCAGCTCTGCCTCGTCGCCGAACGTGCGGCGGGTCGTCTGGAGGGCATGGGCCTGCGCGAGGAAGAGACGCCCGACGAGCTGCCCGACCTGGCCGACCCCATCCAGGAGCGCGGCCACCTGAGCCTCCATCCCGGTGGTGGTCAGCCCCGCCTCCGTGTCGTCCGCGCGCCGGATCCGCTGGTCGACCTGGGCGCGGCCCACCCCGACGAGCCCCCACCCAGCGACGACGGCCCCCGCGCCGCCTGAGCACCCCACACAGACCTCGGAGCCCCCGTGGACATCAAGCACGTCCGGATCCCCCTGTCCTCCATCCTCGTGGCCGAGAGCTACCAGCCCCGCGTCGACGGCACCGATGAGAAGCTCGCCCAGAGCTACGCCGACGACATCAAGGCCGGCGCCATCTTCCCCGCCGTCAAGCTGTTCGGCGAGGACGACCAGCCCGTCCACGTCGGCGATGGCTTCACCCGGATCTTGGGGCACAAGCTCGCCGGC
>Ga0316204_10004530_pt1 | contig 24738 bp, 17 predicted proteins | sample 6monrhotite_MG_2_FD_205661 | JGI IMG/M metagenome (GOLD analysis project Ga0316204, IMG submission 205661) | Microbial mat bacterial communities from mineral coupon in-situ incubated in ocean water Damariscotta River, Maine, United States -... | ecosystem: Environmental > Aquatic > Marine >... | reverse complement strand
AGTTGGTTACACAGTAACTGATGCTGGTGGTGGAATTGTACTTCAGCATGTTGCAGGATCGAATCCTCCAACGAACTTAAATGCATTTATTGCAGATTGTCCTGGAAACGAGCTTTATGAGCCGCTTGCTGGATACACTTACGAGTGGACGCCACCTGGAACATTAGATGATCCTAGTAGCCCGGCGCCAACTGCGACTCCTTCTGCGACAACAACTTATACCTTAACAATGTACCCAACTGGTCATCCTGATTGTGCTCAAACTGATCAAATGACTATAAACATGGGTGGAGGTCTTGATACTGGTATTGATGATATTGCAATCGTTTGTTTAGAAGGTATTGCAGTTGATTTATTTGATTCATTAGGAGGTACGCCTCAATATTTAGGACAATGGTATGATCCACTAGGAGCAATGATTGCTATGCCTGTGACACCTGGCACTGCACTTCCTGGATTATATGAGTATAGAAAAGATTCTTCAGGATGTACTTCTTCAAGTTTTGTTGAGTTAATTATTAACGAAGCAACCTTGTCTGCTGCCGTGACTGAAAGTGATTGCCAAGCATTGAATGGTGAAGTTGCATTAACTATGTTAACGGGAACAGGTCCTGAGCAATACAATATTGATGGAGGCGCATTCCAGGCGTCTAACATTTTCACTGGATTAGGTGGTGGAACCAATTACACTTTCTCTATTCTTGATGCACAAGGTTGTGTCGCAACCGTAGATGCAATTGTTGATGATATTAACGTTCCAACATTAAATGCACCCGTCTTTGCTGATGCAACTTGCTTTGGTGTTTGTGACGGAACTGCAGATCTTTCAGGAACTAACTTAGCGAACTATTCAATTGATAACGGAGCGAACTTCCAAGCAACTGGAAACTTTGCAGGATTATGTCCTGGAGTTTATGATGTAGTTGTGGATAATGGATTCGGATGTCAAGAAACAGGAACTTTCACAATAGCTGAACCTCCAGTTTTAGACTTAACAACTATATCAGGTGACGTTACTGTTTGTCCTGGAGAAGATGTTACAGCTACAGTTGATGGTATTAACGGAATTGGAGATGTTCTATTTACTTGGGATGTAGGTGGAGTTGTTTTAGGAACAGGGACACCAATCACATTCCCATCTACGGGGAACATGGTGGTTTGTGCAACAATGTCTGATGATTGTCCAACAACAGATTCAGAGTGCTTCAATGTTACTGAGCCAGCACCAAATCCTCCTGCAATGACTTCTGATGTAGTTAGTGGATGTAATCCTTTAACAGTGAACTTCACGAATTTGACTGGTGGAAACATTGCACAAACAACTTGGACATTCTCTGATGGTACTACAATAGTATCAAACGGTACTGATCCAGTATCTCACCTATTTGATGGTGTAGGGATTTATGATGTCACAATGGAAGTTATCACTGACATAGGATGTGTATACAGTACAACATTTGCGAACTATATTGAGACTTTCCCAATTCCGCATGCTGTATTTACTCATCAGCCAATTCCAGCTACAATTTACGATACTGAAATCAATTTTAATGACTTTTCAACTGGTGGTGTGAGTTCTTGGTTGTATGACTTTGGTCCTGGAGTACTTCCTGGTTCATCTAACATCCAAAACCCAACTGTACAATACCCTGAGGGAGTTGCAGCTAACTATCCAGTTATGTTGCATGTATGGAACGATCATGGGTGTACTGATTCGGCTCAAGCTACAGTGAGCATTGTAAATGATGTTTTACTTTATGCCCCGAATATTTTCACGCCTGATGGTGATGAATACAATGAGACTTGGGGTGTGACCATTTCAGGAATCGACATTTACGATTTCCATTTAGTTATGTTCAATAGATATGGAGAGATTATCTGGGAGTCTTATAATTCTGGTGCAAGATGGAATGGACACTATGGTGGCGGAGGAATCGTTCAAGACGGAACTTATGTTTGGGTGATTGAAGCGAAAGACAGTTATACTGATAAGAAATACGAATTTAGAGGACACGTTACTGTTCTTAAATAAAAAAAGAATACTTAAAATGAAATCCTGCTTCTCTACTGAGGGGCAGGATTTTTTTTATTTTTGCAGTTCTATGGCAAAGTTTATCGGAGATAGAATTAGTACTGAAGATCATAAAAAGTCTACTACAATTGTCATAACACCTAAGAGAGTGTTATGGAAAGAGATACTCTTTGGCTTATGGTGTGCTGGATTTACTTTTGCTGGTGTCTATATGATCTATCTTTTAGCTTTTGGAGGAATGGAAGAGCTTGCTGTTGGAGTTAACTTTGATCAATCCGTATACGAACAGCAGCAAATCTATTTGGCAATCTTCATTGCCTTCTGGGCCTATTTTGAATATGCCACTTTAAAAGCATTCTTGTGGATAGTTATTGGTAGAGAATTAATCATGATTGATACTGAAGCGCTTTCAATCAAAAAGTCTTTTTGGAGATACGGAAAATCAAATCGATTCTTCTTCGAGAACATTAAGAATTTCAAATATGAAAAACCAGATTCTTTATCGTTAAACACCTTCTTAGATAACTCATATTGGAGTACAGGAAGTGATGTTTACAAATTAGATTATATGGGCAAGTCTAAGAAGTTTGGAAGAAAGCTTGAAGAAAAAGACGCGAAACTACTTTTCAAATTTATGACCGACAGAATGAAGAAATGGCGAAAGCACTAGCCTCTTTCTATATTATAAACTGCGGTCTTCACACGTTCACCTAACTCATCAGAGAGCAATAGTTTTTTTGCTTCACTTGAATTTAAAACTTGATCAAGAGATTTAATAATTGCAACAGGAACTCTTTTCTCAATTAAACTTTTTTCTAAATCAACAGCAGTGAAGTTTATCACCTTATCTGCTATTTCTTTTTCGATTTTGAGACGGTTCTCTACTCTCAATGGATTTGAGTTATAGCTTTTGTGCAGATCTAAGCCTAAATAAGTGCAGAGGCCTTCAAATTGCTTGTCAGATCCTATTGCGAATGTGATTGATTTACCATCAGCTGTTTCAAAAATTTCTCCATAAGGAGCAATGTTCGGATGTTTACTTCCAATTCGCTTGGCAATTGTATTTGCAATTAAAAAGTTCGTGGCTTGGTTTGCCAAACTTGATACTGCAGCATCATATAATGAGACCCGAACCAAGTATGCTCCTCCATTAATTGAACGTTCTATGAGAGCTTCTAAAATTCCTTCTTTGAGTTGATGGGCAGCAAACAAGTCAATGAATGCGACAGGCATCTTAACTGGGCCAGAATCTGCTGTTCCGTTCATTGACATAAAACCAGTGTCTGCCTGCAGAACCAAATCAAAAGCGACTCGATCACTTTCGGCTCCATATCCTGAAATCTCTGCCAGAATAACATTCTCATTTAATTCCTTTACTGAATTGAAATCCAATTTAAATTTCTCGGCATCTCCTTTTTTGAAATTGGTGATAATGACATCAGACTCTTCAATTAATGACTTGATCAGCTCTTTTGACTCTTCGTCCTTAAAATCTAATAATTGATGCTCTTTATGCCAGTTTACTGCAGCAAAGTAGGCTGAAGTCGCAGAAGATTTATCTTCAGTCTTTAGCTTCCAACTTCTTGTAACATCACCTCCGGTTGTCTTGTTCTCTATCTTTACAACCTTTGCTCCTTTTTCTGCAAAGTACATTCCTACTGCGGGTCCAGCCAGAACAGAAGAAATCTCTAATACTTTTAATGAAGAAAGAAACGAATTCATATTTCTAAATTACCTATTTCTGATCAAAGGGTTAACTTATTTCGGCTTTGGTAGAAGCTTAAATTGAGAAAAGATGATATTAAGAGCTCTAAGTCAGTTGTTTACAAGGTGAAGTGAGTGCGCTTGATATTAAACCATTTAGGTGTCAGAGTGACTTTATTAATTTGTAAATTTGTAATAGAACTCAAAATGATTAGATGTCTGAAAAGAGAAGACTTACAACAGAAGAGAAAGCACTAAAAGTTAATTTGACACCAGATATTTATGGGTCATTTGCTGAGATAGGTGCAGGGCAAGAGGTGGCAGCTAATTTTTTCAAAGCGGGCGGATCATCTGGGACTATAGCATATACTCATTCAGCTTACGATATGAAAGTAAGTGATAGTATGTATGGCGAAACTAGCAGATATGTATGTGAAGATCGCTTGATTCAAATGCTTAATAAAGAGTATCAAACACTAGAAAGTACAATTGGTGAAAAGCAAAAAGAATCTAGATTCTTTGCGTTTGCTAACACTGTTGAATCTCTAAATTATCATAAAACAAATCAAGGTCAAGGTTGGATTGGAATGAAGATGCAATTAGAAGTAGGACATGATCCTAACGAAGTTGTACTTCACATAAAAATGCACGATACTAGCCATAAGCGTCAACAAGAGGCGATTGGAATTTTAGGTGTTAATTTGGTGCATGCTGCTTACTTTGAAAGAACGAATATTGAAGACTTCTTAGAGGCCTTAACGTATCGCCTTCCGAGAGAGCGAGTTGAAATAGACATGCTGAGAATTTCGGGACCAAACTTTGAACACATTGATAATAGAGTGGTGGCACTTAACCTCGTTAAAAAGGGATTGACAGACGCAACTTTATTTGACCAAACTGGTGCTGTATTGCAGCCAACAAATGCACTTTACAAGAAGAATGTACTACTTACGAGAGGTAGATTCAGACCAATGACTAAAGTTCATGTAGATGTTATTGAAGAAGGAACAAAGCAGTACCTTAAAGAAGAGGATGTTGAAGAAGAAAATGTAAGAGTAGTTTTAGAATTGACTCTGAAAGATTTGACGGCAGATGGTGAAATAGGCGAGAAGGATTTTATTGATAGAGCTGAACTTTTAGGTTCAATGGGATATACAGTAATGATTTCGAACTATTTGAAACATTACAAAATGATCGAATATCTTTCATCTATTACAAGAGGAAAGAAGATTGGAGTGTTATTGGGTATCTATAATCTGCAAACGATTTTTGATGAGAAGTATTACAATACATTAAACGGAGGGCTTTTAGAAGCTTTCGGTAGAGGTTTTGGTCATAACATAAAAATGTATGTATATCCGGCCTTGTTAGGTAATGCAGATGAACTATACAACTTAGAAAATTTTGATATTCCTGATCACCTTAAAGGTTTGTTAGATTACATGCTCAAGACCGATAAGCTGGTTGGATTTGAAAATTTCGATAAAGACTTATTGCATATTTCTTCAGACGCAGTGCTGGCTAAAATCCAATCTAATAAAGATAATTGGGAAGATGATGTACCTGACAGTGTGATGAAAGCAATTAAGTTCTACAAGCTATTTGGCTATGTGGCCAATGAAGATAAAGTATCCATCACTGCAGATTAGTGCAATGTACTAACGAGCTTTCCTTGCTCGTATTTTTCAGTATACATTAATGAACCATCACGGTTGTAGTAGCTACTTCTACCTTCAACAAGTCCGTTCTTGTACATTACTTCCATATACGTTTGAGTAGATCCTGGATATAGATCAGTGCAAGTACCTGTGAATGGTATATTATCTAAATAATAAGTCGTTGGCATATTAGGTATTGTCGCTTCTTTGCGTTCAAGCTCTTTGCAATCACATGTCAAATTTTCTAAGTCACCAGACCTTTTCTTTTCGCCATTCTCATAAAGTTCTTCAATCAACACTTCCCCCATTTTATCATAATAGATAATCTTGCCATGTAGTTTACCATCTAAAATGCTTTTCTCAATGTATTTTGAATCCGTTTCTGGATAATTCTGAATACAAATACCAGTGTACAAGTTTTCTTTGAGGTACATTACTCCTAGTGAATCAACATCTAATGCATTGCATTCACAAGTATCAAGCTCAGAAGATTGCATTACTGTACCGTCATGAGCAACTTCTGAATCATTCTTTGATCCTTCGTCTGAACATGCACTAAAAAGAATTGTAATTGTTGTAAGTAAGAAGAATATTCTAGTCATTAAAGTACATTTATTATTCTAAGAAATCTTTTTTCGTATCCGCTTGAATTGTATCTCGTGATGGTAACTCCGAAATGTTTTTTTGAAGATGAACTATGAATAAAGTCAATCATTCCATCATCATTGTTTAATACGATTCCTGCATGACCAACCTTTCTGATGCTGGCATCTGTTCCAGTAAAAAGCATTATGTCACCTGCTCTAGATTCCTTAAAATCTACTTTTTCTCCCGCATTTTCATAACCCGAACTTGCTCTTGAAACTTTAATTCCAAACTTCTTAAAGACGTAGTAAACAAAGCCCGTACAATCGAAACCACTGGTTGAAGTTCCTCCCCATTTGTATGGGATCCCTAAAAAGTCTTGGGCATAAGTAACAATGCTGTCTCTCAATAAAAGTTCATTTGAATTGATCTCGGCGCGATCATTTGTTTCTGCGAAAGAATTCACTCCAAGAGAACAGAATAATAATGCTAACAATAACAATCTCATGACCACAAAATTAATATGTTTTATAACTTTAAAAAAATTTAATTTTCAATGTCAAAAATTAAGAACGCACAATTGAGGTATAGAGTGATTGATCGTAGCCTCAGAAATCCATACAAACCTTTTCCCACTAAAGAAGATTTAAGGCAAGCTTGTGAAGAAGCTATTTTCGGATCAATTGAGGGAACTGATATTTGTGATTCGACTATCGAGAAAGATATGTTCGCAATGAGAATGGAATTTGATGCGCCTATTAAATATAGTAAGAGGGACAAGGGTTACTACTATGAAGATGAAGAATATAGTATTGATCAAATCCCTTTATCTGAAGATGACATTGAAGCGATAAAATTTGCAACTAACACTTTAATGCAATTTAGAGATGTGAGCATTTTCAAGCAGTTTGGTTTTGCTATTGATAAGATTTTTGATCGTGTACATATTGCCAATAATCCGACAGATGAAAATGTTGATAACTATGTGCAGTTTGAGTCAATGCCTGAAACTTCTGGGAGTTCTATGCTGCCTGAACTCTTAAAGGCCATTAAAGATAAGCTCATTGTCAAGTTCGTTTATACCAATTTTGCAACTGGTAAAGTGAAAGACAGAAAGGTATTACCTCTTTTGTTAAAAGAGTACAGTAACAGGTGGTATTTGATTTGCTTTAACCCATCAAAAGAGAAGATTATGACTTTCGGTTTAGACCGTATGTCTGTTCTTGAAGTTACTGAGGATTACTTTTTAAATAAGTTCGATTTTAACCCAGATAATTATTTCAAACATTCGATCGGAATAACGGCAAATGAAACTACGCCTGAGAAAATTGTGCTCAAGGTTGATAAAATTGGCTCGAAGTACTTGCAAAGTCAACCATTGCATCCTAGCCAAAAACTAGTAAAATCAGGTAATAATAGAGATACTCTTGAATTGGTAGTCATCATTTCAGAGGAGTTAAAAAGAACCATTCTTTCTTATGGTGCTCAAATTGAAGTTGTAAAACCAAAGTCATTAAGAGATGAAATTCAGGTGAGTATTTCAGAAATGGTTGAAAACTACGGATAAACTGTTGCTGATATTCTGTTCAAAAACGGTACATTTGTAGTCTCAACTAACAGAAAAATAACATGAAAAAAAGGCTACTAATCATTGCGTTGGGGTTACTGTTCTCAGTTTCTTCTATTGCGCAAATCTCAGAAGGCGGACTACCAAGGACCTTTGAAAAAAATCATCAGGGTCAAGAAGATCCATTTGATGTAAATTATGAAATTGTACAAGTTGCTCGTCCTGATGTTGATGCAGCAATTGAAGAAGACAGCAGGGCTGATAAAACTTCTTATAGGATAGGATTGAATACTCCTGTAGATATTTCAATTCAATCGGCTGGTAGCTGGGTTGAACTTGGAAATGGAGACAAGATTTGGAGAGTAGGGATCAGATCAGCAGGAGCGAAGGCTATCAACTTATACTTTGCCTCTCCGGTTAAGATTCCAGAGGGCGGAGAATTATATGCATATAATGCGAATCAATCACAATATGTTGGAGCTTACACAAGTAATACTCCAGGTTTTCAGTCTTTAGAAATGATTGAAGGTGAAGTAGTGACTTTAGAATACTACATGCCAGCTGGATCATACGAATTACCAACAATTCAAATATCTGAAATAGGACATTTATATCGTGGTGTTCAAGGTAGAATTGGTGTTTTTCAGAATGGAAATTCGCAAAATCAACATAGAGCAGATGCTTGTCAAGTTGATGTAGCTTGTTCAGAAATTACAGGATTTGAAGAACAAAGAGATGCTGTTGTTCATTATTCATTCGTAGCGGGTGGAACGTATGTTTGTACAGGTTCTGTAATTAATAATGCTGGAACGAGTACGACTTGTGTTCCTTACATCCTTTCTGCTAACCATTGTGGTGAGCCAGATGCTTCAAACGATATTTCAAACCACGTTTGGTATTTCAACTACCAAAGACCAAATTGTTCACCAGGTAATACGACACCATACAATGGAGCTCAATCTGAAACAATGTCTGGTGGTTCTTTTAGAGCGTCTTCATCATTAGGAAATTATACAGGAACTCAATCTTATCATGTTGATGGGTCTGATTTTGTTTTGGTTGAGTTAAATTCTGCTATACCAACTTCTTATGATGCTTATTATGCTGGATGGAATAGATCAACTTCTGGTTCTGGTTCAGGTGTAGGAATTCATCACCCTTCTGGTGACGAGAAGAAAGTATCAACTTATAATTCTTCACTAACATCAGCAACTTATAACGGAAACTGGGCGGGAGCTCACTGGGATGTAAATTGGATAAGTACAACAAATGGTAATGGTGTAACTGAAGGAGGATCTTCAGGGTCTCCACTTTTCAATTCAAGTGGTCAAATTGTAGGACACCTTTCAGGAGGTCTTTCAGCATGTGTTAATGGTGGAGCCGGGGCAGGAACAGGGCCTAACGAATCTGATTTGTATGGAAAATTCATTAATGCTTGGGATATGGAAGGAACAAGTAATAATCAGCAATTAGCTCATTGGTTAGATCCTGACGGAACTAATGCAATGACTTTAGACGGAACCTATTCGCCTTGTGGTAACGGCGGAGGCGGCGGTGGAGGAACTGACCCTTGCGCAGCCACAGGAACTTCAGATTGTACAGCAGGAACTGCTTCAGAGTATATTTCAAGGGTTACTTTAGAGTCAATTGATAATGGGTCAGATTGTTCAGGGTACACAGATTACACTTCTCAAAGCACAACTTTGAATAAGGGAAGTCAATACACGGTAACCATTGAGCCTGGAGTTGTAGGAACTGGTCCTGGTCAAGCTTATACAGATGACGAGATTGCTGTTTGGATTGATTGGAACAATGATGCTGATTTTGATGATCCGGGAGAACAAGTTGGATATGTGCTAGTGGGCGGAACTTGGAGTTCAGCTTTTGTTTTTACTGTACCGACTTCAGCTTCTTCGGGAGATTTAACAATGAGATGTAGAATTTCTTACGAGCCAGATGATGGTGCGATTACACCTTGTGGTACTACTCAATGGGGTGAAGTTGAAGATTACACAATTACGATTCCAGGAGTGACTTCTTTAGATAATGAAGATGATCTTGGAAATGTGGTGATTTTCCCAAACCCTACAAACGGAGACGTTACATTGAATTTTGCTCAAGTGCAATCAGATGTTGAATCAGTTGAATTGAGAGATATGACTGGTCGAGTGATTGCTGTTACTTCAACAGTTGGTGGTACAGTCAAATTTGACTTATCTCATGAAGCTTCAGGGGTTTACTTTATTAAGGTAAACGGAGTAGGAACTTCTTTAACAAAGAAGATTACAAAATTCTAAATAACATTAAACAAACACAGAGCCCTTCTTGATTTTCAAGGAGGGCTTTTTTTTTGAATTAAAGTGAAGTGATTCTGATTCTTTTGCTATTTTTGTGGCGGGTAAGTCCTGTACGACCAGCTCCTGTTTAATCCCCCAGGGTGGGAACACAGCAAGGGTAGACGGTTGTAGCGGTGCGATACAGGTAGCTTACCCACTTTTTTCCCCTTTTTTCTCGTTCACATTTTCTCTCAACTGTTGATAAGTCGTTCTCATTTGCGCTATTGCAAGATTTATATTTGTACTGAACAAAATCAGCAACATGAAATTTTTTATTGATACGGCTAATCTTGATGAAATCAGAGAAGCAAATGACCTTGGAATTTTAGACGGGGTAACTACTAATCCATCTTTAATGGCTAAAGAGGGAATTACAGGGGAAGAAAACATCCTTAAACACTACGTAGATATTTGCAATATTGTAGATGGAGATGTAAGTGCAGAAGTAATCTCTACTAATTTCGAAGGAATGGTTAGAGAAGGTGAAGCTTTGGCTAAATTACATAAGAACATTGTAGTGAAAATTCCAATGGTAAAAGATGGAATTAAGGCGATTAAATATTTCACTGATAAAGGAATCAAGACGAACTGTACTTTAGTTTTTTCTTCTGGTCAGGCGCTTTTAGCTGCTAAGGCTGGCGCAACTTATCTTTCACCTTTCGTTGGAAGGTTAGATGACATTTCTTCAGATGGACTAGCATTAATAGCAGAGATTAGAGAAATCTATGATAACTATTTATTCGAAACTCAAATTTTGGCGGCTTCAATAAGACACACAATGCACGTTATTGACTGTGCAAAAATTGGTGCAGATGTTATGACAGGCCCATTAAGTTCAATTACAGGATTGTTAAAGCATCCATTAACAGATATTGGTCTTGAAAAATTTTTAGCAGATTATGCTAAAGGAAATTCTTAAAACTACTACTCAAATTATATTTAAAAAGGTCTTCAGTTTTGAAGGCCTTTTTTTATATCAAGCCTAGGCAAATCTTTAGTCTGATAATCTTTCTTACTGAAGCGTAGATCTGCTGTTTGAATAGAGGATCTTTCTCAAGCTCGCCAACGATATCAAAAAGAGCTTTCTCTTCATCAATTGGCATTAAAAGAAGGTCACAACCAGCTTTAGCAGCCTTTAGTTCACAGTTCGGAATAGATGCAACCCCTCCCATATTCATGGCATCTGTTACCACTAAACCTTTGAACTTCATTTCATTCTTTAAAAGATCTGTCACAATCTTTCTTGATACTGAAGAAGGCATGTCATTAGTGTTGTACTCTGGATTGTTCTTAATGGCAATGTGTGCAACCATCACAGAAAGAACTCCGGCCTCAATAAGTGGCTCGTAATTTTCAACCTCCCTCATTTCACCATCAATGTAAACGAGTTTCTTGTGCGTGTCTCCAACAACATATCCGTGACCAGGAAAATGTTTGGCTGTTGCCACAATTCCTTCTTTTTGAGTTTCTTCAATGAAGATACGAGACCATATTTGAGCTGTATCGGCATTATCACCAAAAGCACGGTAAGAAATAGCTTCGTTTGGAGACATATCAACCACTGGTGCGTAATTGTAGTTGATTCCAATATCTTGAAGGTCATTACAAATCGATAGGGCGAACTTTCTAACTTCTGATCGACTGATCATGGCATTTGCCTTTTTAACGGGCGCACAGTTCTTTATTTTGTATCTGATTAATGAAGGTTCGGCATCAGCAGAGTAGAGCATTGGTAAACCATTGTTGCTAGAGTTAAGCGAATTAAAGTCATCCACCATTTTTGTGAAGCCTTCTTTGGTTCCGTTCAATAGTAATATTCCTCCTATATAGTTCTTCGCAATGAGAGCATTCAAATGATCTTGAGACTTTCCTAATCTACCAGCCGCCGGAATTATCATTTGACCAACACGACTTGTATCGTTAAGTCCGTCAAATATGCTATCAATCTTTTGCTCGAGATGAGCATCATATTTGAAAAAGTCATTCAATTCATACTTCTGAGAGTATCCTGTTTGAATAGTTAATACTGAAATTAAGACAATTAAATTTTTCATAGGTTCAAAAAAAAGGTCCCTTCAATACGAAGAGACCAAGATTAATATTTTAAAGAAAAAGCATCTTATTCGCGGATAACTTTTACGATTGTTCTTCTATTTTTTTGGTGTCCTGCATTTTTGGCATTCCATCCTTTCATCTTCGAAATTTCTTCATTAGATACTTCTAGTCTTGATTCTCCGTATCCTTTAGTTTGAATTCTGTTTTTATCGATTCCTTTTTTAATCAAGTACTCTCTTGCAACATTTGCTCTTGCTTCAGAAAGTTGTTGATTATAAACTTCATCTCCTCTTGAATCAGTATGTCCTGATAATTCAATAATCATAGTTGGATTTGATTTCATGACAGTAACCAAATTGTTCAATTCATTTACTGACACATCTCTCAAGTTCGATTTGTCAAAATCAAAGTAGATATTTCTCAAAGTAAATTCGCTTCCTGCAACAGGAGGGAATAGTTCGAAGTTTATAGTTTTCTCTGTACTCGCGTCTTTCTTTGTTGTTTTCAAGCTCTGAGAAGCAATGGTGTATGAATCTTTAGATACTGTTAAGGCATAATCTTCACCGGCAGGTAACATTACGCTATATGTCCCATCAGGATTTGTCACAACCTCTTTAACCGTTTTGTTCGTCTTAGTATTAATGATTTTTAAGTTTGCTGCTATTCCATTTTTAGTCTTTCCATCAATAACTTTACCTTTAACTACCAATGTCTTTTTAGCGATATTGATGTTTTCTACAATGTCACCTCCATTATTAATGATGTCACCTCCATTATTGGAAGCTACATCTTCAGATGGCGCATAATCCATTTCAAGTAAATTTGCATCAGCCAATAAGGCATCCTTCTTATCACCTAAGAAAGTGATGATATAAATGTCTTTTTCACCTTTACCTCCATCTTGATAAGAAGAGTAGTAAGCATATCTTTCGTTACCCGTTACTACGAAATAAACGTCATCATCAGGAGTATTGATAGGGTAACCAATATTTTCAGGTTCAGACCAAGTACCAGATTCGGCATCATAAATTGATTTGAAGATATCTAAGCCCCCCATAGTTTTGTGACCGTTAGATGAGAAATAAAGTGTTCTGTTGTCAGGATGAAAGAACACACCTTTTTCTTCATACTCAGTATTGATTACATCTCCTAAGTTCATTGCCTCACCCCAAGCTTGAGTTTCTTCATCCCAATTAGACATGTAAATGTCATGTTGTCCTTTTCCATCAGGCTTGTCTGAAACGAAAAACAATGTTTTCTCATCAAAAGATAAACTTGCACTTGATTCGTGAAATTCTGTATTAATGTTATCGCCTATAGAAACAGGTTCTTCCCAATTTCCATCTTCCTTTTCTCTAGTGATGAAAATATCTCCGTTTTTTGAATTAATACCTCGGTAAATTAAAAGAGATTTCCCATCTGGCGACAAACCTACCGTGGCATCATGAGAGTCACTATTAATTGTGACCCCAATATTTTTGGATTTTGACCAAGTCCCACCAAATCCTCTTTCGGCATAATAAACATCTTCATAGTGAAATCCTGTCTTATCAATTTTACCTCCTTCAGAGTCGGGTCTTCTACCAGTAAAAAAGAGTCCTCTATTATCTGCTGAAATTACAGGAGAAAACTCAGGAAACTCTGTATTTATGCTATCTTCTAAATTGTCAATCCAAACTCTGGTCGGATTCGCTTTCAGTTTTTTTCCAGTTTCACATTCTTCAATCTTCTTATTGATGAATTGTCTCTGAACCATGTCACCTTGTTTAATTTGATCCTTAAACGAACGATAGTTTGCAATGGCTTCGTCAAATTGCCCGTCCAATTGTTGAGCCTGAGCTAAATAAAACTTAATGTTTTCATCTACTTCAGGATTCACCCTTTCGGCAAATTCTAAATATTTTAAACTTTTAAATTTCTGATTTGAATTCAAGTAACAAGCGCCAATTTTAAAATTCAGCATAGAAGAATATGGATTGAATTCATTTGCTTTCAGGTAATAACCCAAAGCTTTGGCTTGATTGTCTGAGCTTCCATCAAAAAACTCAAAATCACCTTTTTTGATGTTTTTTGAAGCTTCACTGAAACCAGCTTTATCTTCAAATAACCTTTTATCAAAAGGAATGTCTTTATCTTGGGCTGTAGCAATTGTATAAAGTCCTACAAAAGCCAATGTAAGTATGTTTCTAATCATCTTATTCATTGCAAGTAGCACTATTTAAATATTCTTCTGCCTTTTCAGAACCTAGGATAAAAGCATGCTCCCAATCGTCACAGGCTTGTTCAACCTTTCTTAACATTTCGTTGGCAATACCTCTATTAAAATAAGCCTCCATCATTTCTGGTTGGATGTCTAAAGCTTCATTACATTTCGAAATAGCAGATTCATATTGATCTTGATCTAGTAAAAGAGCAGCTTGATTGTTCAGAACAACTACATTTTTTGCATCCAAAGCTATGGCATCATCAAACGCTTTTGAAGCATTTTCAAATTCTCCTTTCTCATGGTAATAGTTCCCCGATAAAATCAGCATTTGAACTTTATCATCATCTTTAGCGTCAACCATTCCCTTTTCGATATAAGCAATTGCATCATCAGTTTTTCCTGATACTAAAACCGTATTGGCAAGATTTGAAAATGCAACTGTTGATTTTGGTTGTAACTCAAGTGCTTTCTTGAAGTCGGCCTCAGCATTTTCATAATTTCCAGTTAGGTAGTTTGCTCTTCCTCTAGCATTGAAAATGGCAGCATTCTTATCACTGGTCTTTGTAATTTCATTCAATTGTGAAATAGCCTTATCGTAATCTTCGGTTTGCAAATAACTCTTAGCTAAGAAAAAGCGATCACTTTCAGAAGTATTTCCCATAGACAAACCTTTTTCCAAATAAAGCTTTGAGCTATCAGCTTGTCCATTCATGTAGAATGATTTTCCAAGTTGTGAATATACAGCAGGGGCAAATTTATTATTTGAATATGCCTGCTGTGCATTGGACACGGCAGATGCGTAATCCTTTGAAGCATACTTAATGTTTGAAATATTCAAATATGCCTCTACATATCTAGAGTCGGCTGCCACGCAAGCTTCAAAGAGCTTAAGTGCTTCAACTGTCTTACCAGCTTTGTATTCCTTTAAGGCTTTACTGTATAGCTTCTTTGACTCAGAGTTGTATTTAACTTGAGCAGTACTCGCTAGTGGTATTAGAAAAATGAATAATAAAAATACTCTCATGGGTACACTATAATTACGCGAATTTAAAATTTTTCATGGTAAATCAGCCATAAATATAGATAAGACTTCAATTATTTTCGTTCAATGCCGATCTTAAAGTTTCAGAATCTTAACTTCTGTTCTTCTATTTTGCTGATGAGCATCCTCTTTTTCTTTCTTTGACTTCATCTTCGAAATCTGAGAATCTGTAATCAATGTTTGAGATTCGCCATAACCGGCAAACTCTAATCGAGATTTGTTGATACCGTGCGATACCAAGTAATCTACAACTGATTCTGCTCTGTTTTGAGAAAGAACTTGATTGTCTGTAGTTGACCCTCTTGTATCTGTGTGTCCTGAAAGTTCGATACGCATTGTTGGGTTATCGTTTAACAAACCAATCAATCTTTCTAACTCATTTACCGAGGCGTCTCTAAGTGAGTATTTACCGTAGTCAAAGAAAATGTTTCTCAAAACTATTTTTTGACCAACCTCAACTTTCTTAAGGTCGACATCTTTTTTGTATTCTTTAAACCCACTGGCCTCAGGAATCACGAAGTTTTCAGAGTGGAATAGGTAGCCATCTTTTTTAACAGCTATACCATAGTTTTTACCAGCCGGCAATGAAACTAAGTATTTTCCAGTATTTGCGTCTGAAGTAAACTCAGCAATTATTTCGTTTTTGTCGTTATCAACCAATACAACCTTTGCTTGAAGTGGTTCTCTAGTTTTTTCATCTCTGATTATACCTGTAAGGATAGCCATATTTGAACCTTCCATAACTAGCTCTGGTTCTTTTACCTTTTCTTTTATTGGCTTAGCAATAGACGCTATCAGATTATCTTCATTTGAAAGCATAGGTGGCTTTTCAGGACCTAAGAAAGTAATCAAGTAAATATCTTTCTCACCATACCCTCCTTGACGGTAAGATGATGCGTAACCGTATCTTCCGTTACCCGCAACCACCAATTGAACGTCATGATCTGGTGTGTTTAGTGGAGGACCTAAATTCACTGGCTTTGTCCATTTGCCTTCTACTAATTTAGTTTGAAATAAATCTAGTCCCCCCATAGTGTTGTGACCTGTAGAAGAAAAGTACATTGTTTCACCATCAGGGTGAATGAAAACTGATCTTTCTTCGTATGGAGTGTTAAGCACGTTTCCAATATTAACAGCTTCGCCCCATTTTTCTTTGTCTTCATTCCAATCAGAATAGTAGATATCATGACCGCCTAGTCCTCCTGGCTTATCTGATGTAAAATATAATCTCTTACCATCAAATGAAAGTGAGGCATCTGGTTCGTGTGCATCAGTGTTAATGTTCTTTCCTAATTGTACAGGCTTAGACCAAGATCCTTCTTCATCCGAAGAAATATAGATATCACCATTTCCTTTTTTGTCATTATAGATAAAAAGCGTGTGACCGTCCGGAGATAATCCAATTGTCGCATCATGTTGTCCTTCAATGTTTAGGGGTTTACCTATGTTTTTTCCTTCAGTCCAATTCCCATCAACATTTTCCGAATAGAACATGTCCTCAAAATAGGCACCATCAGGCGAAAGATCTTCAACTCCCGGTCTTCTTGCTGTATAAACCATGATGGCCTCATCTGCCGAAATTACTGGTCCATAATCAGGATACTTCGAATTCACTTTATCACCTAAGTTATCAATCCAAACTCTAGCTTTTTTATTTGCTAAATCTTGTCCATTTTTACACTCTTGAACTTTCTTGAAAGCTTTTGTTTTCATTGGTTGAAGCTCTGGTGCAGTTGCTTTACTCGCAAATTGATTGTAGTAATCAATCGCTTTTTGCCATTCACCTTCAATGTGATACGAAATCGCAATGTAGAAGAGAATGTCATTACTAACAGTAGGTTTCAGTGAATAAGCCTTTTCGAAGTATTGCTTCATTTGATATTTATCAAAATTGTAGTAACACATTCCAATCTTATAATTAAGATCGGCACTATTCGGATTAAACTTATTTGCTTGTAAGTATTCTGCTACTGCTTTTCTATAGTCTCTTGAATAAGCCATGTAATAAACATCACCCTCTTCGAGATGTTTATTAGCTACCTTAAATTCGTCTTTTTGTTCTTTGAACAATTTCTTATCAAAAGGAGTGTCAACTTGAGAAAATGAAGACAAGCCAATGACAAGTGTAATAAGTGTAAGTGTAATATTTTTCATCCTTTTAGTCTTTATTTTCCTGAACATGCAGGTCCGTTAACATATTGTTCAGCATTTTCAGATCCTAAGATGAAAGCATCTTGCCAATCAGCACATGCCCCATCAATATCTTTTAACATTTCTTTAGCGATTCCTCTATTCACAAAGGCTTCCATATATTCTGGCTCAATTTCAATGGCTTTGTCGCAGTTTTTAACCGCTTCTTTATAGTTTTCCATTTGAATAAAAACCGAAGCTTTGTTGTTGTATGCATATGCGTACTTAGGATTAATCTCAATAGCCTTTGAATAGTCACTTAAGGCGTCTTTAAATTTTCCCGCTTCATACCTTGCAGTTCCTCTGTTGTTGTAGGCGACATGATACTTAGTGTCACGTTTTAAAGCTTCAGTGTAGTATTTGTCGGCATTTTTATAGTCTTCTTTTGCTTTGTATGCCGATCCCAGATTATTGTATGCAAATGACAAGTAGTCGTCATGTCTCACAGCATTTTTATAATCTGCAATTGCGCCGTCTAAATCTCCAGTTTTCATTTTTGCAGAACCTCTATCATTATAGGCATATGCATAGTCAGATTTTCTTTTTACTGCCTCATCAAAAGACTTAACTGCCAATTCATACATTTCCATTTGAAATTCAGCAACTCCTTTGTAGTAAGGGTACTTTTCATTGGATTTATCCATCCCTGAAGCTTTATCGAAAGCCTTGGCTGCGTTTTCATAATCTTGATCATCAAGCAATATTGAGCCCTTAAAATATGCCGCTTCAGCCCTGCTTGGATCTAACACCATTGTTTTATCAAAGTCTGAGATTGCTTCAGAATTTTTAGAAAGGCCTTTAAATGCTTGTCCTCTATAAAAATAAGCGTCAACATGTGCTTCATCCATTAGTATTACTTCTGTAAATCTCTGAACAGCATCCATATAGCTTTTAGCCGTAAACGCTTTTACGCCAGCATTATACTTTTTTTGTAATTCAGGATTTACTAAACCTAGAGAATCCATTGTTGTTTGATCAACATCTCCTCCACCCAATGTTTTGAGGGAGTCTTTTTGACCATAAGAGCTGATTAGGCTTATGCTTAAGATGGTCAAGCAAGTCAATTTTTTGAACATAATTTTTGCTTAATATAGAATGCTAATTTATAGTTTAATTAGGTATATTGCAATTATCATACTAAAAATAAAAAATGGCTAAAAAGAAGACTATCCTTAAGAAATCAAGTTATCAATTCTTAGAAGACTATCTAAATAATGCATCACCTACTGGTTTTGAAAAAGAAGGTCAAAAGTTGTGGCTCAAATATTTGAAGCCTTATATTGATGATTATTGGGTAGATAATTATGGTTCAGTTGTAGGTATCATTAACCCAAAAGCCAAGTACAAAGTCGTTATTGAGGCTCATGCAGATGAGATTTCATGGTTTGTTCATTACATTAATGCTGATGGATTCATTTATTTGAGAAGAAACGGTGGTTCGGATCATCAAATTGCACCATCCAAAAGAGTCAATATTCATACTGATAAAGGAATAGTTAAAGCTGTATTCGGTTGGCCTGCAATACACACGAGAGGTGGTGGCAAAGAACAAGCACCTACCACTAAGAATATTTTTCTTGATGTAGGATGTACTTCTAAAGAAGAGGTAGAAAAACTTGGTGTTCATGTTGGATGTGTGATTACATATGAAGATGAATTCATGATTTTGAATAAAAACAAGTTTGTCGGCAGAGCGCTTGATAATAGAATTGGTGGTTTCATGATAGCCGAAGTTGCCAGATTGTTAAAAGAAAACAAAGACGAACTGCCATTTGGTCTCTATATCACAAATGCCGTTCAAGAAGAAGTTGGTTTGCGTGGTGCTCAAATGATTGCTGAAAAAATTCAACCTGATGTTGCGATTGTGACAGATGTATGTCATGACACTAATACGCCTATGATTAGTAAAATAGTTCAAGGTGATTTAAAAATGGGTCTTGGTCCAGTTCTTACAACTGGTCCTGCAGTTCAGAATAATTTGCTAAAATTGGTGATGAGTGCTGCAAAGGCTAAAAAAATACCATTCCAAAGAGCGGCTGCTTCGAGATCAACGGGAACAGATACGGATGCTTTTGCATATTCAAATGCTGGGGTTCCTTCAGTACTAATTTCTACTCCCTTGAGATACATGCATACAACCGTTGAAACGGCACATCAAGATGATGTAGAAAACGGTATTAGACTAATTTATGAAAGTGTGTTGAAAATAAAGAATGGTCAAGATTTCCGTTACTTTAAGTAAGGTTAAGTGAAAATTTTCTTGGCTCATATAATATTCTTTTCGTTCCTAAGTTCGTTTGCTGGAGTGAAACCTGAGGTGGTTTTAACTACAGGGCACTCAGAGCAGGTAAATGCAATGGTCACAAGTCCGAATGGACGGTTTTTGGCATCTTCAGGAAATAATAAAGTCATAAAGATTTGGGAGATAGCCACTACTCAGGAGTACAGAACTTTATCTGGATTTGATGGTTCAATGAATGAAATAATCTTCTCAAGGGATAATATTCATTTAGCTGGTAATTCGACTCAAGGAGAAGTTGTTGTTTGGAACGTTTTAACTGGTGAAGAGGTGTTTAGGCATAATGGAGGTCGCATGGCTTTGAGCGGAATAGCCTTTTCTAAAGATGGAAAAAAAGTTGTTTATGTCTCAGGTGAAAAGCACAACTTAGCAATAACCGAAATTGAAACTGGAGAAACTAAGACTGAAGATGACGCCTTTGCATCTGACCTTTGTTTGGATACCAATAAGCAATTAGTATACTCACTTGATCATTTGGGTAATCTCAAATATTTTAGTCTAACTTCTGAATCTACCGTTCGAACAGAGAAATTGTTTGATGAATATAATTATCCGTTTTCAGGCATGTCAATCTCAAAGGATGGCAAATATTTGGCGAGCGTATTTAATGATGATATTTTACGGGTTTATGACACTGATAAACATAAGTTTATATACGAGTCTGACCCTCTTCCTGCGAAAGTAAGAGATCTCACATTCGACACAGAGAAACCTTATTTATACCTCTCAGATGTTGCTGGTAAGGTCACAATTTGGAATTATAATAAAATGAAGATGATTCAAGATTGGCAAAGTGATATGTTTGCTGCGCAATCTATTTGTGCCCACCCCGAAGGAGAGATTCTGATCATGGCAACAAATGCAGAAATTCAATTTTATGATGTGAAAAGAAAAAAAGTCTTCAAGAAACTGAGTGGTAAAACATCACAGATTTCTTGGCTCGCTCATGATCCAAAAAAAGAATTTCTAGCGGTAGCTACAGATGATATTCATATTCAATTGTGGGATTTAAAACTAAACAAAGTAGTTGATCAAATTAGAGGGTTCAAACCAATGGAGTTCAGTCATGATGGAAAGTTTTTATATTATCAAAATTCATCTTCTTCGGTTGGGATATACGATTTAGAACAGAAAGTTGAGACCGGTAAGTTGGCAACTAATTATCAAATTCAAATGGCAATGGCCATATCCCCAGAAGGTGATTTGCTTGCAGGTGGCGGAATATCAATGAGTCCTACCATTTGGGATTTAGAGACCAATGAAGTAAAAGGGAATTTAATTGGGCATACTGGTTTGATAACCTCGATAGATTTTCATCCAACATTACCTTTAATTGTATCTACTTCATATGACCAAACAACACGGGTTTGGGATCTTAACACATTTGAAGAGGTAATGAAGTTTGAAGACCAAATAATTTGTGTAAGTGAGGCCAAATTTTCACCAGACGGAAAATATTTGGCGACAGCCTCATGGGATAAAACGATAATGATTAGAGATGTTGAAGGATGGGGGACAAAATATAAACTTGAAGGTCATAGAAATATGATCAACTCAATTGACTTTAATGCTGAAAGTTCAATTTTGATCTCTGCAGGGGGTAATAACGCGGTAGGCAGTTTTGATAATTCCATCATCAGTTGGGACATGGCCACAGGTGAGAAACTGTGTCAAATGAATGAACATAAAACGGCAATTCGAAAAGTGCTTTTTGATGTGAATAATGGAAAAGTTTTCTCGGCTTCAAGAGATGGCGAAATTAAGTATACGGACCCTTCTAATTGTGAACTGATTGCTACCTATGTAGGGACAATAGATAATGAGTTTGCGATTTACACTCCAGACAATTACTATTTGTCTTCACGGAAGGCACTGAAGGGAATGGCTTTCAGGTTGAATAATCGATTAGTGGCATTTGAGCAATTTGATATTTACCTTAATAGACCAGATATAATTGCTCAAAGAATTGGAAAAACACCACCACATATTATTAAGGCTTATTTGTATCTGCACAAGAAAAGGATGAGAAAACAAAAGCTAAAAGACAATGACTTGAACCTTGATTTTGAAATCCCAAATGTCAAATTGAACACTGATCTTGATCTCGTGACTGAGAAAGAAACAGAAACCATCTCGATTACCGCTTGGGATGATGTTTATAATATTAAGCGCATCCATGTATACGTTAATAATGTGCCAATATTTGGGGACAAAGGTTATTCTCTAAAGAATAAAACCAAATCAATTCAAAAAGACTTTGAAGTTCCTCTGGTTATTGGCGAGAACAGGATTCAGTTTTCAGCTGTTAATGATAATGGGGCAGAATCCCTGTATGAAACAGTGGATATGATTAGAGAGGGTACAACTATTAAACATGACCTCTATGTTCTCACAATTGGAGTTTCTGAGTATCAAGATGAAAGATTCAAGCTTACTTATCCAACAAAAGATGCCAAAGATGTTATGAACAAACTGGGTGAAACGAGTTCAATGTATCGTAAAATACATTCAAAAATGTTGCTTGATGAACAAGTGACAAAAAAGAATTTTTCTGAATTAAAATCATTTTTCGCCAATTGTACCCATGAGGATGTGGCAATTGTATTCATAGCCGGGCATGGGATTTTAGATGAGAAGTTCAACTATTACTTTGGAACATATGATATAGATTTCGATAAACCAAAAAAGAGAGGATTGGCATATGCAGAAATACATGAATTACTAAATTCAATAAAGGCGTACAAAAAACTTTTAATCATGGACACTTGTCATTCAGGTGAGCTGGATGAAGAAGAAATTGAAGAGGCGCCTGAAGCAGATGTTATAGAAGGTGATATCAAATTCAGGTCAGGGCTAACGGGTATTAGAAAAAAAGAAGGAGTAGGATTGGATAACTCTGTGAATATAGTTCAAGAATTCTTTTCAGATACAAGAAAAGGCTCAGGGGCAACAGTTATTTCAAGTGCTGGCGGCGCAGAGTATGCCTTGGAATCTGACAAATGGAGTAACGGTCTCTTTACCTATGCATTACTGTCAGGACTTGATCATCCTGAGGAAGTTGGGAACAAAGATCCCTACATTACGGTTTCTGAAATAAGGTCACATGTGTATACCATTGTTGCTGAGCTTTCCAAGGGAAAACAAATTCCTACCGCAAGAGAAGAAAATATTAGCCAAGATTACATTATCTTTGGAAATTAATAGATGGATACTTATCACATCATAAAACCCAATATTCCAACTGGACAAGTGTATCACTTCGTCACAGAATATGAAGTGGAGTATGAAGTTCGTTTTGCTCGTAAAAAAGAAAACATTCTTCATGCTGTAATTGCATTTGGTGTGCTCAACGAAGAGTATGAGGGCGAAGAATATGCGCTAACAAACAAGGGTGATGTATTCAAAGTAATGAGAACAATCATTACCATTATCCAAATCTATGGAGAGAAACATCCAAATACTCAAGTCTTTGAGTTTACTGGAGTTTTTAAAGAAGGAGAAGACACTGAGTTGTCACAAAGAACGAAGCTTTACTTGCGTTACTTACCTAGAATCTTTGATGATAGTTGGAAAATAACAATGGAAGGAAATAAAATCTTTGTTTCTAAAAAACGTAAATAATTTACGTTATCATTTATTTAATTAGTTCTTAAATTTAAGGTATGAGTGAGTCTAATATTTCTTGTCCTCAATGTGGACATTCTTTTAATCCTGAAGAAGCAATAGCTAAAGGTGTTGAAGCGCGTTTAACTGAAGAGTTTCAAAAAAAACATCAGGAGTTTCTGAAACAGCAAGATGAGAAGAAGGTCCACCTTTTGAAGCAAAAGGAGGAATTTGTTGAACAAAAGAAAAAATTTGACGAGGCTCAAGAAAAGGCAAGATTAGAATACGCCGAAAAGTTAAAGGAAGATAGAGAGCGTTTAGCAAATGAAGCTAAAGCTAAGGCCCAAAAAGATGCTCAAGAGAGTATGGGGGTTATTGTCAAAAGCCTTAAAGAAGATTTAGAAAAAAAGAGGTCTGAAAACAAGACGCTCCAACAAAAAGAACTGGACTTTCTAAAGAAAGAACAGGAGATGAAAGAAGCTAAAGAGCAAATGGATTTGGAGATTCAAAAGAGAGTTCTTCAGGGACAACAAGCACTTGAACTAAAGGCAAAAGAAAAAATCGCAAGTCAATTCGAACTCAAAGAAAAAGAATATCAAAAGCAAATTGAAGACGCTAAGAAGTCTGCCATTGAAATGAAACGTAAGATGGAGCAGGGGAGTATGCAGCTACAAGGTGAAGTTCAGGAATTGGCAATTGAAGATGAGCTCAGATCAACTTTCCCATTTGATGATATTGATGAAGTTTCAAAAGGAATAAGAGGAGCTGACTGTGTGCAGAGTATTAAAAATCAAAACCAAGAAGTTGTCGGAAAGATTATTTATGAATCTAAGCGTACATCTAATTTTGGAGGTGATTGGATTGAAAAGTTGAAGGGTGACATGCTTGCAGCTGGTGCAGATGTTGCAGTTTTAATCACTCAAACTTTACCTAAAGATCAAAAGACATTCAATTTGGTAAATGGTGTTTGGGTTTGTTCGTTTTCAGAATTCAAAAGCTTAGCCTTAGCTCTGCGAGAAGGTATATTAAAGGTTGGCACAGCCTTAAGTGCTAATGAGAATAAGGGAGATAAAATGCATATGTTGTATTCTTATCTTACAGGAAATGAGTTTAGACATCAAATTGAGTCAATCATTGGAGCCTTTCAAATATTAGAAGAAGATCTCGCTAAAGAGAAAAGAGCAATGCAGCTGATTTGGAAGAAGCGAGAAAAGCAAATTGAAAAAGTTATTGCTAACACTTCGGGGCTTTATGGTGCAGTGAAAGGTATTGCCGGTTCGAGCATTAAGAATATTGATGCCCTTGAACTAGATTATGCAGATGATTTACTAGAAGATCGTGATGATGATAATGACGACGATTAGTTCAAGATTATAGTGTCTTGAACTTCGTAACTGATTAATTGTTCGCCACCAGCCAATTTACTTTGTGTGAGCTGATCTTCATGTTTCAGTCTTCTCA
>Ga0316204_10004529_pt1 | contig 24741 bp, 32 predicted proteins | sample 6monrhotite_MG_2_FD_205661 | JGI IMG/M metagenome (GOLD analysis project Ga0316204, IMG submission 205661) | Microbial mat bacterial communities from mineral coupon in-situ incubated in ocean water Damariscotta River, Maine, United States -... | ecosystem: Environmental > Aquatic > Marine >... | reverse complement strand
ATGGAGTGCCGTGAAAGGTTCGAACGTCATCCCAGACCGGGAACGGCTCAAGGATTCCGTCGTTTTGACGCTGCACGAGAACCCGCTGACGGTGCTTGCTGTTTTCCACCGCGCAGACACAACGCCAGCCGAGTAACGATCCTCCAAGAATTCCTCCACCAGCGCCCGCGAATAAATGAAGCTCATTCATTTCTACCTTTGTTGTGTTTCCTCATAAGTAGCTCTTCCCTTCCCTTATTCGCATCTTAACAACTGACTGCTCATCTGGTAGTGACGCAATCAACCCTGGATAAATTACGTCACACGTCACCGTCACCGACTTAACTTTGACAGGGTATCGTTTCTTGAACCAGCCAGGAGCCCAACGCTCTTTGACTGCTTCAGTCCACCCGTCAGGGTAGGTGAAAACCTTTTCCGGTTTTTCCTCTTTCCAGACGCTGCGATTGAGCGTCACTATCAGACTCTCTATTTGATGCGTAATGACATCTTGAATAGAAGCCGTCACCATGTCAGCTTCCCTAGCGTCTATCAGAGTGTCTAGAGCATAATTGATCCGCCTCAATAATACCTCTTTGTTTGGTTCGTGTTCCTGCATTTTAGCCTCCCCTTTTAAAGTTTCGTGAATCCTGTTTTATAACCAACGTACAGCGGGTGATAGAACTCCCCTGTTTTGGTTGCTTTGAGATAGTAGATCTTATCACGCATGCTTCCAACTAGCCATCTCACGCTTTCGCTTCGATTTTTAAACTCCCCATGGTTCCCCCAGGCGTAAACGATCATTCCGGCCCTCAATGCGTTTAAGTAGATCATTTTGTCGTTCCAGAGCCCCACGGGGTCTGCCTGCTTTTTCATCTCCCTGGGGTCAGTTGCTCTGTAGGCAAAGATATTGAGCATTGTAAAAGATGATGCGCCTATGCTGTTGCAGCGATTAATGCACCGAGTGACCGTTGGGTCTGGCTTATCGTGGTCTGCTGTCGATGGATTCAAGCAGATAAAAACAACGGCTAGCCCATCCCCTTCTAGCTTAACCCGCAAGGAGTATCGGTATTTCAGGCACCCCGAATAAATAGCCTCAGCAAAGTCTCCATTTTTTTGCACAATATCAATGCTCACTTTCTTGCCTCCCTTGTTTCAACCTGCAATTTACGTCGGCATTTTTCTGAGCATGTCACCCTGCCCGCCCTTGAGTATTCGAAGAGCATAGAGCAGACCGAACAGTGCTTGGTTTTTTTATGCTCACGCCACCTGTAGTTGGCGTCCTTCCTCCCGTGGCAAGCACGGCAAAGGATTTGAATGTTAGACGGATCGTTGTTGCTCGGATTGTGGTCTTTATGATCCCTTGTCAGGTTGTTTTTTTCTCCGCACTCTGAACACTTCCCTCCGTTCACTGAATACAGCTTGCGGCACTTCCTGTGGCCTGGGGTCTGCGCGTTTCCTTTTGCCCTGTCTCTTTTCATCCTTAGATATCCTCCATTAAGTGAATAGGCATCATTATTCCAGCTACATAACAAAGCTGGGTCACTGCCTTTCCCTCGGTTTCTCCGTAGGCCATGAATCCATTCTCTATTAACCATTCCTCTTTTGTGGCGATAACGTCAGCAGGGTAACTGCTCTCGTGTCCTGGGGGGCTCCTGTAAGCTATCCATGGCTGCTTAATGTAGGCCGATAGCCAGCAAACTATCCCCGATTCTAATTTAAATCTGTCTCTTGTCATTTCCCCCAAAGTGAATCGCCTTAAAGGAGGTCTTGGAGCAGGCTTTAACCCACCGAATAAATCTTGTTGTTCGATCATGGCTTTTGCTTTCCTAATGCATCGCACATCGAATTCCACGCAATAGAGGATTGGCGTGGGTCTTGATATGATGGACCAGACGCCCCGCACTCTGGACAGAGGACCCTGTGCATCACTGGGGATTCCGCGCCTGCCACCTTCATTTCGCATTCCATTCTCGCAAGGTTGTAACAATGCGGACACGGCTTAAGCTTGATTGACCCCCCCTTGTCGCTGGCTATTCCGTTTTCCAGGAAAAGAGATTCCAGTTGATCGACACGCCTTCCGAGCTCCCCTATTAGTGCCAAGTCTCTGCCGTTGTTTAACTGCGACAGGTTTACTTCGTTGTAAAGGCCGACCATTTTTAAATAAGCCCCGGACGCCTTGTCTTTTGCTTCATGGGCCTGGCTGCTGATGCTGTTTACAACCTTGACCATCTCTACAATCGCATGACCAAGACAATCCACGGTTTCCTCAATCGACAGCTTTTCATCCAAGGGAGACAAGGCTAGCTGTGGGACTTTTTCACTCTCCCCGACATCTCGGGTTACCAGCTTGACTGATTCACTATTTTTCATCATCCACCCAGATAATGGTTTGCCCGTTAGCGTTAACCCTGGGGACTGCATGGCCTTGAGGCGTCACCAGGTATTGCACCCCGGTCCCGTAGTCGGTCCAGACCTCAAACCCGCTACGCTGAAACCCGTTCTTGTCCGAGTTGTCAAGGCCTGCTCCGACGAATGCTCTCGCTGTGCCGTACACGTATGAAGCAATAAAAACAACAAAGAACGCCACGGCTAGGTAATCTAGCGCCCCTTCAGTTAGGCACCATCCATACTCCCTTAGTTCCCCTCTTTGCTCTTTTGAATATTTTTTCATGGGCTTACCTTTCAGTGATTCGAACCGCGTTTTCGTAAGGGGCTGAAATGTCTCTTACATTTGCCTGGCAGATTACGATCTTCGATACCCCGCACTCGTCAACCGGCACCTCGATGTAAACCGAATGTGCGTGATCGATGACGTCTAGCAGCATGGTCCCATCTCCATACTTGCAAGCGTAGTCCGCCGCTCTTCGTAGCTGCTCCGCGTGTATTACCACCCTCTCCCCAGGGGTTCCCTCTCGTGCTCTAATAACGTCAGCAATGCTTGGAGCTCCTTTAACATTCCCAGGGATCATCATTACCTTTTTAGTTGTGTCGCTATCCCTTATCATTGTCCGCCTAGTGACTGTCGCTGACTCCCAGTCCTGTGATAGGTCAATATCGACCTCCTCGTCTTTGGCTGGCTTTTTCATAGCCTCTTTTGCCTGGGTTAGATCGACCGAAACCACGCCCTCCTTTGTCCAGTCTTTAACGTCTCCTCTGACGATCGGAACCTGGATTGCAGCCATCCCGTTTGTCGCTGTGACTGTCGCTTTAATGCAATCGACCTGGCTGAATTGGATAGGGTTGCTTGTGTCCCCTGGCTTGATCGGGGCTTGTTGAAAATCCCCTGTGTAGTGACCAGGCTGAAGGGAGACCTCAGCTCTGACCGCCCCTTCATCTTCCATGGTTTTTTTGAACGACTTAACCGACTTTGCCATGTCGTCCTGCTTTAGCTTTTTTGCGGCCCCTTTGACCGTTTTGTGCTTGCCTGAAGTTTTACCATCCATCGAGACCTCGACGGTTACTTCGTCGCTCTTGTCGACAGGGCTGGTTTGAATTTCAGGGGCGGGAATTACCCCGTTATGTTTTTTTGTCTGTTTATCACTCATATTTAGCCTTGAGTGATAAACATGCACTAAACCCGTTTATAGGTCAAGCGGCAATGTGGTATTGTGCGGGGTGGTAATAAGAAAGCTCCCCCTAGCCAAAGCCAGGAGGAGCCATCCGTTACTTTAGGGCAGATGCGTATTTTTCTGCCTAAATGGTGTCCCAGCCGGGAGTCGAACCCGGTCTGCCGACTTGAAAGGCCGGTTTGCTATCCGTTACAACACAGGGACAAAGTAAGGAGGGTTTCTTCAGCCGAGCCGTATCGCCCAGAGTGGCGAACCCTTGGACCGTCACTCGAACATTTAGAAAAGAGCAGGCCCGATCAGGATTCTCACCTGAAACACAGATATCTCTGTCTCTTCCCCGCTGCCACGTTCACAGCGGGAGGCGTAATTTCGCACTCTCCGGGCCATTCAAAGCTTCCTGGATTTGGTTTCGATGCCCAGGCGCAACGCCAACCATGCCGCTTGATTGGTAGCGTACCACCGTTTCCAGTGAGATGTGCAAAGTGTCCTGGTTCTGTTAACGGACCGAACCAGGCAAACTACCGTGTTTCTCAAGTTTTTCATTCTTGTTTTGATGCGACCTGATTTGCCAGTGTTCAGGAACCGAAGTCTAGGAGTCTTAAGCCTCCTAAATCTCAAGCTTTAAGGCTTGCTTATCACCGCATCAAAAGTGGTTGCGGGTAATGGATTCGAACCATTGACCTGGTGGTTATGAGCCACCCGCGCTACCGCTGCGCCAACCCGCAAAAGCTTCCCCTGTTATAAAGGCCGGGGCAGCCACGCGTCTCTTTCCTGGGCCTAGACCGAGGAGCAGGCGGACCGCACGCCAAATTAAAAAATGAGCTCACGCACCATGAAGGAGAAGGGATGGGACTTCCCTGGAATAGCTTTCAAACCATACTCCGGTCCGTGTTTTTTTAATTCCCGTGCTCATTGGGATTAGTTTTACCACAAAGCCGCACCTTGTCAAGTCCCTGGTGCAGCGTCTCCCTTTTTCCATATCCCCAAGTCTTCATCGAACCCGTTATTCACTGAGACTTTAAGTCGTTCGGTCGCGAACCCACATGTGTCAAATTTCATCGACATCCGCTCTGATCGCTCATCGCGTGACGCCCCTTTGTAGGCGTAACCCACCCTTACCTTATCCTGGATTTGCAACTTGCACGACAATGCCTTGTTGTAGTATCCGCCAAGGTCGCAGTGCGTCGCTAGGTTTTCAGCGGTAACCCCGTGACATGATGTAAAGACTTCTCCTACCTTTGCGTGATAGTAACGACAAGCCCTTACGTGACCATACTTAACAGACGACAGCCAAAGCCCTACCTCTGCATTCTCAATTTGAACGTTGTCGATCACCAGGTCGTTGATATGGCTGCTATGCCTTACTGTGTCCCCTATCACTCTCACGTCTGCATAAATATTATTCAACGATCGGGGAGTCCAAGACCCCGACACTGACAGTGTTCCAATCCCTACGGAAGCCCTTGCCTTACCGTGTTGCATTATCGAGCAATCCCGGATGCATTGATTCATCAGGTGGCCTGCAAGTATGATGCCTGAATTGTCGCGCCCACCGTCGCCAGGAATAAACCTGATGTCCTTAATCCCTGCGTTCACCCCTTTTAGCTTCGTTCCCATTATTTCACAATTGCCAAGAACAAGCATCGACGGGTCTCCGTGTGCCGACGGAAGCCATGACGGCAACTGGGCGTCCCCATCGAATCTAACCTTGTTTCCTGAGTATCGAAACACCGTATTGAAATAACCATCCCCAAAAATCCCTGTACGTGGCCACAACTGCGGCACCCCGTCCCATGTGTAATTGCCCGACGGGAAGTAAAACAAAACACCCGTTGCTCCCGCCGTTCGTGCCCAGGACTCACTGGGCGGATTGTCTGGCATCTTCACCTCGCGGTAGGACGGCAAAACAATTTCCTCGTAAACGGATCTTTGTAGCTTGTGATAAGCCAAGTCAACCGGCTCTTTTCCTGTGATTGCTTTCTCGGGGTTGTCAACAAAATCAAGTATGTTGAAAGTTGTTTCAGCTTCAGCCCCCAGTTTTGCTGTGCCAAGTGCGTTTAGTGATAACTCTATTTTTCGTTTTCTCATTTATTTTTCACCCTGATTTCACCGTCAACAATCTCCACCTTGTCTCCTAGTGCTTTTTTTAGTTTTCCGAGAATCTCTGGCTCCATGTTTTTAATGGACGCCCTAGTGGATTCGTTAAACCTTGGCCCCTTTACTGACACCTTGTCTCCTGATTTAATAAGCCCCAGCTTGACAGCCTCAGACCTGGGCACTTCCTCAACGTCCATTTGAGAATTGAAGCCCCACGGGCCGTAAGGCACACCGAACCCTCCAAACTTGGGATTGTTTCTAGCCACCCAGAACTTTCGATCGCTTTTTAGTCTCACTGCTCCTTCGTGCTTTTTGTGATCTGGCCTAGGTTCAGACACCGACCCGCCGCGAACGAATCGCCAAGCCGGATAAGCATCGATGAGCTTTGGATCTGTTGCTAGCTGCATAGACCCATAGCCCCAGGCCTTTCTTTGCTGAGTTTCGAATATCAGCCCCAGGCGACGCTCGCTGCCGAGGTCTTGATTTTCTTTTATCACCCCGCGCCCGCCTCGAGGCATCCCTTTTGGGAGGGCGTCAGCCAGCCCGTTTTTTATCATCCATGGTTGCATTTTATCAACAAAGGCCTGCTTACTCCCGACAGTTAAAGCCTTCCCTCTTGGGGTTGCTTCGGTTGACTTTCTCAACGACGCCTTGAGTAGCCCTTGCAGCTTCGACAGCACGTCGGCAGATTCAACGTGCGCTGTAAAAAATGCTGAGTCTCGAATCTCTTCAGCGGTGTTAGCCCACTGCTCGGACGACAAGGCTATCGCTAGCGGTTTCAGTCCGGAGATTCGCTTGACCGCCTCTGTGAATTTTGCTGGCTTTGTTAAAACGCTCATGGCTGACCCACGTTATCACCTTCCGGTAATCGGTAAATGACTTTCCTTTTTCTCACTCTAGCACCTCTAGGCTAGCCCACCTCCTGTTAATGTCGCTCACAACGCCCTTTAGATGCTTTAGCTGATTTCCGTATTCAAGCCGCTTGGCTCTGTCTCCATCGCTTGCAAGCGGTCCAGTAGCAAGGCGCTCTCGCTTCCCTGTGACATCTTGTATCTCAGCTTTGACCCCTTCGAGTTTTTGCTTGAGAGCAAACGCGACAGATGCAGCCCCACGGCCTGAGCCTCCTTCTTTGGCTTTCCCCTTGTCGCCCATTCCCGGATTTGATCCTCTCTCATGTTTTTTGTTCTGCTTAGATGCCCAGATTCCCGTAAAATACGATTTCCAATTTGTCACTTTTCGGTTTTTCCAATCGACCCAGCCGACACTGCATGCTTCATGGTAGGCCGATACGACCCACTCAGCGTCAGCGTGAAGGTTGTTAGCGTTCCACGCCTTCACTTCAGTCAAAGAGGGCTCCTCGGCAAAGCTGGCCCCGTTTCCGTCGATCAAGGCCCTCGACTCTCCTAGCGATTTAAAGGGCTGGATAATGTTAGGATCACCCTCCCCGCGTGGGGGGGGTGTATTCTTATAGTCTGTTCTGTTCTGTTCTGATGTGTTACTTTTCGTGACATCCGTGACCGTCACGTGACATCCGTTACTTTCCGTGACATCCGAGGGCAGTTTTTCTTCAAGCCCTAGCTCTAGGTTTTTTATCCTTTCCCTGCGCTTTCGCTGTCTAAGCCTGTTCTGTTCTCGGACGTCGAGTCGTGTCTTCATGTCTCGATATTCCACCCCCTTAACAACAAGCCAGCCGCCGGAAACCCGCTCTAGTCGCGCCCCTGAGCCCTCTTCGCCTTCCGCGTCTGGGTCTGGTCCCTCGAGGTATTTAAGAGCAGATCGCGCTGACATTTCGGTGACATTGGCACGCCTAGCTAAGGCAGCCGGTGAGCCCATTCTTACAAAACCGTCCTCATCCATCATTAAAAGGAGAGTCAACCAGACTACCCTCGTATCCGTGCTCTCTTGCCATACCGACGAGTCTAACAAGCATTCGTAAATCTTTGTGTACATTTCCTTTTAGCCTTTCCTGTTACACGGGTGACATCAGTGACACGCGTGACCGTCACGTTACATTGTGACCGTCACGGCATCAAGAGTCGCCCATCTCCCATGTCTTCGGACATGCCCCGTTTTCCTTTAGGGACGATATCAGAGACAAGTTAACAAGATTCCAAACGGTAGTATCCTCTTGGGCCGCCAGTTGCTTAGTCGCTTTTAAGACTTCAGGATGAACCCGAGTGTTGGACCCTTCCGAACTGTTGATAGCTGATAGTTTCGGTTGTTGTTTTTTATTTTTCATTGTTATTTTTCTGTAGATGCTCAAAAGGTCCATCAGTCCAAAGCCTAATGGTTACCCCTTCCAGTTCTGGGTCTTGAGTCCAGTATGACTTTCGTCGAAAATCCCATACCTGAATATCGTTCAGGTAAACGCCTTTGGCTTGCAGCGCGTCCAGCACTGCCTTTTCGAGGTTGTCTCCGTCCCCGCATGCCTGGGCCCCAGTTTGACCCAGTGAAACTCTGTCGTCCTTGAACTTATCGCGTAAGCACCCATCAGGCGCATAGTGTGACTTTGGCCGAATAAACCTGAAAATAGCGTCGACAGTGACCGGACCCTCCTCTGCTCGAGGCATCATTCCGGCAGCGCATTTCAGGGAGATCAAAGCCTTCCAAGCGTTGACTCTTTTAGTGTTAAAAACATGCCTTTGCTTGCCTGTTTTTTCGTTTTTAAAAGTATCGTGTCGCGGCTGTGGCACTGGTCGACCTTGAACAACTATCGTATAAAGCATAAAAAAATCCCCACAAGGAAGGCCTTGCAGGGTTGTTTGGTTTAGGGTTATTCCTTTACTAACTTCTGGGAGGGCGTTCCTTCCTCTGAGCATCCGTCAAGGAGTCTTTCGATCTCGCTGGCTAGGGCCTTCCCCGCGTAGCCTGTCTTTGTCTTTACTACCTGCCCTAATCCTTTTTTTGTAACGCTTACCATCGTTCCCAGCGTTTTCATTCCGTAGCCCTCTTCACTCATTCGGTCTATCAATGGCTCTGCTTTAATTTTTTGACGTCCTTTAGTTTTTTGAATCTTCCACCCTGGAATATCCAAGCCATCCTCGACTATCAACTTTTTAGCAATTTCCCGGTGTTCCTTGTGTACCGACACTGCAAGGTCGCCAACGTCTAAGAGCCTAGAAAGATCTTCAGGGCTAGTTACTGCTGACGGTGTAGCCCATTCGACCTTTCCGATTAGCTCGTTTCGCTCGCTGCAAGATGCTCTAGCTGGGCAGTAGCGGCAATGTTCCCCTGCATTGGCAGGGGCGTAGGGGTCGTGCGCTTTTTTAACTATATCCTCAATAGCTGTTGCGATCATTTCCAATCCTTCGAATTCATAAACAGACAAAGTATACTGGGGCGACTTCATCGGGGTTGCTAGAGCCACGTAAACCTTCCACTCTTCCCCGAGGTTGAACTTCTGGGTCACTAGCAAGGCTTGCGTCGCTAGCTGGTAATTAACCTCAGCGTCTTCTCCTCCTCTTGGCCCTGACTTGTAATCGACCACAAGAGCAACTTTTGATTCTTTCCAGAGGCTGACGTAATCCCACTTGCCCGAGTATTTATGACCCGCAGCAAAAGATTGAACGCGCTCCTCTCTTGATACCATAGCCTCGTCGTCCTTCAGCAATGACGGTGTGATCACTGCTTCTATTATTTCCAAAACGATGTCGTTGCACCGCTCCGCAACTGATCCGTCCGAAGCATCCAGGGCTTCGAAGTTTTGATGCTCTAGTGCGTCGTGAATTTCGGTTCCTCTTTGGGCTGCTGCCGATGTCGTGTCAGGCATCCAGCGACCCCGCAAAAAAGAGGCTGGGCACTTGTTATAACGCCCCATGGATGAGGCGCTCATGTTTCTTCCGCGTTCGTTTTTCATTTTTACCTTTTAGTTTACCTTTGTATCAATGTGGTAACACTTGGTCGTTTTATTGTCCAGACCTTAGCGTTTCAAGCTCCGCTAATAACGCGGACGGGTCCTTGAGAATCGCCCGCGTAAACTGAGTTGGGAATCCATTTTTAACTACATCGTAGTCTTGTTGGACATTCATAAAATAGTTGAAATCGCTCATGGCGAATCCTTTGTCGGTTAATACTTTTTCGAGCTCCTCCTGTTCCGGGGAAACACTTTGAGCGGTTGGCAACACCTCGACATTTTCGGGCTCGTTCCCAGACTCCGTTTCTGGCGCTGCGGGCTGCTCTGGCTCTGGCGCTTCTGATTGCTGCTCCCCCATTCGAGACTGCTCCATTTCTGCCTTAGTCCGACGTTTTCTCTTTGGCTTTGGCGCATCGTTGGTAACGCCTTCCTCGCGATCCGCGCTTTTCTGGGCACCTATTTGCCCCATAGGTATTTCATCTGAGATCTGTTTTTCAACAGGGTTGTTCATGTCAACAACCTCATCCTCGGTGTTCATTCCGAGAAGTATTTCCGGGGCGTACAACCTGCCGAACAGTGTGACAGCTCTGTATCGAAGCATAAGCTCGGGCATAGTTTGCCATTTCGATCCCTTTCTCCCAAACCACCCCTCCTTTTTAGCCATTGATATTGTCACTCGAGGCCCGTCGAGTTGTTGGTCTGTCCCTTTGACTTTGGCAGTGCAATGGCAGCCGTAGTCGTCGCCCTCTCCGAGCAACACGTATTGTACTGGGTGAAATCTGCCGCAAGTATTGACAGCCCCTGCGATAAAGGTTGAGGACCAGCTTGGGCGACCGTGAACCACATACAGGTTTTGCATGATTGCTAGAGGGTTAGCCTTTAGCCGCGTAGCCATGTCTAAAGCAATCAGGCAGTTAGCCACTTTACCAGGCCCCCTGTAATCAGTCGGGACCAAGTCCGAAGAGCACAGTGCCTGAGCTACTCGCTGTGCTTGTTCGAAGTGGCCAGGCGTAAAAATTCCAAGCCCTTCGTCCATCGGGATTGAGGGTAATTCTTGCTTAGATGTTGTCTGCATTTCTTCTTTCATTTTTTTATTAGTTTGAGGCTGCCATCTTGGCAACGGGTTAGATCTTACCACCTACGAAGCGGGAGTCAATACCGCATGTGGTAACATATTAAGTGTTGACTGACTCTAGAATTTAAATAGGTTTGGAGTTTCTCAGAGTGTTTTCACTCTGCCTTTTAGCCCTCCCTCCCTCCCCGAGTGAATCCGGGGAGGGAGTTTAATATCAGCTCGACGTCTTCAAAAGTTGTTCCTTGGTGCATGACCTCTTTTATCTGCTTGAGTCCGCAATCATAAAACGAGCTCATGAAGTCGATCTCCTTTCGGATGAACACGCAAGGCAGTCTTGGAATTGTTAACGCCAGGTGGAGCGGCCCAGAATCAATTCCAATGAACCCTGACGCCTGGTTTAGTATGTGCCACATAGGAACGACTCCGAGGGGCCATCCTTTAGTAGATTTGCTGTCGTTGAGTCCGATCCACCAATAATCGGGAGAGGACTTGAACCTGTAATTGAAATCGTAATTCAACACAATGAGACGAAACCCCATAGACTCGACCACCTCTTGTATTTTGTGAGCCATCCACAGCGGGCATGATTTCCGCCAGGGAGAGCTTGAAGCCTGGCCATGAAATACAATGTAGGGCCTTGAGTCACCCTCTACAACATTCGCCATGGTCTTCCAGGCGTCGCTTGTGTATTTGGTTGCCCACTTTAAAGGCAGTGGCTTCAATGGTTCGTCTGTAACAATCCCAAGCTCGTGCTCAAGGCAGATTCGAGTTTTTGTCTTCGGCCCCCCTTTGCAAGGTCTATCCGAATCCTCTGGGTGAAATCTTATCTCGTAATAGTTCCGGTGATTATCTCGAACTTCCATGGCCTTCACGTTTGGAAGATCCTCAAACAGATCGACGTAACGACAGGCCGCCGGAATGTTTAAAAGCACGTCCTTTTTAAAATGTGACAATGCGACGCGAAACATTAGAGCGTCCCCAAGTCCGTGGTTAAACGACAGTCTAACCGCCCCATCCTTTGATGTTCGCCTGCGACGCTTTGGCGTCGTTATGATTTCTCTTTTTTCTCTCACCATTTTCCCTCAATGCATTTAGCCGCCGACAGTGTTATCTTAAATCGCATAGGGCACGTGCAACGACGGCAAGACCAGTTGTCCCAATGCTCACACCCCTTGCATATGGACAGGCGGTGCTCCTCTACTTCTTTTGACGCAATCGAAGGGTCCTTGATGAACCTAAAGCCAGTAGAGACAAGCTCCGAGACTAGCCTTGAAGTCTTAGCCCTTTGATTGCGCGACTTTGACCCTCTTTTCAAACAACTATGGTTTCGTTTCCTGATGAAGGGTGGAGGGCTTGGCACATTTCAAGGTCGAGCTGGCCGAATGTGCTTCGTCTATCCTTTGGCGGAAACACCGAAAAGAGCCCGTCTTTTAGCATCTGCGGGAAAAGGACCTGAGCGCAAAACACTTCGTCAAAGCCGTAACCTGATGGGGATCTGCCAAAGATTGGGCAGCTCTTTTCTATTCCTGGGTGCCAGACTTCGTTTTGAACCAGACCCATGCTTGCTGCCCAATAAAAAACTTTCATCTGATGCGTGATAGTGTCGTCTGAAACGACCCCGCCCATGCAGCCAAACTGAGCAGCTGTGATTGGGTGGTAGAAGACAGAGCGATTATCAAAGCTGTTCAGCTCGTTTGCCCCGTTGTGTGCAGCTCTCCACCACTTGGATTTAGATCTAAGCCACTGATCTATTCCTGGCCTTTCAGTGTCCAGAGCGTCCGCGTCGACGATAAAAACGGGCATTTCTGAGTCGAGCCCTTTAAACCGCCACATTGCCCCTGGATTGTGCCGCACTGATGGGCTGCTCATCACATGGTAGGTGTGAATGTTGTTTAACATTCCAGACTTTTCTAATTGGCGGAAAAGCCAGGGGCATGTGTAGATTTCCAGATTTACGTAAGGATCGTTGAACTGACAAATCGGTCGAAGGTAAGTATCCCACCAGCTTCTTGATTTTTTCGCCCATCCCTTTTGTATTAAAAGAGCGTCAGTTTCATCTTTGCTGTGAAGAGGTAATGATGTGATCCCCCGAAGGTTCATTCCTTCGTCTGTAATATCGTGGTTTTCGATAAACAGTGAGGTTGAATACTTTACCTTACCTGACGATCGCCCCTTAATGACACGCCGTACATTAAAGTCTTCCATGTCAAAATGCGGATCGCATTCGCTCATTTTCCGTGACAGGTCCGCCATGTCTGCCGGTCTGAAGTAATCGAAGTATGTTGGTTTGCTCATAGTGTTTTCGCTTTTTGGTTTTAAGTTAAAATGGATATGGCCTCGCCTAATAGCCTTCTGGTTTCAAATAACTGATATTCCGACACTGTTCCGTCAGGATCATCTCCTAGTAGGTCGATCAACTCATGGATATTCGACGCTTGGTTGTAAATGGCCGACCTGTGAAGCGCGGATTTGTCCTTTGACGACGACCTGTCGCTGACTTTTGGTAATTTTCTAGCCATGGGTGAAAGGGTTCCTTTTTTGTTTGGGGTGCTTGTTTTTGGACACAACATTAAGACATTCAACGGCCCAGGCGGACACCGCAATAATGTTGACTGCTACGGTTACCAGTAAGCAAAACACGGTAAATTTCATTAAAGCTCCTCTACGGTGAACTTGCCCCAGTCACACGCTTCTGATTCGGGTCTGTTTTGTGGGTCGTAAGGATTGTTGTTGTCAAATATGATTCTCATTTAATACCTTTCGTCGAGAAGATATTACCGCTTTACCACAAGCGCGTCAACAGGTAATCGACAGGAAGGTGATTATTTTACGTCGACTCGAATGTATGTTTCGCCGATAGACTCAACGCCCATTGACGCACGTGAGGAAGACTCGGCGTCCCCTGCGCTGCCGCCAGGGAGCCCGCTTCCGACTGACGACGTGACCAGATCGCCAGTCGGCGGGCTTTTAGGGGCAAGGACCCCTGACTGACCTATAGCGCATCCTTCTGCGGGATCAGACACTATATCCAGCTCCGTGAAGTCTGTCAGGACGTCGCCTGGTTCAGGGTCTCTCAGCAGCACAGACCGAACAAGTGTCGCTGGCTTGTAAACGTAAGGCACACCGAGCCCTAAGCTATCTACGTAGCTCCTGAGCGTCTCCGGGACGGCTTCCAACACTTTCGGGTGGGGTCTCATCCTCCAATGGACTTCGCTCCAATAGCAAAGCATTTTATCACCTGACCCGTCGTTGTAAATAGTCATGTAGGCCTCAGCGTTATCGTCAAACGGGATATCGTCTTGATAGTAAGCAGTATCAACGGTAATTAGCGTTGTGGGCTTAATGTATCCGGCTCCCCTTACTATCTTCCACCCGTTGATTGTCTCGATCGTGACAGGGTAGGTGTCCCAGTATGTAAGCCGCCTTGATTCGAGATAGACAGGGACTCCGAAGCGTGCGGACTTGAGCAAATTGATTGCCTGTCCCATCTCCCGCCATGTGCCCGCATAACATTTAGTCTGGGGGAAAACACCGTAGCCTTTGGTCTCTAGGTTATCTCGAATCGGCAACCTGTCCTGGCCTACCCCGTTAGCGTTAACGATCTCCATGAGCCGTTCCATGGTAAGGTCTCGGGAGCTCTGCCCGTCACAGTAGGAATGATAGAGAGCTGTCTTTGGGTGGTAAACCATTGTAGACTCGACCTTGTCCTCGTCCAGAAACCCGCCAACGCTCGCCCGGATTATGAACTCAGCGTAGGCAGGCAGATCGTGAAAGCTTCGCCTGTCGCGCTCTGGCTGTATCAATGCGTCGCTGTCGTTGTAAACCTCGGGCATGAGTCGTTGCAGGAAGAATCGGCAAACAAGCGACCCATAGAAGGCTGTGGCATCGTAGTCTGTCGATGCATTTGGGGCGACATCGCCGATCCTGTCTTGGTCGGGAGTCTGGCCGTCAACATACCAATTAAGAGCCCCGACAACGGTGTTCTCGTCGCTTCTCTCTCCCGTGTCTGTCGTCAGGTAGCTTGCGCGACTAGCTAACGTATCAAGAACAGCGGTTGGAGCCGAGGAGGTTTTCCTGAGTCGGCCACGAAGCTCTATCTCGATAAGGTTTGTAGAAGCCCCCACCCTAACCTCTTTTACCAAATAGGGAGCCTTGTAGACCTGGCAGGATCGATAGTGGGCTGAGATCCCGTTGCAATCGCCCTCTCCCACAATGTCAACATCTCCGTCACCAAAGATTGAATCACGGCAATCACCTGTGCTTGCACCGTCCGCAGTATTAATGGGAGTGTATACGTGCCGAGATGATCCGTAGTAAGGGACGTTGTCGCCTTCGTAGCGTTGCCCTGGGGCTATTTCAGTTCTGATTACGGTGTCGGAAGCTGATGCGTTTCCCCGTCCGTATCGGTTGAGCTCTTTGCCTGCTGACGATCCGGTGTTCCCCTTCATGGACTCAGACAAAAGAGTGCATCGATCAAGCATTGTTCCGTAGACGTCCCCTGCGTTGCTTGGCTTCCATGTGCTGCCAGTCGTATCTTTGAAAACCATTTGCCCCCCGATCGAAAGAACCCATTCGTTTGACTCTCCTTGGGCTGCGATATCTTCAGGGGTGACGATAAAGAAGTCTTCCTTTACGACTAGATCTGTCGCGTTTGAAAACCCAATAACACGGCTTTCGTTCCCTTTGAATTTCTGGCCAAGGGAATAATTGTTACCATCGTAAGTAACGTAACCCGATGGGGTCCCTGCTGATTCGACCTTGTAATGAACGTCTGGCCTAGCCGAGGTTATAGCCGCCTCAGAGGGGGCGATGTCAAAAAAGATATCGGCGTCTGAATCCCCATTTCCTCGTCTCTCAAAAATGAGAACGGAATTGCCATCCCCGTTGACATAGTAACCCTTGAGGTTTTTGTAGGTTACCACCCTTATCCACTTGAGTATGAAATCCCTCATGGATTGATAGTGTGGGTATTTACCTATCTTTGTTTCAACGGGCACCGTCGCGTTGGTGGGATTGTAAACGCAACCATTAACGAAGTAGGCATCTGAGAGCTCTTTGGCCGTGTCGACAATCTTGCCTCGGTATATCGTGGGACTGTTCGATCGAGCCGTAGACATCCTGATAAACAGGTCGACATCAAAGGGCTCTGGCTTATGGATAAGCAGCTCGGCCAGCTCAACGTAGATATCCTCTCCAGCCGTCAGCGTGTCTAGAAGTTTAGCCTTGATGGACCCCGTCTTTGACACTGGCCACCAGACCATATTCGATTCTGCGTCTTGATCAACCGATAGCGTAGCGATAACAACCCCGTCCTCCTCTAGTTGGACACGCCTTTCAGACGCCCCGAGATTTTCCCCTACCACTATAGCGCCTGCGAACGTGAAATCGGATCTAGGTGAATGCGCTACGCTCCCGCCATCGTCACCGTATGTCCCCGCAGCGGCCAAGTCGTCCCATTCAAAAATGGGATACTGAGCCTCGATTGCTCCAAGCGATCCGACCTCGACTCCGTAAGCAGGGGCTAAAAACCACTGGCTGGCAAAAATCGACTCATAGTCAACAGTCAAATCGACCGGCTGCCAACTTGTATCATCTGCTCGCTGATCTGCTGTCCCCCTGTATTCAGAGCAGAAACGAGACCGCATTTGATTGATTTGTTGCCCCTTCTCCCTGTTCATGGCCTCGGTTGGCCCGTCAATCCTTCCTCCTGCGGTTTTGTGAAAAAGTGTCTTGTATCCAATCAACGAGTTCCACGTGTCAACGCTTCTTGCTGCAAACATGGCAGGAGCGTCTGTAAAGTCGTCAAGATCGTTTGGAAGGACAACCCCTCGCTGAGTCTTGCCAAGAGTCCAGTAATCAAGATCCGTAACAGGTAGAGCTCCGATAATCGGTGGCTCTCGTAAGGGGACATCGTTAAGCCTCGAGTCCTCTGAAACTAGGCCGGGATCGATTCCAAAGAAGTAAGTGTTTATCGGGCTATTGACATTTAGCCCTTCAGGAAAACCAGGATCAGCAGCGGGCCAGTTTGTCTCCGTCTCTGGAAGCAGTCCGTAATAGGTCAGCCATTCATCCTCAGCGGGGTAATTTGTGAACCCTGAATCAGGATTTCTGAAGTTTCGGACGAACGAGTAAAAGGCGAAAATGCATCTCCAGTGAACATCGCCCAGGCCTGACAAGATTCGAGCATTTATCGCTCGAGCCATTTCCCGTTGCTGCCCGCTTTCAAACCTGTCCCCCTTGTCTACTGGATGGACAGCAGGAAAGTATCCTGGATATTCGCTTGGCACAGCCTAAGCCCAATAAGACGCTTGCAGGACCGTCGATGGAACAGAGTTCCCACGCTGGACGGGCCTCTTGGACGAGGTCAGAAACGTCCCGGCAGGGGTATGGCTAGTCGCTCTCCCCTTGCCCGGACGAACGTGATATTTCCGCATCTGCATTTGGAGCTCTTTAATCTGGCTTGATTTCCGGCCCTCTCCTGACGGGACTCCTTGATTCGATGCGATAGACATTAGCTCTTAGCCTTTAAATGACGGGTTGATCGGTTTTGAACAGTGAATAGACAGGCCTGTCGCGCTCGCGTCAAAGACTATTTTTTGATCGTTCCCTGAGTCCTTGTAAGCGCCCATGTTGGCAAGCTCATATTGCTTGTTAGCGGGAATGACGTAATCTTTGGTTGTAACAGACTTTCCGATTGCGCCCAAGCCTGAGTCAGTCGGGGTGGGAACAGTGATTTTAAGGGTCAGGTCTCCCCCAGTTGTATTCTTGACCTTGATAGCTCCTACGTCAGCGTGAGCTGCTTCGATTCCCGCTCCTGCCGTAATAGCCTGGTAAGTCAAGTCGGCGAGCGTGATATTTAAACCTGCATAGCTGCTCGCGGTTGGGTCATGTAGTGCTGTTAGTGTATCTGCCATTTTAGGTAACTTTCGAGTAAAGGTTCTGGTCGAAGTAGTCTATCCCCCACCACTCGCGGGTAACAATAAAAGTGTTGTCTGCTGTTTGCTGCTTTTGGTAGGGCTGCTTGTGCCACCAATTCACCGTGGCCGGAATAATGCCAGCCGGTATCACTTCCCCCGCCTGGATTGCCTCCCCGGCCATTCTGAAGGGTGAGAGCATGCTGTTGACGTTTGTGTCAAGGACAGGGTAGTGCGAGTCATTGAAATCCGCAGACACGGTAATCGTGTTAGTGATGACAAATCTAGGCTCGAAAAACACCTCGACACCCCGAATGTAGGTTATGGCGTATTTAACCGCAAGGTTGTCTAACTCGGCTGCGCTATGTTCCGAAGTGTTTAGGACTGCCGCAGTGCTCCCGTCTATTTCAAATAGCTTGGATGCCTTAACAGTGTCCGTGTTAAACCGGCTAGAAGAAAGCTGCGCTGTGTAGTGCTTGTCGATTTCAATCTCGATAAACCTTGCCCACCCAGGAAATGCGAAATCCAAAGCTTGCCCCATTAATGACGCGACAAGGGGAACCTCGTGCTGTGACCCAAGCCTCCCCCAGATCGAAAAAAGGTCGACACCATACTCTACAACGAGCCGATGGTAAGGCCCTGGGACCTTTTGGTGAACGACGTTAATATGCTTCGGGAAAGAGGTATCCCTTGCATTGTAATGATCCAGGGTATCCCCCGGGGTGCCCTCGTAGACTACATGTCTCCGGGTGCCGCGATGGATATTGAAGTTGACCGTTTCCTCGACGAAAACAAGATTGCCGACTTGGTATTGAGGCCTTGATACATAGCTGCCCATAACGTTAATTCCTGACGACAGCTTCGGTTGTCTCCCTGGTGTTTTCGGCTATCCGTCGAAGCAAATGGACTTGCTTCTGCTGGGAAGTTTGGGCTATCGATGCCCCTGGGGTCACACCAAGTCCTGCCCGAGCGAACCCGTCTACCGCTTTCCTGTTCCCTCCTAGCTTGTCGGATAAATCATCAAACCGTTGAGCCTGTGCTAGTCTTTTGGCTAGATCAATAGAAGACGTAGCCCCCTTGTCTGTGCGCGTCTTGTTTGCTAGGTCCTGCTGCTCTATTAGGTCAGCGATCGCATTTGCTCCCAAGTTATCGATCGATCCTGTTAATCCTCTGGCTAGCTTCCCTGTGTCTACACTCCCGCCTGGAAGCGTAAGGCCTAGACCTAGTTTTCCTGCCTCAAGTCCGACACGCAGCGCACCCTTGGCTCCCACCGCGGCAAGACTTGCCCCTTCGATTATCGGCGTCAGCATCTTGGCTGCCACCTCTAGGGCTGGGGTGAATGATCCTTTTATGGTGCCAACCAATCGGTCAAAAGACTGATCAAGCTTGGACAGGGACTCGTTCATGGGATCAAGAGCTCCTTCAGCGATCACTCGTCCGTCTTGTTTTGCCTGCTCCGCGAACATCGAAAACCCGTTTGACAGGGCTAAGAACACTTCCTCCCCCTTCGCGCCCATGGCCTGCACAGCGGCCCCTGTCTCGATAGCTGTCATCCCTCCCTCTTCAATCTTTTTACGAACCATCTCGAATAGCTCTTCGGGCTGGGCTCTCCTCACCTCTTGCAGGTCTAGCCCCATCTTTCGAAAAATAGAAGAATCGGCCCCTTGCTCTCTGGCCAGGCTCAGGATTGCTTCATTTATAGAGTCGATTGAAGTCTTTGATTGCTCGGCAGCAATCGCCCATGCTTGGACCTTTTCAGAGGACACCTCGAAGGCCTGAGATACCGTGTCAATGGCTTTGGCCTCGCTCAATAGCTTCTTTCCGAGCCCCACCGCCGCGATGGCTGTGGACACAGCAAGGAGACGTCGTCTGGCAAAAACCAGGAGATTTGTGACCCCTACGGATTTATCGGAGGCCTTGTTAGTTTTGTCGAGTTCATCAGAAAGGGCTTTTGCGTCCCTTATAGCGTCGTCACCCTCGCTCTGAAATTCGATGGTTACTGGAACGTCAGCCACTGTTGCCCCCTTGCTTTTCTGCCCTCTCCCGCCGCCTTTTATTCATCACATCGATCACGGCGTCATCGATCATTGCAGCCTCCGGATTCCTCATCGCGTTGTAAGCAGTCAGGGACGCCAAAGCCCCCTTTAATGGGTGATCTAAGATCTCGTCACTTGTGAAACCTAGTTGCGACAGGACGAATTGAATAGAAAACAAAGCAGGAATAGACCCGCCTCCTTTGTCCTCCCCGTCTTTATCCCAGCACATTAAGCCCTCAGTATGGTATCTCCAATAATTGCAAAGGTGTAACAATTCCATGGACAACGCTTCCTCGCTCGAGCTGTATCTGTGCGCGTCGTAGCTAATCCATGCCTTAGCAATCCATGATCCTAGAGACTTTTTAGAGTCCCTCCAATCCCGCGAAAGCACCCATATGGCCGTCGCCAGTGACCCCTTTTTTAGATCCATTGGAGCCGATATAAGAGGGGAGCCCAGGCGACTAAGTAGGACAAAGTGACCAACAGACGCCGCCTTTAGCTTTAGATTCCCTGACGGCCCAGGGCCTGGGGCGCAAGAGATAGCGTACTGTTGGTCAACCGGGATCATTAAGTCATTGCCGACAATGCGACAGCATTCGGGGCTGTGTGATCTGATCCACTTGCGGACCTTCTGGTAAGGGTCATAGACCCACTTCTGAATTCATTTGAACCCCACGTCCAAGACCCGCCAGGCTCAACATTCCAGTCCCCGTTTACCTCATCGTTCGGGCCTCCTGAAATTGTCACAACCGTCAGCGGTTGAGGCCAGTAGACTGCACCAGCAAGGGCTTTCGTGTTTGCAGACAGAACTATGTCAACGGTGATCTGCCAGACACGCTCTGAAAATCCTCGCCCCTGTGTTAGTCCGTCCCCTCCGATAGCGTCTTGGATTTCCGTAATATCTGTGAGAGTGCCTCTAACTATATCGATAGCGACGCCAGCGCCCGCGCCGCCAGGAAACGCGCCAACTCCCATTGTGCCCCCCGACCCAAAGGTCATGCCTTTACGTCCGTATGTGCTCATAATTCTCTAGTCCTTTCGTTAACGTATGCCCTGACTTTAAATGCAATCAGGTAGCTCAAATTTTTGGTGCCTTCCTTGCTGTCAACTCGTAAGTCCTCGCAATGGCCCACCCACTCTGCGGGACTCCAATTACGAATTCCCTCAATTACTGTCTCAGAGGCAGCTTCAGCCGTCAGGTTTGACCCTAGATCCCCTCTATTGAGTGCAGGGATCTCAACTATCTCAATGAAGAAAGGATATGTTTCAATTGGTGAATTAAGCGAGTAATTCCCCTTCTTGACAACAATCCCTATCCCTATCTGCTTGATTCTTAGAGAAACGCTCTGTTTCCAGTCACCTCTCGCCGCAGAGGTCACGGGAACGGTCAGCTTTGACAGAAAGTTAGAATCCTTGTAAGGCGGTGACTTAATAGGCGGGAGAGACGACACCCTTTCAGTGATCGAATTCTGAAGGATTGAAAAACGAGTCTCCATATCAAAGGCTCAGTTTTTTTTCCGACTTAAACGACAGTCGCTGCCCTTGCGGCTCAGTCCCGGCTGCTTGAGGGAGCCCGTCATAGTCCCCTTTTCGAACGCTCCGGAGAACGTCTTCAGCTCGGTCAAGAAGCCTTTCTCTTGCCCCGTCTACGTCGAGCATTTGCCCGCCTAGTCTTCCCCACAGCTTGTAAGGAAGGACAGCAAGACCGTGACCTCTTAACACTTTAGGAATCTTTGGGGACTCGTCTAGATTGTATCCACCCGAGGCCATGTCGGCTCGAATCTCAAGCGCGATTTCCTCGACGACCTCAGTGACGATATCGACGACGGGGGGAGCCATCATAAATTGTTGCCCGCCAGACGTGACAAGCTGCCCCTGGTCTGTGGTTAAATAGTCGCCTGCTTGCAGTTGCGTGTTTGCAAGTGTTTGCAACTCGTCAGCAGACAAGACCCGGTAGGCGTCGTCTGATGTCAGCTCTGTCCAATCGGTAGCCATTTATATGCTCCTCAAAAAAATAACGTAAAAAACACCCGCAATCGTAGCCCCGGACGCCACCTTGACCAGCAAGGGCGTTGCAGTGTCATACCTGCCTAATGACCTCAGAAGCGCCCCGTAGGATATAACGTGAAGCGCCCCCGAAACAATGTCTCCCGCTTGACGGAAAGGGACATTAAAAAACACTCCAATCCCCACCCAATAAGAAAAGTATTCTGATTCGATATAACTTAAAGACCAGGGGATCTCCCAGAAAACAGAATCAAGAGACCCGCAAATAAACCCAAGCCAAACCCCTATTATTAGCCAATCCTCGTGCGTTTTTGAGTCCTTTAAAATAGCCCTAATCGCTGAAGGCGCCCAGATAATGGAAACCAAAACACCGATTGCAACGGACGTGAACGTGCCAGCCAATGACACCTCTTGAAAAAGTTTACCCCAGCTCATTCCCTTCACCTTTCCTTACTGCCATCAACGCATCAGAGTGGAGCTTATGCAAGGCATTTACCTGCCCCGCCTGCTCATTTAATCGCCCCTCTAAAAGTCCTAGTGCTCTACTCGTCGTGATGGCGTGGTCGGTCGCCTCTTTGTGCTTTTCCTCGCACTCGTCCAGTTTCTTTGTTAACCGAATTTCTGTAGACTCGCTTTTTTTCCACAAAGCCTTTCCCAGCCAGCCAGCAGCCGTCACGCCCGCAGCAAAAACCCCAGCTAGTATTTTGATAGCCGCGTCTTGCTCTGATATCATTGCGGGGAGCGCCAATAGGAATTCCATTTTCACCGGAAAGGCCCCCTTTGGGAAAATGAAAAACCAAAGGGGGCGGGCTGGGTGGCAGTGTGGCGATATGATTTATTCTAGAGCGGGAGGCTCTGGCTCCCCGTTTGGCTGCGGGGCTGGTCGAGAATCAATCTCTCTGAAATAACGGATTAGTGCCTCGTCGCGATCGCTCAATGTTAATTCGCCTGGGCTCGTCTGGCTGGGCGGGCTTGTTGATCTGCCGACACTTGATTCAATCAATCGCTCTAGCCGGTCGATTCGTTCGCTTTGATCCGCGTTAGCTGGCGGTTGCATATTTCGATATAGATACCCGAGGCTTTCAATGGATTTCAAAAACTGGGTTTCAGGGGATCCCTCAAAACTAGACGTCGAGAGACCGCTAGCCAGCCCGTTAGTCGGGCTGAAAGTCAAAGTCGAATCAAGATCACTGAGACTGACCTTGGTGTTAACCGCTCGCGATCGTCGCTCCACTTCGACAATTTCACGGGACATGACATCTCCCTCCGCGTTGAGGGTCTCCGTGGTTTGCGAATAGGCAACTCCCGTGCCCGCCGTGCAGGCGATACATGACAACAGCGTGATGATCGCAAAGGCGCAAAGCACCTGCGATAAGATATGTCTATATTTGTCCATAGTTTTTGTTTGTTAAGTTTGATCGGCTAAAGGTCGGTCGGCGTGGCGCTGTCTGCCGCTGTTAGCCCCGCTAGAATCGTTGCGTCGTCGGGCAGCGTGATTTGGACCTTGGCGTTGTGAGCCTCGACCGCTGCTCGCATTGAGGCAATAACGTCAGGCGCTTTGCTGGCCGTTGGGTCTTCACCGAGTACAATCTTTGCCTTCATCCGATCGCGTAAAGGCTCGAAAGTCTCGCGTAGCGCGTTGGCAGCTGCGTGATTGTCGGCCTGGGATTGCGCCCCATCCAGGAGACCGAGGACGTATTCTGTTTTTTTCATGCTAGTAGTATCAGGCTACCCTGTAGGTGAAATTGAAACGGATCGAAGTTGTGTCTGTGGCAACTGCGTGTGTAATCGGGGTGTTACCCGTGGCGTCTGATTGCCGAACTGAAACAGTCGTAGCGTTGTTGTTCAACCTGGCCTGAATCACGCCAGTCATCCCCGACACGTTGTTGGCGTGAATCTCTATGGGTGGCACGTAGGCTCCGTTGTTAAATGATGCAAAAGGCAAGCCTTCCACTTGCACGTTACCAGTGCTGTCCCCTTTGGCAGACAAGACGATTAGTCCGTAGACATTGTAAACACCCTCTTTTAGTTTTTCCCAAACTCCATACTGGGTAGTATAAGCCATGTTGACACTAGCCCCCCCAAAAGTCAGAGAAGGGGTAAACGTGCCGCTAGCCTGCGGTCTTGAGTAGAGCAGCGTGCAACTTGTGAGAGCCCCATCCAGTTCGTTTCCTGACTCGTCAACCCAGGTGTCACTTTCAAGATTCCGGCCTTGCAGCGACAAGATGACGTTGGCTTGGTCAGCGGCTAGCACTGTTCCTCGTGCCGAGATGCCAGCAATCTTTGTTGCTGTAAGAATGCTATCCCAAACCCGGAAGTTGAGAATGGTGCAATCAAGTGCGCTTGCACCCGTTTCGTTGATCCTGTAAGCCGTCCCAGCAACCGAGTATGCAGACTGAGCAGAGATATCGACAGCCCCCGATTGAGCAACCCCATTGACATACAGCGTTGCGTCTCCGTCTCGGTCGAGGGTCACCCAATAGGTTTTGATCTCCTCGTGAGCAGCCAAAGCCAAATCAATAACATAGTCCGTTGAGTTCAGCCTGACGACGATCTTCCCTGCGCTGTTAATCCGAAGTCCATCAACCGTCGTCGTGTCAAACTGTATAATGTATTGGTCACCCGCATCCAATGCGTGAATCGCCATGTCCCATTCAACGCCAGCATCTGACGTTCCAATCTCGTTGGCTAATGCGCCACCAGAGATGATGGCGGCGGCGTTTCTCGTATCAGCGCCATTGCTCGGCTGTCGTGCGTTGGCTCGATCATTGACCTCGTCGTCGGAAAAAGCGGAAATCGCATCTCGAGCGGTTTGCTCAGTGCCCTTGCCGTCGAGGAGGTTAACCGCTGCCGGGACGATATACCAATTCGTTGTGCCCTTGACGATTGTGTCTCCGATCGCGACTGCATCACCGTCGATTGACAATGTGCCCGCGCCTTCGTCGATCGTGCCCGCTGCAACAATCTTGTATTTGGTGCCAACTGTTCCGCTCCCGTCGCTCAATACTGGCGACGTGTTGTCGATGGCCCATGTCCCCGCCGGAGGGGTGTCGTCGTAGCCAGCAGGCAAATCACCTGCATCAATCTTACCATTAACATCATAGACAGCTAGGCGTATTCCTGTCTTGTCGGCGTCTGCGATAGCTCGAAAACCCTGAAGGAGGTCCTCGACTTCAATATCGTTTTCGACTGATGCCCCAAAAAGCATCAT